>JACCDW010864613.1_pt1 | contig 37806 bp, 24 predicted proteins | sample 7449781 | NCBI WGS metagenome assembly JACCDW01 (sample SAMN15323449, study PRJNA562643) | freshwater metagenome | isolation source: river surface water | place: USA:Blue River Watershed | collected 2017-08-18 | reverse complement strand
CCACAGTCAATGAATCAATGAAGTTACGGGCAAAGCCTGGACCTGGGGTGGTAGAAGTCGTTGGCTTGGTATTTACGTTGTTCGGGGCTTTGTTTTCAAAGGCCCACATACGGGTATTTACGCTCTTGCCTTGGTTGAAGAAGTTGTTCACCTCAATGTCCCCGTATACAAAACACTGTGCCTTCAATGGTTTTGGATCCCACTTCACAAAAGGCAATGTATTGACTTTGATTTCCATGGTGTCTAAATCCTCACAGGTATGTCCGCCTTGGGTTACTTTGGTGTACAATTCATAATAGAATCTTTGAGCTGCACCGCCAGGCGTATTTGTATTGTTGGGCTTTACAGTGTATTTGGTACTATTTCCCAGTGATTTACTACCGGTTATGTCTTTCCAAGTGTAGCTACCAGTTTCTAGGAAGGGTCTGTGACTGGCAGCGATTTCAGTGCTCTTTTGGTTACAAATCACTTGGTCGTTACCCGCCAAACTCACCACAGTGTCATTTACATATACAATGGCGGTATCCCGCTGGGTACATTTCCACTTCGTCTCCATTACTTCAACCCAATATGATCCTTTGAGGTTGGTCGTTAATGTCCGTGTTGTATCACCGGTACTCCATTTGTATTTCACCGTATCGGCATTTTGGGCATCAAAAGTGGCTGTTTCATAGGTACAAATTCGTTGATCCGGCCCAATATTCAGTTTGGGAAGCGGCTTCAAGAAAATCGTTGCGGTATCATAGAAAATACAACCATCGCCATCGGTAATTCGAATTCTTACCGTAGAATCTCTGTTGATATTTGGAATACTCAAATCACTCAATGTGTCTCCGGAGATATGATATTCCGCTTTCCATGGGGATTTGGTTCCCGTGTCTTTGACAACGCGGGTCCAATAGTATTTATAATTGGGCTTACCAAACAACACATTCGCTTTCAGTTTCATCGTTGTACCGAAACAAGCAAATGTGTCGGCGTCTGCCATTACCACCTGCGGCGGGTCTGGGATGATGACGGTATCTCTGTAAATGGTGGGACAGTTATCGCTGTTGTTTACAGTGTGCACAACAATGTACTTACCACCACGATAGAAAATCATGGTATCTGATTTCTTGGTACTGTAGAAAATTTCGTTTGAACCCAAACTATCACGAACACTCCACTTGAACTGAGGAACACCTTTGAAGGAAGCTTTTACCTCCGCTGCCATCGCGAAACGACCGCATTTCAAATTGGTGTATTTTCTGGTAGAGAACGCACGGGGGTTTACTTTCACTTTGAAACCACGAATCGCTTGAGATGGTTTTGGGCAGTGATCGTCCGTAACAGTCACAGTGAATGAGTAAGCTACATCTGAAGCCATTCCCACCGGAGGCGTCCATTCAAAATTGGCGAATGCCTTCCGCTTCTCTGGCCAATCGGCTTTGTTTGCGAGGGTAAACTTCGCACCGGGAATACCCTTATTCCATTTCAAGTTGGTGGTATCCGGAATGGTTTGGTAAGGGGTAAAGGTTTCGTCTTCTGATTCTACTTTGAATTTCAGCGTTTCTCCTTCACAGACTTTCCATGTGTAAGGACCAAGGACCGTGGGCGCTTTGTTGTAACCACAGTCATCTTTTACAATCAACTGCATATCCCGCCGCGTTTTCCCAATGATTATCCATTTTTTTGTTGCGCTATCCTGTCGCCATTCCGTCATTTCAATTACCGCAATTCCCACCTCATCACATTTGGTTGGTGTAAAGATGATATCCCCTGCCGAAGTATCAAAGTGCATACCCCTCGGCGGGTTGGTTTTGGGGTTGGGTGAACACTTGATACTGGTTGGAGGAATGCAGTAGGGTGTCATGAAATATCTTGCATCAAAAGGTGATGCGTAAGAAACTGAATTGTTTGGCAATGAGTTGATCCCATGTACCAATTTGTATGAAAATGAATCGTAATCAATGGTGTCAATGGCACCGTTGTTGAAATAATAAGCCTGGTTACAGCACAAGAAACCAATTGGAGGGTTACTCAACTGAGGGGATGAGTTACACTTATTGGTGGTTTTTGCGACGTTACAGATGTTGATCATACAAGTGGTCCAGAAGTCGTTTCCGGCGGGACCTGTAGTGATCGCACCGTTACGACAACACTGACCAATGTAAAAAGTCACTTCACAACACGTACTCTTACCTACGAAATTGCTCAACGGTGTTTTTGTGAAATCCACAGTTACCTCGTAAGTGTGTTCTTCGATACCCTCACCTGTACCGCCGGTGTTTTGGGGAGTACATGGGGAACTGGCAGTTGAACAACGCGGCGTTACATCCTTGATGCTCGTTCTGGTAATTGACAATCCGGAGCTACCACAGCCATTTCCTCCATTGGTACCGGCGTAAACGCCAAAAGAAGGACCATTGAACGAAATACCTCGACAGTCTCGGTAAATTTTTGCAGTGATTTTGTATTTACCACCGCCCAAACACCGGTACGACATGTCACCGCCCATCATGTGCGAAGCTTTCAAACTACTTGAAAATGAGAGCGTTAGCAAGGTAAAAATTAAAGGTAAAAGTCTTTTCATACGAATAGATGTTGTGTTCTTGGGTTAATTGACAAATTGTTTTTCAATTCTGTTGCCCCAAAAATAAGTTTTTTGGCCAAAAACCCAAAATAAAACAAGCAAATACTGCATTTCTGTGGCGTTTTGTTTTCAATAATTATTGGGATAAGTTTGCACACATGAATTCCAAGTACAGCAACCCCTCAGCAACCTTGTTCGTTAAAAATCGTCAGAAATTTGCCAAATCAATGGCGCCGGGAGGTATTGCTATTTTCCATAGCAACGACGAAGTACCAAGAAATGGGGACGCTTACTTCAGTTTTCGCCAACAATCCGATATCTATTACCTCACAGGAATCGACCAAGAAGACACCATTTTGGTATTGTTCCCCGATTGTCCCAACCCACTGTATCGCGAAATGGTTTTTGTGAAGGAAACCAGTGAACAAATTGCGATTTGGGATGGTGCGCGATTGAACCCCAACCAGGTATACGAAGTATCCGGAATTGCTAAGGTTTTTTGGTACCATGAATTTTGGAAAACCATTCACGCTGCATTTTTATTGGCTGATTTTATATACTTAAATTTAAATGAAAATGACCGGTTCACCGACAAGGTTTCGTATGCCAATTTGCGGTTTGCTCAAGAAATCAAAGCCAAATACCCTGCCCACCAATTCAAGCGTTCTGCACCCATTCTTGCCAATCTGCGGATGCGCAAGGAAACCGAGGAAATCGACCAACTAAAAGAAGCCATTGCGATTACAAAAAAGGGATTTGAACGTTTATTGGGATTTGTAAAACCGGGTGTATGGGAGTATGAAATTGAAGCGGAATTGATACACGAATTCATTCGGAATCGCAGTCGCGGATTTGCGTTTGATCCAATTATCGCAAGCGGAAAAAGTGCTTGCGTTTTGCATTACATCGAAAACAATAAGCAATGCAAAGATGGTGATTTATTGCTCTTAGATTTCGGGGCGGAATACGGCAATTACAATGGCGATTTATCCCGATGCATCCCCGTTAACGGTCGTTTCAGCGCACGACAGAAAGAAGTGTATAATTCCGTGTTGTTTGTTCAGCGCGAAGCCAAAAAACTCCTCAAACCCGGTGTGAGTTTGCCTGTATACCACGAGGAGGTTTGTAAAATCATGTCTGAAGAGCTTATCAAGCTAAAGTTATTGACCGCAGCGGATGTCAAAGCCAATCCAAAGGCGCATTTGAAATACTACATGCACGGGACAAGCCATCATTTGGGTCTGGATGTTCATGACGTGATGCATCGCTGGGAGAACTTGGATGTAAACAATGTGGTGACCGTAGAGCCTGGAATTTATATTCCAGAAGAAGGTTTGGGAATTCGCATTGAAAATGACGTGATCATTACCCCCACGGGCGTGGTTGATTTGATGGATGGATTCCCCATCGAAGTGGAAGAAATCGAATCGCTCATGAATCGATAGCCGTATTCAGAAACCAATCTCTTGGGATTGTCACTTCCAACCTAGTGACCCTTTCAGGGGCACGAATTTGCAATCCTGCAGAATTTCCGTTTTGGTTTGGGTATTGGAAATCTTGGTGATACGCATCATTTTTTGCTCGTCCGTTTGGTCTCCAACAGGAATCACCAATCGACCGCCGATGTTCAGCTGTTGGATGTACGTTTCCGGAACGGCAGGTGCGCCCGCGGTTACCACGATGGCATCAAAGGGTGCGTGTGCCGGCAAGCCAAGGGTTCCATCGCCATGAAACAATTGAATTTTTGCGCCCATCGCTTTGAATACTTCACTCGCAGTTTTAAGCAATGGCAGAATGTACTCTACGCTGTATACCTCTGCACCCATGGCCAACAGTACGGCCGCTTGATATCCGCTCCCCGTCCCTATTTCGAGGACTTTCGCGCCACGATCAATACCCAACAGTTGCGACTGATAAGCCACCGTATATGGCTGAGAAATGGTTTGTCCATGATCAATGGGAAATGCAGCATCCCGATACACAAAATGTTCAAAATCTTTCGGGAAAAACCACTGTCTGGGAACCGTATTCATCGCTGCCAAAACCGATTCGGACTGAATCCCCTTTTTTCGTAGTTCATCAACCAGCCGCTTTCGTTGCCCTTGGTGAATCAATGTGTCTATTAAATCTGTCTTTTTCATCCCCTGTTAAAAACCCAATTTGCTGTAGAAAGGCGATTCATGAATCTTTGCATCGAACTACAAATGTAGGAACATGAGAAAAGCAGTTATCATTGGATCGAAAAGAAAAGCAGAAATTTTCGAGCACCTTCTGAATACAGTTGAAGGTTTCGAGTTGGTTGGCTTTGTTGATCCAGACGATAGCAACAACTATTCTATGCTGGGCGAAATGATGTTTGCCCTGGAAATTGCGGCATTGGGAGAAGTTTTTTTTGTGGATCGCCATGTAAAAAACCTACCGTTTGATGTGGTTTGTCACCTCGTAAAATTGGGCAAACACCTGTTTTTTGACGGATATAGGCATTTCAATGCAGGCGAATTGGAACAACTCATGAAGTTTCGGCGGGAGTCGGGCGTGGTGGTTCAAATAGGCAATGTTTTGCACAACAAACCTTTGTTTACTTCGGCCTTGCAATTGGTCAAAAAACCGCGTTACATCAAATTAGAAAAACATTGTCATCCGCCAATGGCTGGGGAATTTGCACAATGGATGCACACGCACTTGTTCCAAGAAATTGACCTCATCCAGCGTACTATGTCGTCTCGCGTACGATCCATCTCAGCCAGACCGATGTTTCTATTTGGCAAACAAACCGATCTGCTGAATATCCATTTGGAGTTCGACAACGATGCCATCGCCCAAATTTCAGCGGGCAGGGCCATGGAGCCGGGCACTTATGGTTTGAAGATTTTCCAACAAGATCGTTTGTTTTTGTTGAATTTCAGCAACCATGAATTGGTGGAATACCGCAAGGCTGAGCAATCAGAGCAACTGAGTTTATCTGCCGATTTCGACCACCCAGAATTACCCCCTGAACTGATTAAAATTGACCGTCAGGTAATGCCGTTTGACACCTGGAAAATGGAACTGCGGAATTTTCACGAGAACATCGCCCAAAACCTATCGCCCCTTACCCATTTGGAACATGCCTTAGAGGTTTGCAACACTTGTGAGTGGGCCATTGATAAAATCCAGCGGAAATACCAAGACCTGTAGTCTTTTCTGCTAATGAAAAATCCGCTAAGTTTGTAGGGTGAGGTCGATCGCCCAAATTATTCTCTTAGGTTTATTGTCGTTTTTCCTGTTGCTTGACTTCGGGTGCAAAAGTGCCGACGATGGCATACCCTCCCGCATTGCCATTGATAGCATTGATTTGAATATTGATGCAGCCAATGGCAACGAAATACACCAAATCAGGGGCGTTCAAGTATTCGCCAACCAAGAGTTGATTGGCAACTTCGAACTGCCTTGCAAAATACCCATCGATAAGTTGGGCAAAGTGCAAATAGATATTTTTCCGTTGGTATTCATCAATGGAAGCAGCAGCAACCTTACCCTCTACACCCCGTTGGATGGATATCGCGACACCCTAAATTTGACGGCAGGCGTAACAAAAACACTCACGCCCACTTTCAAACACCGGGCGGCTACCGTAGTGCGCTGGATAGAAGACTTTGAAGACAACAATTCCACCTTGATTCCCATTCTGCCATCGCCTTTTCCCGGGGACAGCACAGGGATTGCGACGCGTGATTTCGACCTGGATGGAAAATTTGCAGGCCCATCGAAAGTGTATCGCTTCTGCTTTGAGAATATAGATACCGCAAAGTACTTCGATGCCGGGTCGTTTCTAGAGTACACCGATTTGCCAACCAACGGAAGTGCGGTCTTTTTTGAGTTCGACATTAAAACGGACTTACCGGTTCAACTCGCATTGAGGAGAAAAAATCCGACCACCTCTGAGCTTGTGCCCTACATGGTGATCAACCCTACCCAAGGCAAATGGAAAAGATTCTACGTCAATTTGGTCTATGAATTGGCCAATCAGCCAGCGAATACAAGCATCCGCATCTTTTTCGATGTAAATAAACCTGCAAATTCTGTTGCGGGAAGGGAAATATTGTTCGACAATTTGCGTTTGAGTTATCTCAAGTAAGGATGAATAAAACCCGGAGAATCGCGCTGCACATTTTTGTCGATTGGTTGGCGGCCACCATCAGTTGGCTCGGGTTGTTCTTTTTCCGTAAAAACTACATTGAAGCCAGTAAACACGGCTATGAAATCCCCATCAATCACGATGACAATCTTTGGTTGGGAATCATTCTTGTACCCGTCTTTTGGGTTGTATTGTATGGCGTATCGGGTTATTACAATTACATTTTTAGAAGAAGTAGACTGAGAGAATTACAGCACACCTTCAACGCTTCGGTCATTGGGGTGTTGTTTCTGTTCTTCACATTGATTTTGGATGACAGCATTTCAGATTATCGCGATTATTACTTGAGTGTTGCTACCCTGTTTGGATTTCACTTCAGTGCAACGCTTTTGTTCAGGTTGGCGGTAGTGACCAAAACCATCCACAATGTCAAAAACCGTGTTTGGGGATACAATACATTGATCGTAGGCTGCGGTGAAAGGGCGTTGAATCTTTATCAGGAATTGAATTCTGCAAAAAAATCAGAAGGGTTTTTCATCAAGGGTTTTGTAAAAATTCAAGACGATTGTTCGTTAAACGCAGTAGGCGCAAGAATTTTGGGTGATTGGCGCGACCTGCCACAATTGATTCGCGATCACGATGTGGAAGATATCATATTGTGCACCGAAACAGGTGAAAACGAGCAAATTACCGCCATCATTGATTGTGTGCAGAATGAAGACATCCATTTAAAAATCATGCCCGACCAATACAGTCTCGTTTTGGGAATGGTGAAGATGAACAATATTTTGGGGGCGATGTTGGTGGAAGTGGATTTTGAGGTAATGCCTACATGGCAAAAGGTGATCAAACGATTGATCGATATTTTGGCCTCTGCCATAGCGCTAATTTTGCTATCTCCTGTATTCTTTCTATTGGCTTTGTTGGTGAAGTTCGACTCCAAGGGGCCCATATTCTTTACACAGCCCCGAATCGGACTGAAAGGAAAATTGTTCAACATCATCAAGTTCCGATCCATGCGAATCGATGCAGAAGCCAACGGTCCGCAATTGAGTCACGACGAGGACAATCGCAGAACGCGCATTGGCGTATTTTTGCGTCAAAGCCGTCTGGACGAATTGCCACAGTTTGTGAATGTATTTATAGGACAAATGAGTTTGGTTGGCCCGAGACCCGAAAGGGAATTTTTCAAAGACCAAATCGTTGTCAAAGCACCCATTTATCAGCGTTTGCAAAGAATCAAACCCGGAATCACGAGTTGGGGCCAAATAAAATACGGCTATGCTTCCAACGTAGAAGAGATGATTGATCGCATGAAATACGACATTCTTTACCTCGAAAACATGTCGCTAGGTTTGGATTTCAAAATCATGTTGTATACTTTGTTGATCATGATACAGGGCCGAGGCAAATAAAGGGCAACTTTTTCTTCGTAAATTTGTTCTTGTATACACAATGGCACAGGACAAACAAGCATCTCCTACCCCAATTTCCTTGGTGTGGAATTGGGTCCTCAAAGAGAAAAAGAACATCCAATTCATTCTCATTTACGCCATCGTATCTGGTTTGCTCAGTTTGGCGATTCCGCTGGGAATTCAAGCTTTGGTGGGTACGGTCATGGCAGGAAAATTGAGTTCTAGCTGGGTAATTATTGTCATTGTAACCACGACTTTTGTTTCTTTCACTGGTGCAACCAAATTGGCCCAAATTAGCATTTTAGACAGTATCCAAAAGAAGCTATTTGTAAGATATGCTTGGATTTACAAAGAATCCATCGCACAATTAAACAACACCATGACGGCCAAGGAATTGTCTGCCAAGGGACGCAAATTTTTGGACATTGTCACCTTTCAAAAGTCGTTTTCCAAGTTGCTGGCTGATTTCACCAAGAGTGCATTACAAATTGTGGTTGGCATTTTGTTGTTGACCATTTACCACCCCGTTTTCTTGCTTGTGGGTATTGGTATTACGCTGGCCATCATCATGGGCTTTCGGCTGACTTGGAAATCTGGATTTGAAACTGCGAGACTGGAAAGCAACATGAAGTTTGAAACCTATGAGAGCATTTTGTCGCTTACCGAGGCAGAAAAAGATGCTGCTGCAGAGCAAATTCAGTTGGATAATTTCCATAACTCAGTAGAAAATTATGTAAAATATCGCGAGGAACATTTTAAGGTGCTTTACCGCCAGGCAAAATTTGGCATTTTCACCAAAACCATGTTGACGGCCATTATGCTCATTGTGGGAAGTTACTTATTGGTGAACAACCAAATCAGCTTGGGCCAATTTCTGGCATCTGAAATTCTCATCATCACACTGTTGGATGCAACAGAAAAACTCATTTTGTCGGTAGAGAACATCTACGACAGCGGAGTGGCACTCGAAAAATTGAACAGCATCGATTCATCGAAAAAATGGGAGGCGAGCATATGAAGACCAAAACAAAAAAAATCCCCCAATATTGGTTAAAGGATAGCGTTTGGGTTGGTAAAACGATGGTTTTCCGATTGCGCATTTTGTTGGTTGTGGTGTTGTTGGGTTTATTCTTGCCTTGGCGTCAGAATATACAGGCAACGGGCAAAGTCATTACCCTACTTCCGAACCAACGACCTCAAGAAGTCCAATCAAACATAGCAGGCAGGGTGAGCGTATGGAAAATCAAGGAGGGTGATTTCATCAAAAAGGGCGATACCGTTGTGGTTTTAACGGAAATCAAAACAGAGTATTTAGACCCCAAATTGTTGGAGCAGACAGAATTGCAGATTAACGCCAAGGAAAAATCAGTATTGAGTTATGCAAGTAAAATCGATGCCATCAATGACCAAATCAATCAGTTGGAAAACAACCGTGACTTGTCGCAATCCAAGGCCTCGAACAAAATTGAGCAAGAGCAATTCAAACTCAAGGAGATTCAAGCAGACCTTACGGCAGCCATCACGGGCGTTAACATCGCCAAAAAACAGTACGAACGCGACAGCGGATTGGCAACGGAAAATTTGAGAAGTTCATTGGAGGTAGAAAATCGCAGGTTAAAATACCAAGATGCCATCGCCAAGAAAATTGGGTTGGAGGCCAAAGTGAGAAGTGCCCAAAACGCGGTAGAAACGGCAAAAATCGAATACCGGAACGTTCGTTCTGAGTACGGAGAGAAATTGGCCAAGGCAGAAAGCGATCGTTTCTCTGCAATTTCAGCGCAATTGGAAACTGAGGCAGAGGTCAGCAAGCTGCGCAACAACTACAACAATTACAACATCCGCAACGGCTTTTATGTCATTACGGCTCCTCAAGACGGATACGTATCCAAAACCAACATCATGGGTTTGAACGAAACGGTGAAGGAAGGACAGTCGATTTGTACAATAGTTCCCGATGGTGCTTCACTGGCTGTAGAACTGAAAATTTCGCCCAACGACATGCCACTGGTGGATGTTGGTGAAAGTGTGAATTTTGTTTTTGATGGATGGCCCACGGTCGTGTTCAGTGGATGGCCCGCTGCAAGTTTTGGCACCTTTCAAGGCAAGGTCTATGGCGTTGATAACATGATGGACACCGATGGCAAGTATCGGGTTTTGGTCAAGGCCGATGTAAAAGAAAAAGCTTGGCCAGTAGCCCTGAAAATTGGTGTTGGGGCCCGTGGATACATGTTGTTGAAGACTGTACCAATTTGGTATGAATTGTGGCGGGTATTGAATGGTTTTCCTGCTGATTTCTACAAACCTGAACCTGAGGACACCAAAAAAACCAAACAATGAAGTCCCTCTTTCGTTTTAAACGGTTCATTTTCACATGGTTGGTTGTTGGCATGTCCACAACTCCTTCACTTGCCGATGCTGCTCGCAGTGGTGCAGCCAAAGAGTATGCGATAGACTCAACCAAGCAATGGGTTTTACCTAGTAGTGCGCTACCCTTTTCGGATGTGCTTTATTGGGTTTTGAAAAACCATCCGGTATTAAAACAAGCGAACAACTACTTGCCCATTGCCAAGGCCGAATTGTTGGCTTCAAGGGGTGCTTTCGACCCAAGCGTATCGATTTATCGCAGTGAGAAAAACGAAGGAAGCAACAAGTTTTATCGAAACCAAAATTTGGATGTGTACATTCCCAATTATTTTGGCGGAGGAATCAGCATCTCAAACCCATTCAACAAAACCCAATCCGGAGAATCTGGTTCTCTATCGCTGGGCGCTGAACTCCCCCTATTGAAAGGTCTTATTACCGATTACCGCCGAACTGCCTTAGGAAAGGCCAAAATCAACGTAAAAATGAGCTTGGCGGAGCGGGATCAATGGATCAACGACGTTGTTCGGGATGTTTTCACGGAATATGCACAATGGTTGCTTGCCCACGAATCGGCGGAACAGATTGAAGGGGTTTTGCGCTTGGCCACTGAAAGACAGCGTGGTTTGAGAAAACTGTACGAATCTGGCGCTGGAACCAGTGTGGATACCCTAGAGACCTTTGTCCAGTGGCAACAATACAAGGCAAAATTTGATTTGGCGGTTTGGAAAAAGGAAAAGCAGCGTCTGATGTTGAGCATGTATCTCTGGGATGAATCAGGCACGCCCATAGAGCCCCTGAGCACCGTATACCCGACCTCTGTCGGGTTGGCTTGGATCGACAGCATGGTGGCCGAGGCATCGGGTTTCATTAACAACCCCCAGAACACAGAAGTTTTGCAACCGGCGTTGCGCATGAGTCTATTAAAAGTGGAATCGCAACAGTTGGAATTCAACTTGGCAAAAAATCAAATGCTTCCGAGTCTGAACCTGCAGTACGGTTATTATCAACCCAATGCAGCCTGGAGGATATCGCCCAATACCGCGACGCAAAGCACTGGATTTGGCCTTGGGTTTCAATCGAGTTTGTTTCTGAAACAGCAACGCGGTCAATACCGTCAATTGCAATTGTCCTTGGAAAACGCAAAGTTGGAGGTTGATAACAAGCAGCGAAATTATGCGGTTAAATCGTCGGCTTTGTTGCAAGAATTTCAGGTGCAAAAGAGTCAGTTCGATCAATGGTTGGGCGTAAGTAGAAATCAGCGAAAGCTGTACGACATGGAGGCGCGCAGATTGGAAGCGGGCGACGTGAACTTTTTCGTGCTTAACACCCGTGAAATGAGGTTGTTGGACCTAAATTTATTGGCGTTGGAATACAAATTTTTGTATCAGCAATCAGGGATCTCCTACTTGCACTACCTGGGGTGGCTTTCCCGCAACTAAACCCCTTATTACCTCGTTGTTAAATTGTGGATAATCATCGGCTCATTTCCGCCCTATTGGCGGGTTTAATGGGTATTTTTACGAATCAATTAACAACAAAATCCAATGACCGAAGATTTAAGTAGAGCAAATTACGACGCAGATAATATTCAGGTATTAGAAGGTTTAGAAGCAGTAAGAAAAAGACCCGCGATGTACATAGGCGACATCGGCGTTAAAGGGCTCCACCACTTGGTATACGAGGTTGTCGACAACAGTATCGACGAAGCATTGGCAGGCCACTGCAAAAACATTCACGTCACCATTTTGCCCGGAAATTCCATTCGGGTTGAAGATGATGGTCGAGGCATCCCCACCGGTATGCACACCAAAGAAAACCGTAGCGCATTGGAAGTGGTTATGACGGTGCTGCACGCAGGGGGTAAGTTCGACAAAGACACTTACAAAGTTTCGGGTGGATTGCATGGTGTGGGTGTGAGTTGTGTAAACGCATTGTCTACCGACTTGAAAGTAACCGTTTACCGCGAAGGGAAGATTTTCCAACAAGAATACCAGATTGGTAAACCCATGTACCCTGTGAAAGAGGTGGGCACTTCTGATCGTCGTGGTACTGTGGTAGAATTTCAGCCCGACAACACCATTTTCCAAGCCACAGAGTACAACTTTGAGACGTTGCAAAATCGTTTGCGTGAATTGGCCTACTTGAACAAAGGCATTCGTTTGTCATTGGTTGATGAGCGCGAAACCCTTGAAGACGGTTCATTCCGTAGGGGTGATTACTACAGCGAAGGTGGCTTGAAGGAGTTTGTTACTTTTATCGACGGCACCCGCGAGAAATTGATCCCATTTCCTGTGTATGCGGAAAGCGATAAGCACGGTATTCCGGTGGAAATTGCTTTTCAATACAACACGGGTTACGCAGAAAATTTGCATTCCTATGTAAACAACATCAACACCATCGAAGGAGGAACACACGTTGCTGGTTTCAGAAGGGCGTTGACGCGTACGTTGAAGGCTTATGCGGAGCGGATGAAATTGTTGGAAAAAGTAAAAATTGAAATTTCCGGCGATGACTTCCGCGAAGGATTGACCGGTGTGATTTCAGTAAAAGTGCAAGAGCCTCAGTTTGAGGGACAGACCAAAACCAAATTGGGCAACAACGAGGTTATGGGCGCTGTGGACATGACTGTGGGAGAAATGCTCGACAACTATTTGGAGGAAAACCCCAAAGAGGCGCGGATCATTGTGGACAAGGTAATCGTGGCGGCACAGGCCCGTGCAGCGGCGAGAAAAGCCCGTGAAATGGTTCAGCGAAAAGGTGCGATGAGCGGTATGGGATTGCCCGGTAAACTGAGCGATTGTTCCAAAACCGATCCAGCGGTTTGTGAGATTTTCTTGGTTGAGGGAGATTCAGCAGGCGGAACGGCCAAACAAGGTCGCGACCGTGAATTCCAAGCCATCCTCCCCTTGCGAGGTAAAATCTTGAACGTGGAAAAAGCCCTGGAGCACAAAATCTACGACAACGAAGAAGTACGCAACATGTTTACAGCCATGGGCGTGCACATCGGTACCAACGAAGAAGGTGAAAAGGAATTGATCTTGAACAATCTTCGTTACCATAAAATTGTGATTATGACGGATGCGGACGTAGACGGTTCGCACATTCGAACATTGATTTTGACCTTGTTCTTCCGTCACATGAAGAAATTGATCGAAAACGGCCACCTATACATTGCTACCCCCCCATTATACATGGTCAAAAAGGGCAAAGAAAGTCGTTACTGTTGGGATGATGCCGGCCGGGATGCTGCCATCAAAGAATTGGCCAAAGGCGGCAATGAAGACAGCGTGGGTGTACAGCGATATAAGGGTTTGGGTGAGATGAATGCCGAGCAGCTGTGGGAAACCACCATGGATCCTGCGCGCAGAACCTTGAAACGTGTGGAATTGGATAGCGCGGCAGAAGCCGACCGTATATTCAGTATGTTGATGGGCGATGACGTTCCTCCACGCAGAGAGTTCATTGAGGCGAACGCCAAATACGCGAAAATCGACGCGTAATTTTCTTGAAAATCTACTATTGGAAGCGGATGGCTCTGGAAGGGGTCATCCGCTTTATCCATTGTACAGGTAGTACCGCCGCGATGATGCTGGCCGTGATGATCCCGAGATTCACCCAAAGAATGGCCCAAGGATCCAAATCCACCATCACATATTTTACAAAATAGACCTCTTGATTGAGGGTGAGAAAATGGGTTTTGTCCTGAAACAGGCACAAGGCAATGGCGAGCATGTTGCCCATTACAACACCGATCGACACGATGTAGGCCGATTGCCAAAGGAATATGCGCTGGATTTGACCAATGCTACTACCCATGGCTTGTGCGACGCCCACAAACGCGGTTTTTTCCACCATTAAAATCAGCAGGATGGTTGCCATGGCGATAATGGCCACGAGTGCCATCAACGTCAGTATAACCCATACATTGGTATTGAGTATGGCCAACCAATCATAAATCTGTCGGTGAAATTGTCGGGAATCCGAGATTCGCAACATGCCTGCGGGCAGTTGCATGGATAGTGCCAATGGGTCGAGGGGACTTTTTTCATCTTCCCAAATTTCGATTTGCGTGAATCCGGGTTTCACATCCAAGTATTTTTGGACCAATGAAAGATCTGTGTACACAACTTGGTTGTCGATTTGTTCAATTCCCGTTTCAAACAAGCCGGCGATGAGCGGCCGCGCTGCGCGCGGCCTCCCCCTGCCCAAACTATCGTTCACAAAAAACACCAAAGTGAGGTGATCCCCTGTATCCAATCGCAACCGATCGGCCATCGCCTGGGAAATATACACCCAGCGGCCATCGGTGAGGCTGTCTACACATCGCTTGGTCACAAATCCCGACATCCCAAATTGGAAATCCCGGTGCGACATCCCCTTGGCCACCACACCATCAAGTTCACTTTCCCCTTTTACGATACACGCCTTGCTCGCAGAAACCGCCAAATGCTTCACGCCCGCCTGTTTTATTCCTCGTGGCGAGAGCGCTTCATCCACAAATTTGGGCAAATGAATGGAGGAAACAACCATCGGTTCGGCACCCTCTACATTCGCTGCATGATCAACAATATAGCTCCCGTGGACCTGAACCACCTTGTTTCGAATCCCATTTTGGAAGCCTTTAACCGTGGCAATTGTCACAATCATTGTGGCAACGCTCAAAGAAACAGCGGAAATTGCCAAACGCATCATATTTTTGGAGAAGGAATTGCTTCCACGCCCCATGAATCGAAACGCTATGAATTTAACCCAAGACACTGTGCCTTTCAAAGGTAGTTCTTTCAACGCACTCCTTACAATAGCGATTCTTACATTGTGCATCACCCCCATCGCGCGTCTTCAAGCCCAACCCAATCAATCCAAACCTGCCTACAACCAAGCGAAACCATCGAACATCATATCCAATAACAATCAAGCATTGCCACCCATTCGCGTGGGTGCAGAGAATACAGCGGCCTATTGGAACCTGATAAAAAATCAACGGGTGGGTATCGTGGCAAACCCCACGTCAACTATTGGAACCGTTCATCTCATTGACAGCCTACAATCGCGCGGAGTCAATATTACCGGTGTTTTTGCCCCTGAACATGGATTTCGCGGCGATGCTGAAAATGGCGCACACATTCACAACGATGTGGATGTGAAAACCGGACTCAAAATCATCTCACTCTACGGCAAACATGTGAAGCCCACGGCCGAAGACCTCAAAAACATGGATGTCGTGATTTTTGATATCCAAGATGTCGGCACGCGATTCTATACCTACCTAACCACCCTGCACTATGTCATGCAGGCCTGTTCAGACAACAACAAGACGCTGATTGTGCTGGATCGACCCAACCCGAATGGATTTTATGTTGATGGACCCCTTTTGCAAACGAAATTAAAAAGCATGGTGGGTGTACATCCCATTCCCATCGTACACGGGATGACATTGGGGGAATTGGCCAAAATGATCAACGCGGAGGGGTGGCTCAAAGACAGTGTACAGCCCAAACGCAAGCCATGTAAACTTACCGTAATACCCTGCAGCAATTACACACACAATCGCAGCTACTCGCTACCCGTGGCCCCATCGCCCAATTTGCCTACCCAGAATGCCATCTACCTCTATCCCACGTTGTGTTTGTTGGAAGGAACCCAGGTTAGCATGGGGCGTGGAACCGATAAACCGTTTGAATGCTTTGGTGCGCCATGGTTAAAGCAAGGCACATACAGTTTTGTGCCAAGGGCCATTCCCGGAAAATCGCTCACCCCTCCCTATCTTGGCGATACGTGTCACGGCGTGCTACTGTCGAATTTCGCCTCTGAATTTATCGTATCATACAAACATTTGTACATTGAGTGGCTGGTGATGTTGTACCAAGAATGCCCCGACAAATCGAAGTTTTTCAATCCATTTTTCGACAAGTTGGCAGGCACACCCTTGCTGAAACAGCAGATTATTCAGGGCCTTAAGCCGAGTGAAATCAGGGATTCATGGCAATCCGATATTGACCAATTCTTAAAGTTGCGAAAACCGTATTTGCTTTATCCGTACGATCCAAATTTGGGTCTGAATTAATGCTATCTTTGTGCTATGAAGAAAACCATCCACTGCGCATTCCTTACTGTGGCTCTCGCTTTTGGGGCATGTAATCAAACTTCAATCAACCAAATTGGCGATCCAGTGAACTCGGACGATGCGGTTTCTGTGAACGTGGGCATGGAAGCTTTCACCAAAGAAAACAAAGCGGAAACGGTATTATTTGGCAAAGTCGCCGAGGTATGTCAGTCGGAAGGATGCTGGTTCTCTTTCGTAACCGACGATGAAAATGTAACGGTTGATTTTGGCGATGCATTCACGGTTCCTAAGAACATTGCCAACAAAGACTTGTATGCCAAGGGTCGTTTTTATCGCGACACTTTGGAAGACAAAACCATCGAAATCAAATTCCGGGCAACTGGGGTAAAATTTAAATAAGTTTCTTACGCTGACGGCGTTGGAAAATTTTGGCTATCAAAGCGAAGGGCACCCAATGGGTGCCCTTCGCTTTGATATAATCGCCTGATTACTTAGGACAGGATTACTTTATTTCAAATGTATTCATGAATGCTGTGGTGAAATTACCAGCCCTGAAATCGGGATCGCGCATCAATTGCAAATGCAATGGTACTGTGGTCTTCACACCTTCAATCACAAACTCACCCAATGCGCGTTCCATCTTTACAATGGCTTCTTCACGCGTTTGAGCAGATACAATCAGCTTCGCCACCATGGAGTCGTAGTAAGGCGGAATTGTATAGCCAGCATAGATATGGGTATCAACGCGAACTCCATGTCCACCCGGACGGTTCAACTGGGTAATTTTACCCGGTGAAGGACGGAAATTGTTGTGAATATCCTCCGCGTTGATCCGACACTCGATGGCGTGTTTGGTTGGATAATGATCCTTGCCTGAAATGGGCACACCCGCCGCGATCAAAATTTGCTCTTTTACCAAGTCGTAGTTGATGACTTCTTCGGTAACTGGATGCTCAACCTGAATACGCGTGTTCATTTCCATGAAATAGAAATTGCGGTGTTTATCGACCAAGAACTCAACCGTTCCAACACCTTCGTAATTGATGATCTGTGCAGCTGCTTTCGCCGCCTCGCCCATCTTCTCACGCAACTCGGGTGTCATGAATGGCGATGGGGTTTCTTCCAACAACTTTTGATGACGGCGTTGGATTGAACAATCACGCTCAGACAAATGGCATACCTTGCCGTATTGGTCTCCTGCAATTTGGATTTCAATGTGGCGTGGGTCTTCAATGTATTTCTCCATGTACAAACCATCGTTTCCGAAGGCTGCACCGGCTTCCTGTTTGGCACTGTTCCAAGCGGGCTCTACTTCCTCGTCTTTCCAAACAATACGCATACCGCGACCACCACCGCCAGCGGTGGCCTTCATGATCACGGGATATCCAATTTCGTTGGCAATTTTGATGGCTTGGTCAAAACTCTCCAACAAACCTTCTGAACCGGGAATGGTGGGTACGCCCGCCGTTTTCATGGTGTCTTTGGCATTCGACTTATCACCCATCTGGTCGATTTGCTCAGGGGTAGCACCAATGAACTTGATGCCATGGTCGCGACAAAGTGCAGAAAACTTACTGTTTTCCGACAAAAAACCATATCCAGGATGAATGGCATCGGCGTTGGTAATTTCAGCTGCCGCAAGGATGCGCGACATCGACAAATAACTGTCTTTGCTCTGTGGCGGACCGATACAAACCGCTTCATCAGCAAAGCGAACATGAAGACTCTCGCGATCTGCTGTAGAATAAACAGCCACGGTCTTGATGCCCATTTCCTTGCAGGTACGAATGATGCGCAACGCAATCTCACCGCGATTTGCGATCAAGAGTTTTTTAAACATAGTTTTCGAATTAGGCTGGTTCAACCAAGAATAAGGGCTGGTCATACTCCACAGGGGTGGCGTTGTCAACCAACACTTTCACTATTTTACCGCTGATTTCGCTCTCAATTTCATTGAAGAGTTTCATCGCTTCGATGATACAAACCACCTTACCAGGTTTCACTTCATCACCAACGTTCACAAACATGGGTGACTCAGGGTTTGGTGTACGATAGAAAGTACCTACCATCGGCGATTTGATGGTAATTAGGTTATCAGCCTTTGGCTCCGCAGCAGTGGCAGCCACAGCAGGTGCAGCCGTTGCAGCTGCGACCGGTGCCGCAGCAACAGGAGCAGCTTGAACTGCCACTGGCGTATATTGTGCAGTGGTGATTTGTGCAGGGTTCTTTTTGATGAGCAATTTGAAATCTTTTTGATTGATTTCTACCTCATCCACACCGGCGGTTGAAACAAATTTGATCAGCGCTTGAATCTCTTTTAAGTCCATATGATAGCTTTAAGTTGAAGTCACAAAGAAAACCATAATTTGCCTAAAACGACGAAATTTGTCAAAAAACGGGCTGTTTTTTATCAAAAAAGGACAAAAATGGCCAAAAAAATGGCCAAATTTAGAAATTTAGAAATTTAGAGGCGAATAAAGACACCGCCCTGAAAAACAGATTTCGCCAAGCCAATTTCCGCGTACCATCCCAAATTCTCTGTTATGTTTGATTGAAAGCCTAAAGTGGTTTCAAACCCCAAAGTGGGATAGCTTATCACATTGAAACCGGGTAGATTGATTAATTGACCAAATGAAGGGTCATTGGCCTTTGCCGACAGTGAATTACCGCGAATACCTACACCAAGGCCCAAATACGTAACCACTGCACCATCCGGATTAAATATGTAGTTGTATCGGACATTATAACTTCTGGTACGATAGGTCACATCCAAGGTTGTTTGTGTTTCAACACCCAAATCATTGAGGAAAACAGAATCCCTGAGTACCCCGCCAACAACAAAACCCGCACTGGCATAGTTCAATCCCAAGGAATGATGTCGCCCAAGTTGATTCTCGTACTTTATGTAGTGCAACGGCAATGTTACATTCTTTGTAATACCGGCAAAAAAACTTGAAGATGACAACTCTTTGTTGTCCATGGAATTTACCTGGAAATACAGAAAATTTACTGCACCCACACCCACCGCCAACTTATTTTTGGCTGTATGCTCCGCATTGCGATTAACTTCTTGCGCACTGAGTGATGCCACACCAAAACCTGTAATGACAGCAATACACACCAATTTTGTCCATTTCATATATTACAACGGAATGTTACCGTGCTTCTTTTTGGGATTGTTCTTTACTTTGTTCTGCAACATGTCGAAGGCTTGAATCAGACGCATCCGGGTTTCTTCCGGCAGAATCACTTCATCAACAAATCCGCGGGCTGCTGCTCTATATGGATTGGCAAACAAATCGCCGTACTCCTTTTCCTTTTCTTTCCATGCAGCATCACGGTCGGCTGCTGCGTCAATTTCGCGTTTGAAGATGATTTCTGCAGCGCCTTTGGCTCCCATTACTGCAATCTCGGCCGTAGGCCAAGCAAAATTCATGTCCGCACCGATGTGTTTGCTGTTCATCACATCGTACGCACCACCATAGGCTTTTCGGGTGATCACCGTAATTCTCGGCACGGTGGCTTCACTGAAAGCATACAATAGTTTGGCTCCGTTGGTGATAATGGCATTCCACTCTTGATCCGTACCGGGCAGGAAACCTGGTACATCTTCAAACACCAACAAAGGAATATTGAAGGCATCGCAGAATCGAACAAATCTTGCCGCTTTTTGAGAACTGTGCACATCCAATACACCCGCTAAGAATGCCGGTTGATTTGCCACAACGCCAATGCTCTTTCCTGCCAATCGCGCAAATCCCACCACAATGTTCTCTGCGTAGGAGGCATGTACTTCCATGAAGCTATCCGCATCCACCACCCCTTGAATCACTTCTTTCATGTCGTAAGGCTGATTGGGATTTTCCGGTACGATATCTTTCAGTACATCGCGGGTTTCATTGCCCATGGTATAAGGAATCGATGGTGCTTTTTCTTCGCAATTTTGGGGAACGTAACCCAGCAATTTGCGCAAGTTTTGAATACACATAACCTCGTTGGCCATGGTAAAGTGGGCCACGCCACTTTTCGAACCATGTACGGATGCTCCACCCAATTCTTCACTACTCACGTCTTCGTTGGTCACGGTCTTCACAACGTTTGGACCCGTAACAAACATATAACTGGTGTTTTCCACCATGAAAATGAAATCCGTCAGCGCAGGAGAATACACGGCACCACCGGCACAGGGACCCATAATGGCCGATAACTGTGGCACAACCCCACTGCTCTGTACGTTGCGATAAAAGATATCTGCATACCCACCGAGCGACACCACACCTTCTTGGATACGCGCACCACCAGAATCGTTCATCCCAATAACTGGTGCACCATTGGCCAAGGCCATATCCATGATTTTACAGATTTTTTCTGCGTGGGTTTCGCTCAAAGATCCACCGAAAACCGTGAAGTCTTGGGAAAATACATAGACTGTTCTGCCATTGACCTTGCCATACCCTGTAACCACTCCATCACCAAGAAACTGCTGTTTCTCCATGCCAAAATCGGTACTGCGATGTGTAACAAAGGCCCCAATTTCACAAAAGGTACCTTCGTCTAGGAGCAACTGAATGCGCTCGCGGGCTGTTAGTTTGCCTTTTTTGTGTTGTGCATCAATCCTAGCCTGACCTCCACCCAAAGCGGCTTCTTCCCGTTTCTGGATGAGTGTATTTCTGCGTGAATCCATAAGTGGCAAATTTACACTTCGCCACCCGAATGCTGAAGAAAAAGATTGGAATTAATTCGATCCCGGCGCGTCTTGCAATGCAGACAAATCAAATAGCAAAGAGAAACGCATTTGATTTTGCAGTGGGTGACGGTTGGCAAAAGGCACCAAATACGCCGCATCGATGGTAAAAGTGTTGTATTTCAAGCCAATACCTACTGTACCATACTGACGACCACCTTTGGTTTTTGATTCGTAAAAAGCACCTGCACGAATGACAAACTGATCGTTGTAAATGTACTCAGTTCCAGCGCTGAAATTATACTCTTTGGCCTCTTCCGCAAAGCCACCTGGCGCGTCGTAAAACGACTGGATCATGCCCTGAATGGTGTTGACATTGGGGTCTATTCCTGTGAACTGCCTGGTGCCATTGATCAAAGAATCATCACCTGTGTAAGACACCAAATAATATGGGCGTGTTGGCACGAGCAACTTATTGATGTCCGCATAGACATTCACCGTGTTGTAGTCATCAATCTTGTGGCTATAACCCGCTCCCAATTTCAAGTTTGTAGGAATAAAGTCACGCTTTTCTTTCGAAGAGTAGGTCATTTTGGAACCAATGTTTTGGATATTCAGGCCAAACTGCAACTTATCGAATCCCCCTTTGGGATTTTTCACTTCGGTTTTGTACAACAAGTTCACATCCCCCGCAGCACCCATTGCAGCCTTGTAATCGATACCGTTGAAAGCCCTATTTCCTGTCAAGTTGCTGTAAATGAAACGTAAGTTCACACCCATGGAGAAATTGTTATTGAACTGGGTGGCATATCCACCGTCGAAGGCAAATTCATTGGGATTGAAGTTTCCAGTTGGATTTCCTTCAAAATCAGTAAACTGAATGTTACCAAGAGAAAAATACCGCATTGAGCCACAAACTGCTGAACCCTTACCCACTTTGGCGTAGCCCGACAAATAAGAGAATCCTACATCGTCAACCAATTGTCGCAACCAAGGTGCATAGGACAAAGAAAAACCGGTTTTATTCTTGGCATGCACCAAGTTCGCCATGTTCCATGAGCCGCTGTTGGCATCGGGATTAAACAAAGCCACTCCAACATCTCCCATCGCAGCAGAACGACTATCTGGCGTGATTGTCAAGAAAGGGACCATGGTGGTAACTGTATTCAATTGACCTGCCAATTGCTTGGATGTCAATGAGTTATTCTGGGCCGATAATGAAGCCCATGCAGTAACTGATAATAGAGCAATGGCTGCTGTTTTTTTCATAACGCGTAATGGCAAAAATATGATTTCGAAATTGTGCATCCTAATGGTTCAAGCAAGATATTTTAAATAAACGAAAGAAATTCAAAATCATTGTGATTTGACAAACTTTCCGCCGACCTGATTTTCAAGGCCATCTTCGGTGAGTACCACCAATTGATAGAAGTATACCCCACCTTGGATTTCAGCGCCATTTTGGGCTCTGCCATCCCAGTCGATAACTGTCATTTTTGCGGGTGCTGACTCATGGAAACTTTCCCCTTCGCGGATTGATCGACCTTGAGCATCCAAAATCTTCCATTTCACAGTCAAATTCTCACCTGGCAAGGTATGTTGAATCCACACTTTCAATTCATCATGGAATGGCACTGGATATGCTGCAGACCCCGTAATTTCTAATGTTCGTGGTGGAATCACCAAGCAACCTACACTGCCCTTCCCTGGATTGTTGTAAATATCCCATGCCTTGCAAGTAAAGGTGTGCAATCCTGGCTGCAAACCCGATAGTGGGAAACGCACGGTGCCGCGGGTGTAACTGTTTACATCGTATCCAAAATAATCGTTTAATACGAAACTTTTTTGATTCTCCGTGCCTTCGTCGATGATCAATTGAATATCGCGACCAATGCCCGCACCTGTGGCATTGATCCCATCTTTATCAAAAATTCTGGCCACAAAATCCACATCACGGGCGACCTTGCCTCCATTGGTAAAGGTGGTGTCCTGCATGAATGCGCGAACCATCGGGCCGTCGGTATCGACAGATTGAAGCGACTCACTGCCGCCGATGAAGAACTTCCATGAACCAGCAGCATCGGTTGTTCCGTTATGCGCATAAAACTTGGCTACGCCAATACCATAATTGTATGCGATGTCTTTGGGAACGGAAAATACCAACTCAAAACGACCGTTTTTCACCGTTACTTGTCCGTTAAACAAAATTCCTGACAGTTCAGAAAAAGCCACGGGTTTTGCTTGACCATCGTTATCCAAGGTGAATTTTTGCAGGGGTTTGTCGTAAATTTTGACCCACATCGTCCCGTTGAAATTGGAAAACTCACCCACCAACCGCTCATTCACATGTCCTTTTAAATGCACCACAGAAAACGCTTTTACCGTATCACGGAAGGCACTCACGTGTTTGCCTTGGACGGAGTCGATTTGAATGAGGTGTTTGGGAAAAGCTATGGGCATACTTGCATCGCCTAATAGGGCAAATTTATTGTCTTCGGTGGTGTAACTCGGACGATTTTTCATCCGTTGGTACACATCGCCCAGGGTTGGAATGGGCTCATTGGGCTTAGGAAATCCGTAATTCGTCCAGAAATCGCGGTTGATTTGTGTATTCCCACTTACATAGACCAATCGGGTGGTACTCATCAGCGCAATAGCACCGCCTTTGGGATTGAGCAAAGCAAGTTCTCCGGCACTTTGCACTTTTGGATCATCGAAAGCACTGAACTCGCAAGTCGCAGTGAACAAAATAGGCATCCGGTAAGGATTGTTCCAACTATTGATCATCGGAATATCCAAAATGGATTCTTGCGCCCATCCTTTCAATCCACCATGTCCTTGGTAATTCATGAATAACGCCCCGTCATTCACAGTGCGATTGATGGCAGCGCTCATTTCAGGGTATTTCTCGTTGTTGCCCGTGGTTGATTGTGGAAATGCATCCGCATACAATTTGTTGACGTTGAGATACGGAAAATATTGGTTGATGTAATTGGCGTTGTTCTCCGATTCAACCACAAACTCGGTTTCCCAACTTTCATCGACATCGTCACAGGCAAACGCAATGTTTGTGCGCCACGGACCCAAGGCGTTGGGTGCACTGTATCTGCGAATTTTGGTAACCACTGCTTTTGCCTCATCAAGGGTTCGACAAGGTATTCGGCCTATGGAAACGGCCATTTTCCCTTTCACCCGCATTGGATCACCTTCATTCGAGTCCAAAAAGCACAAGAAATCATCCAAACAAAAGGAACCTGCGCCACTGGTGCCTTCAGATTGATAGATGGGAATGTAATTGGTGTTGTTGGCGACGCGATCTTGCATATCGTAGGATGCCGCACCGAACAGCGTAATGTACTTCAGGGATTTTGCCGCCTTCTCCCCCAATTGCTTGCGCCAGCGAATGAAATCTCGCAAGGCCACCAAATCCTGCTGTCCTGCCGAAAACTCATTGTAAATTTCTTGGGGTGTAACCACTTGAACGGTATAGCCAGGATTGATGCGTCGGAAATTGGCCAAGTCATTGGCAGCTTCCATAAAATTAGGATGCGTGATGATGATCAAATCTGCAGCCGACTCGTATGCTTTGTTTTGATTGGCCAAGGCTTGCTTCACTGCTGGTTTCAAAAAATCATTGCCATTGGCGTTAAAGGCCAAAAATGTGTGATGTGCCTCTTCTTTTGAAATGAGCATGCGTTTGCCACCACTGCCAAGGTCTTCAACACTCATTTTACTTGGGCTCAATGGATTAGAGATGTTCCATACCGCCAAACTTCCCGATGCATTGTCTTGCCACTCGAAATAGGCATTTTGATTGAACATCGCCAGCTCGTTGTTGCGAATGAATCCGGTGGATGATGCTGTATGATTGTTACCTTCCCATTTTTTTACCTCAAAGTAATCAATCATCACATACGATTTGGTGTTGGGTCGGTTTAATTTGAACTGCAGTGAGAGATTGCTTCCGGTGGTCACAACCTTCATTTTTCCGTTCATGAGATAATAAGGTTCGTAAGAACCGCCGACCGCGCGCAGTGAAAATCGATTGGCTACACCATTGGCAACCACAACCAACGAACCGGTATCATCGGTGATGAAGGAAGCAACTTGAAAAGAAATCTCGAGGGTATCGGCATTGGTTGAAGGAATATTTTTTACAAAACTCCGCTGCAATGTTTCATTGCCCAAACGCTCACCAAACCACTGTCGACCCATTGCGGCAGGATTAACGATATCCGAATCGTGAAACCAATAGGACTGTATTCCTTTGAATGTGGTATTCACCGCGCCCAAGGCCGTTTTCTGCGGCAGTATTCGTTTTCCTGGCGATGTGCCATGTCCAATCAACAAATTGACCTTGGATGCATAAAAGTTGTTGCTGTGTCTGTATTCAACCCGATCAAATTCCCAATCTTTGGCCGATTGACCATAAAAAATCACTGCGTCGCCATCGTTCCAAACACCATCGGATTCACCGATGATTTCACATGCGATTTGGGGTGACTCGCTACGGATGCTCGCACCATTTATACTTGGTAAGCCCTGTCCTTGTATGCCATAAATGCAAAAATTTCGTGGATCGCTGTTGGCCAAATCAAAACCCATGGCCTGAAGTTCGGATTTGGTCATTTTATACATACCAGACTTGGCAATCTCCAGCTGCACCCATTTCCCTTGATTCAGAAAGGATTGGGCCTGAACCACGGGGGTTGACAGCCAAAACATACCAAGTAGTATTGGAAAAATCTTTTTCACCATTTTCAGAACGGAAAATTACAAAAAATCGTTGATAGTTACTGTCATAGTATTGTCATCAGGTAGCATTTTTATTGATTTTTTGAGAAAGTTTGTTGATAAAATCAATAATTTGTCCGTTGATTCGTTTTTATTTGTAAGTTTGTTAGACGTACCACATGAAAAAAGCATTACGTGTACTTAGTCTTGGATTGCTCGGGAGTATATCCCTCAGCGTTCAGGCCCAGGATCCAGAACTCTCTCAGTTCTACGCTTCGCCTGTATATACCAATCCAGCATTGGCCGGTTCTGCAGTATGTGCTTATGGCGCAGCAGGACGTTTCGCCACCAATTACCGCAACCAATGGCCCAACCTGCCAGGAACGTTCCGTTCTTTTTGTGCGTCTTGGGACCAACACATTCCCAGTGTAGGTGGTGGTTTGGGTGCCATGGTATTTCACGATATTGCGGGTTCGGGCTTGTTAACCAGTACCACAATTAGCGGTGTGTATAGTTACTTGTTGCCATTGGATCGCGGCAGAATTTACATGCGTTTTGGTTTGCAAGGTGCATTGACAATGAAGTCGTTGAACTGGAACAACCTGAAATTTGCTGACCAAATCAATCCCACCCAAGGATTTGTGAATCCAACGGGCGAGCAGAAACCAGCAAACGAGAGCAAGAACTATCCAAACTTCAACGCTGGATGGGTTATGTACTCAAGCAAGTTTTACATGGGCTTTGCAGCGCACAACATCATTGAGCCAAACTGGAGTTTCTACAACAACCCCGACGAAGTTCAACCGATGCGCATGACTGTTCATACGGGTGCTGTAATTCCTTTGACCAGAAGCCGTTACGAAGAAAATACCTTCTCTCCCAATGCCTTGTTCATGAAGCAGAGAAACTTCACCCAATTGAACTTGGGTTTCTATGCAAACAAAGGTCCATTGGTGACCGGTTTGTGGTTCCGTCAAACATTTGGTGCATTCAAAAACTCAGATGCAATCATCATGTTGGTAGGATTCAGAAAAAATCGTTTCAAATTTGGATATAGCTATGACTTTACCGTGAGCGATGGACGTAGTGCCATCCCTTCATCTCACGAGGTTAGTGCGACAATTGACTGGTGTGTACCTCCCGGTAGAACACCATTCAAACCATTGCGCTGTCCAGAATTTTAAATTTGCTCAATTTTCCACACAATATATTTGCAAAAAGCCCGAGGTAACTTGGGCTTTTTTGTTGTGAATGTTGAAAAAAAATATATATTTGCAAATAATACACACAATCTGTCGTTATTAAAAACAAAGAATGCAAACCGTGTTAGTAAAAAATCGCACTTGGATTTGGGCAGTGGCAGCCATGGTTGCGGCCAGCGCCTGCGGTCCCAAGAATGTAAGTAAGACCACAGGTCAAGCCTACAACAATCCCAAATGGGGTGGTTTTGCCAATCCCAACTACAGGGGACAAGAAACCGGACCAGGATTGGTTTTGGTAGAAGGTGGATCATTCACCATGGGTTCTACCGAAAAAGACCTTCAATTCGACAACAACAACGCCGAAAGAACCGTAACTGTGAATTCGTTCTACATGGATGAAGCAGAGGTGAGCAACTTGCAGTACCGCGAATATGTGTACTGGTTGATGCGTACTTACATCAGTTACCCTGAAGTTTACCAACGCGCTCTCCCCGATTCATTGTGCTGGAGAAGCAAGTTGGCCTTCAACGAACCTTTCGTGGAGTACTACTTCCGCCACCCTTCTTACAAAGATTATCCTGTGGTGGGTGTAAACTGGCAGCAAGCCTCTGAATTTGCTCAATGGCGAACTGAACGTGTAAACGAAACCATCTTGGATCGTGAGGGCATCATCAAATATGATGTTGTTACCGATGCGAACGATGACAACACGTTCCACACCAGAACCTACTTGGCAGGTCAGTACGACTTCATCAAAAAGGGTAAGAAGCCATTGGCCGATTACAGCAAAAAGAAAAAGAAAGACCAAAAGCGTTTCAAGGTAAACATGGAAGATGGCATTTTCTTGCCTGAGTACCGTTTGCCCACAGAAGCAGAATGGGAATATGCGGCACAAGCCAACATCGGTGATGTTAACTTCAACAACGTAGAACAAAAGAAAATCTACGGTTGGAATGACTACACCATCCGCATCAAAGAAGAAAAAGAAAAAGACCGTGGAAAGATTCGTTTGAACGCCATGGTAGGTAAAGGTGACTTCGGTGGAGTTGCTGGTGGTCCGTTGAACGACGCTGGTTTTGTTCCTACCCCTGTATACAGCTACTGGCCCAACGCCTATGGTTTGTACAACATGGAAGGCAACGTAGCAGAATGGACCATGGATATTTACCGCCCTTTGTCACAGGAAGACTTTGATGCATTCATGCCATTCCGTGGTAACGTATACAAAACATTGGTTTTGGATCAATATGGTGTAATTGAACAGAAAGATTCTTTGGGTCGTTTGCAATACCGTGATGTTACAGAGCGTGAAAACGTAAACCGTCGCAACTACAAAAAAGCCGATAACATTGGTTTCAAAGACGAAGAGAACTACAACAACGGCGATATGACCTATGAATATGGTGTTACATCGTTGGTAAATAACAAAGCACGTGTATACAAAGGCGCTTCTTGGAACGACCGCGTATACTGGGCTTCTCCTGGTACCCGTCGTTTCTTGGATGAAAAGCAAAGTCAGTCTAATCTTGGATTCCGTTGTGCGATGATTCGCATCGGCTCTCCAGTGGGCAACAGCAAGAAGAAATACAACGGATTGCCTAGTTCAGGTATCGATAAGAAAACCAAACGCAGAAGGTAATCTTCTCGCAGTAGATAAAAGAAAAAGGCCGCTCTTTGAGCGGCCTTTTTCTTTTTGTCACACCGACAGGAAAGCGTATACAGTATGCATATTGGAATACCCATGAGAGCGATTGATCTCGGCAGTACACAACGCTATAGATGCGGATTGGTTTGAAAGTGCACATGGTTTGGGAAACAGCAAATACCAAAAAAGAAAAGCCCCGTTTCCGGGGCTTTTGTGCTCTTTGAGCGAGAAACGAGACTCGAACTCGCGACCCCAACCTTGGCAAGGTTGTGCTCTACCAACTGAGCTATTCTCGCGTGACGATTGATGACTTAATCGTGGTGCAAAAGTAGCAAAAAGATTCTAATCCGTCAAGTTGTATTGCAAAAAAATAAAAAAAGGCAGTCCTGTAAGCCGGGTTCTGTACCCCAGTTGCCTGGGGCTTCTATCATTGATCTAGGGTGTAACTCACGCTACACCTCCATCGGTCTACCCTCCTGGCTTGCCGAGACAATTGGGCGGGCCGCCCTTTGATCCAGGTTTATTTGACCTTTCAACCCGCAAGGTTTGTCCCAACCTCGAATCACTCCGAGATGAGTGGGCTCTTACCCCACTTTTTCACCCTTACCACCCGAGGGTGGCGGTTTCGCTTTCTGTGACACTGTCTGTCGCCCCGAACCGAAGCCCAAAGCGCCTTCCCGTTAGGAAGTGCGATGCCCTGTGTTGCCCGGACTTTCCTATTCGCTTTTACGAATCGATAGAACGGACTGCCTTCGTCAAAGGTAACACCGATTTCGGTGGAAAACACGATCCCATACACAATGTGCTTTTGCTATCTTTGTAGAACCTAAGTATGGAAACACAATTCGAGGCAGTTATCGGTCTAGAAATACACGTGCAATTGCAAACCAAGAGCAAAGCGTTCTCGGCAGACAGCATTGAATATGGCGCCTTACCCAATACACAAGTAAGTCCCATCAGCCTCGGTCACCCAGGCACCTTGCCCATGCACAACAAAGCGGCCATCGACAATGCCATCAAAATGGGTTTGGCCCTGAATTGCGATATCCGTCGTGTCAATCGTTACGCACGGAAAAATTATTTCTACGCGGATTTGCCGAAGGGCTACCAAATCACACAGTTCGACACCCCCTTATGCAACAACGGCTCCGTTCGCATCAAACTGAGCGATGGAACCATCAAGAATATTCGCCTTACCCGCATCCACATGGAGGAAGACACTGGTAAGAGCATGCACGACCAAGACTTGAATGACACACTGGTCGATTACAACCGTGCAGGAACCGCGCTGATTGAAGTAGTCACAGAGCCCGATATCAAAACCGGTGAGGAGGCCTATGCTTTTGTCACCGAAATTCGTCGACTCGTGCGTTACCTCGACATTTGCGATGGCAACATGGAAGAAGGCAGTTTGCGTTGCGATGCCAACATTTCTGTCATGCCGAAGGGTTCAACCACTTTTGGTACCAAGGTGGAGGTGAAAAACATGAACTCCATTTCGAACGTGAAACGGGCCATCGACTTTGAAATCAAACGTCAGACCGAACTCATCCTCTCCGGTGGCACGGTTGACGGCGAAACGCGTGGATTCAATGGATTGAACGGCAGCACTTTTAGTATGCGTAAAAAGGAAGCGGTAAACGATTATCGCTATTTTCCAGAGCCCGACTTACCACCAACCATCGTCACAGAGGAGTACTTATCGGCTGTCCGCGCTACCATGCCCGAATTACCGGCAACTTTGTATTCGCGTTTCACAGAATCCTATGGCTTGAGTGATTATGATGCATCGGTGTTGGTCGATGACAAGCACAGTGCGTTGTATTTTGAGGAGGTAGTCAAACACACCCCCAAGTACAAGCAAGCTTCCAATTGGATTTCTGGCCCCATCCGCGGCTATTTAAACGAGAATGCCTTGGGAATGGATGACTTTTGCCTGAAACCCGCCCAAATCGCTGAAATCATCGAACTGATTGAATCAAACAAAATCAGCCATACCGCTGCCACCCAGCAGTTGTTCCCAGCAATGACCCAAAATGCGGATGCATCGGCAGAATCGCTTGTGGGAACCTTGGGCTTGGCCAATATCACCGACACTTCCTTTATCGATGGATTGGTGCAAACGGTGTTGGCCGAATTCCCCGACAAGGTCACAGAGTATCGCGCCGGCAAGGTTGGCTTATTGGGGTTGTTTGTGGGTGAAGTGATGAAGCGTTCCAAGGGGAAGGCGGATCCTAAAACTGCCAACGCATTGGTGAAAGCCGCATTAGAACAAGACTAATTCCTTTCGGGATGATGAAAAGGGGCTTTTTGTTTGCTGCATTTTCGCTGTTCTCAGGGTTTGTGTGCGGACAAATTGCCAAAGAATATTCATTTCTCGATACCACCGCCAATCTTTTCCAGGCACACCAAGCCTCTCTCATTGGGAGTTTAACGGAACAGATTAACGAGAGAAACACACCCTCTTTCAGTGTTTTGCACATTGGCGATGAGTTGGTTCGCGAAGTTGCAGAGCCTTTGGGCGATGGATTGTTCGGTAAAACGCGCGGTCCTGGCCTATTTTTTCCGGGCAGTTTGATCAACAATGCGGTGTATTCGGAAATTGAAACCAGGCACACCGGAAATTGGATTTATGCCACGCCGGTAGAAAACAATCCATTGTTATCAGCTGGAATTACAGGTTATGCTGCCAAAACCGAGGATTGGCGGTCGGGTTTAACGGTGGAAATCCCCGCGCCATATGTGAAGCATGTGGATCGATTTGCCATGTATTGCGAGCGGAGCGAGCAGCACTTTGATGTGGTGATTTCGTGCATGGGAGGCAAAAAAGCCGATGGCACCCCTATCCTGCTCACCAAAAGAGAATTTCCCGCCTCGATCTCCTACAAAAATTCACCCTATTTGGAATTCGCGCTCCCCGTTGGAACCAAAGCAATTCTGATACAGTTCAAACAGGTGATTTCTACCCAGAAATCTTTTGTGTTGCATGGCATCGCCCTTACAAACAGTAAACAAGGCAATCTTCACAGCGTTGGCATGCGGGGCTGTGGTTACGCGCAGTTAAATCGATTGGAATTGTTCAAACAGCAACTCACCCAATTATCACCGAACGTGATTTTGTTGGATTTCGGAACGCACGACAACTATCGGGGCAATGAAACGGAGGCCATTTTTTTAGAACCCATCAAGCGTAGCATACAAATCCTGAAAGAGGCACTACCATCATCAAAAATTGTGGTTGTGGTTCCCCAAGATGGCATTCGGGGCGGAAGAACCCTCTCAACCTTTGAAAAATACGAAAAGTCCATCATCGCCTTGTGTAAAACGGAAAAAGTGGTTTACTACGATTGGTATCGCGTGGCTGGTGGGAAGTATGCCGCGCAGTATTGGGCCGATTTCCAACTATTCATGGTCGATGGACTGCATTTACAAGAAGCGGGAAACGCACTGAAAGGACAACTTTACGCATCGGCGTGGGAAAACACTACAAAGCGCTACAACAACGGATACCGACAGTTTATTATCGCAGAAGATAGCAGCAAACGTTTGGCATTTCGCACGCGTGACACCCTGACAAAGAACATCGTGGTTTCCGAGGTTTGGCGCTATCATGTGGTTCGTAGGGGCGAAACCGCCTATCGCATCGCCCTTCGTTATGGAATCACGGTAGCCCAACTCAAAGAGTGGAACCATTTGCGCAATTACAATATATCAGCAGGAACGCGTTTGAAAGTGGGCAAACTATCCATTGCCACCAAATCGGATCCAATTCAAACCTTGGAAATGAAAGACAGTGCCGACGCCGACGGAAGCACATCGCTCGGTCCAAACATTGAGCCGAACAAAAACCAAGATACCGCCCAAACCGTGGCACCTAAAAAAGCCAGTCCAACACCCGTAGCACCCAAACCAAGGCCTGTTTACCACAAGGTTCGTTCGGGTGAAACCCTATATTCCATTGCCAAAGCCTATGGCTCAACCGTGGACGATGTGAAGCGAATGAATGGGTTGAGGAGCAACAACATTGCAGTAGGACGGCTCCTTAGGGTGCGATAATTTTCAATGAATCACCCTGATAAATTAAACCTTTGGGTCTAAAAAACGTCAGTTATCCAGCATCCGCACAACGAAAATGCAATCCCCAAATCATTGCCACTGCTTTACGACCAATTTCCTTGCGATTTCATCCAACTTGGAAGGTGAACCCGACGAAATGGGCGATATTTGTATTTTATGAATTTCATCTGTCGCCCCTGCCGCCCCATTCTGTTTCTTTTGATTGCAATATGTGTATTCACGAACGCGCATGCACAACAATATGAACCGGGCATGCGTGGCGATGGGCCCGGTAGCTCCGGAAAGGGCGATGTGGGTGCTAATGGCATGGGAAGGCCTGGACAAGGCGGTCCGAGGGCTGGATTTAGGGCGATAGGTTTTGGTAAATGTGCTACCCTGAATGCAGATGGACAAGAAAAGCCTTTGGCGGGAGCCGTCATTTCACTATGGCTGCCAAACGATACGGCTTTGATTGGTTCAAAGCTCAATATTTTGCCCAATGGAAGTGTTGCGAGTGAGTCATTGAAGAACTTTCGCTTTATGACCAAAAGGATGAAGGAGGGCGACAAATACTACCCCAATGGCGGCATGACCGAATCGGATTCTCAAGGCAACTACAGTGTTCGATTTTCGGTGAGACAGTTCTTGAACCCAAAATCACCGCCTGATTTCGAAGCGATAAGCAGAGATATCGCCAACCCCAAAAGCAAAGCATTTACCTTTTTGGTGGTGGCCATTCACCCCGATGGAACCAAGGCACAGCAATGGATCAATCTACATGAAATGGGTATGAAACCATTGGCCCAATACCAAGAGGAAAATGCGTTTTCAATTCCAAAAATGTGGTTGGTGAATGAAGTTTTACCCATGGAGGGTGCACTCATCAAGGTACAAGCCGTCACCATCAAGGGCGATACCACAGAAATGAACGCGTCGAGCTTCAAGGTGAATCCAGATGCTTCGGCAGAAGACTTGGTGAGCAAAATGCCGGGTGTGACATCGTCGAACGGTCAAATTCAAGCCCAAGGGGAGCAAGTGAAAAAAGTGTTGGTGGATGGAAAACCCTTTTTCGGCGAGGACCCCAATGCGGCATTGAAAAATTTGCCCGCTGAGGTGGTGGGAAAAATCCAGATTTACGATGCCAAATCTGAGCAGAGTTTGTTTTCAGGTATCGATGACGGAAATACCACCAAAACCATGAACATCGTGACGAAGTCCCAGTTCAGAAATGGATTGTTCGGACGCATGTTCTCAGGAGTTGGAACGGCCATTGAGGGCACAGGAGACCCAATCAAAAACAAGGCGGGGATCACAGTAAACTCATTCAAGGGGAACCGTCGACTCACATTTTTAAGCCAAATGAACAACATCAACGAGCAAAACTTCTCGTTTGAAGATATTGTCGGAAGTATGGGCGGCGGCGGTGGACGAGGTGGCATGGGTGGCGGAGGTCGTGGCATGGGGATGATGGGTGGCATGGGCGGTGCAGGAAACTTCTTTACAGGTACCCAAAACGGCATCACCACCACAAGGGCGATTGGCTTGAATTACAGCAATCAGTGGGGGAAAAAGACCGAATTCAGTGGTAGTTATTTCTACAACAGTACCGACAACGACAACCGCACTGTAACCAATCGTTTTTACGTGGGTGGCGACCCCAAAATGGGTGGGTTTAACTATATCGAAACCAATCCCAATGCCACAGAAAACAGAAGTCATCGAATCAATGGTCGATTGAATTTGAAACTGGATTCTGCCAACACTTTGCTGATAGAACCCCGCGTTTCACTTCAGCAAAACAATAGCAACAGTCCCATCGATGCTGTAACCATCAACAGCCTTTTCAACCCCGTTTCCAGTCTACTCAACAACACGCAAACCAACACCAATGGCTATCGCGCATCGAGCAGCTTTTTGTATCGCCACGCATTTGAGAAAAAAGGCAGGACCTTCTCCATGGAACTGAATCCGGGGCTGAACGGACAGTCGGGTCTCACCAATTTGAATTTCAAGAACATGGTGGTGGCTGATACCAACGGCCTTATCGTCACGAACAGCCGAGACCAGCGCACAGATTTATTGAAACAAACCAGAACCTTCAGCGGAAACATCACGTATACCGAGGCATTGGATTCCAATCATTTTTTGGCAGCCAGTATATCAACCAATATCAACCAAAACAACAATGATCGTTTGGCCTATCTAAAAGATGCAGCGTCATTGGGATACACCTTGTTGGACACGTTTTTCTCCAGTCAGTTTATCAACGGGTATTCTCAACAAAAAGGCGGTGTGAGCTACCGATACCAAACCTACAAATGGAATATTACCTCAGGGGTTGATGCACAGCTGGCCCAATTGGATGGGTCGCAAAGTATGCCACGCAACAGTGAACTTGATCGAAGTTTCGCATCGCTCCTACCCTATGTACAAGCCCGTTACAATTTGGGGATGAAGCGCAATTTGCGGTTGAATTACAACACTTCGAACAACGCGCCATCGATTGACCAATTGCAACCGGTGATCAACAACAACAATACGATGCAACTGAGTTCGGGCAATCCAAACTTGGTGCAAGATTATCAGCATAGCTTGTTTTTACGGTATTTTTCCGTGGTTCCTGAATCAGGTAAGAACGTTTTCTGGATGATCAACGCCCAACAGAGCAACAATTACATTAGCAGCAAATCTGTGCTCGGAGGTCGGGAAGCCGGTTGGATTCGCTTAGATTCGGCCTTTTATGGCGGTGGATCAGGTGGTATGGACATGGCACGTGTGACCCAGAACGACAGTATACGGTTAACGCCTGGTGCGCAAATGACGGTGCCCATCAACTTGAATGGATACTATTCCTTGCGATTGTTTGGTTCATGGGGTAAAACCATCAAAAAGTTGAACGTAAATACGAATGCGGGGGTTTCCACCAATAACATTCCCAGCATGATTCAAGTGGGCAATGGCAAACCGATGATAAACAATGCCAAGAACCCATCGGTGAATTTGGGCTTGGTTGTGGGCAGTAATATTTCGGAGCGATTGGATTTTAGTATTTCGGGCAATGGCAGTTACAGCAAAGTCATCAATACCCTTCAAAAGGCAAACGACCAAACCTATTTGAGTTACTCTGGTAAATTGGTCATGAATTGGATGCCCACAGCCCACTGGGTCATTAATTCAGACATTACCTATCAAGCCTTTGAGGGATTGTCGGCCGATTTCAACCAGTCGTACTATTTATGGAATGCCGGACTCGGCTACAAGTTTGGAAAGAACAAAGCCGCTGAATTGCGACTCACGGCTTACGACATCTTGAACCAAAACCGCAGTATTCAGCGAAATGTAACGCAGACATACTATGAAGATGTAAAAACCACCGTTTTAACGCGTTATGTGATGATGACCTTCAGTTATAAATTGCGCAAATTCAATGGCAAGGGTACCGATGGGAAAGACATGAAAATGATGTTTCCGGGTGGTATGCCTCCTCCGGGAATGCCAGGACACGGAATGCCGGGGATGGGCGGTCCGGGAAGATAAATTGGTATCTTTGGATTGATGAGCGAGGCAAACGCATCCCACAACCCAGAAAACACAGACGGAGTGACCCTCAAGCACGACCAAATCCGTCCGCAACAACACAAGATTTCCTTGGATTTATTGCGGGCTTTGGCGATTTTGTTGGTGTTGGGCCGACACAGTTTTGCCAACGGATTGTGGCATTGGATTGGTTGGAGCGGTGTAGACTTGTTTTTTGTATTATCAGGTTTTCTGGTCTCAGGATTGATTTTTCAGGAGATAAAAACCCAAGGTGATGTGCGTTTGGGTCGGTTTCTTGTCCGAAGGGCATTGAAAATCTACCCCAGTTTTTATGTGTTTTTGTTGGTGAGTGTGTTGGCCGCGTGGATGACTGACCGAAATTATGAAACATCGCAGATTCTCAGTGAGATTTTCTATTTGCAGAGCTATTTCGACGGACTTTGGATGCATACATGGTCTTTGGCCGTGGAAGAGCATTTCTATTTGGTTTTCGCCTTGGTTGTGGCCTTTTGGCAACGGCAGGGCCTTCCAATTCATGTGGGAGTTACCTTGAAATGGCTCATTGGCATTCTATTGTTTTGGATGGCGATACGTTGGGGATATTGTTGGTCGCACCGATTTGAACCCTCTTTTGATTTTACCGCTACCCATTTACGTGCCGATGGCATTTGGCTTGGGGTCATCTTGGGTTATGCATACCATTTTGGTCGTTTGAAGCGATGGGTCCTTGATTTGCGTTGGATATTTATTTTGCTATTTGTGGTGGGAATGGTTGTGTTAATCCATTGGCCAGCGGGGTGTTTTGTGATGAATACTTGGGGGATGTCGGTTGTTTGTATGGGTTTTGGCGGTTTGCTTTGCTTGGGTTTGGGTACGGAGGACGCACTGAATCGATGGCTCAATGCAGACAAAGGAAAATCTTTTTTAAGGGGGGCGATGGTATCGCTACAGTGTATTGGCCGCCATTCTTATTCGATTTACTTGTGGCACTTGTTTGCTGATAACTTATTGGCGAAAACAGGTTTGTTTGGGGCGATGGGTTGGCAGGATGGACAATTCGCAGCGGGAATCAGCACCGTGGCCCTCTCCGTGGTTTTGGGCATCGCCATGGGATATTTGGTGGAAATCCCAATTCTGCGTTGGCGCAATAAAAAATTCGCATAAAAAAAGCCTCAAATTTCTTTGAGGCTTTGGTGGTGATCCCGCTGGGACTCGAACCCAGGACCCATACATTAAAAGTGTATTGCTCTACCAACTGAGCTACGGAATCATTTCCTTTTCTCTTTCGCTAAAAGGAGGTGCAAAAATACGCCTCTAAGCGGAAAAATCAAATGTTTTCGGAAATTTCTTTTCGATACGTATGGTGAATTTTGGTCTTCTTCGCACCCAAACTTTCTAACATACTGATCATCTTTG
>JACCDW010875889.1_pt1 | contig 37816 bp, 40 predicted proteins | sample 7449781 | NCBI WGS metagenome assembly JACCDW01 (sample SAMN15323449, study PRJNA562643) | freshwater metagenome | isolation source: river surface water | place: USA:Blue River Watershed | collected 2017-08-18 | reverse complement strand
TCTGAATCCGAGTAAATCAAAGTCACTGCCATTCCCGGATCTAAATTTCTCAAATACTCTCCATCAAATCCGGCGGGCGCAAACAGCACCACAGCCGTTGGAGAAATTCTTTCTGTCGCCAAATTCGGAGCGCCCGCCGCCATGAGGGCCACATAGGCGCCTTTCGAATGGCCACTGTAAACAATATTTCCCGCATCAATCAGATTGCCATAGCGCTTGAGCGTGGCTCCGACTTGTCGATTGAAATCCGAAGCCATTCTCCGCCAATCTTGATCGAAAAACCCGTTGTCGAATCCAGGATGAATCACCACGACGCCTTTTTTAGCCAAGTGCTCAAAAGTCTTCTCATATCCCTGAACATCAATCGCTTGCCCGTGACCGAAAGCAATCAGTGGAAAGCCTCCAGCTCCCGCAGCTGAACTGACGGGCAGAAAAACATCCACGCTCCGACCATCGACTTGAAATCTCTCTTTCTTGACTTGGTATTTGTAGTCGGCACTACCGGGATGAGCACTCTCCGTTGGCTGAGAGGGAATTTGAGCATGTGCTGAAGAAAACAAAAAGGCCGTGAAAAGAAAGTTGAGAAGCATCGAAACCTCCAGAGCCCGATCTTAGGAAAATTTTCCCGCCTTCTTCAAGCGAATTTTAAAATTCCGCATTCCTTGAATTCTATGGAGCACCGAACTAAATACCCTTTATCTGACCTCTCGCGCACAATTTGCTTGTCCCCAGCAGGGATCTTTCTAACAATTTCAACAGCATTCGTTTTCACCAATTTCAAAACTGCCAAGGGGGACTCATGAAGAAATTCGTTCTTTTGATCGCATCACTGCTCTGCTTGCAGGCCCATGCGGATATGACAACTGTGCCTTATGTGGATCTCAGCCAATATGCCGGCACATGGTATCAGATCGCCAGAAAAATTCTTCCGTTTGAAAGTGGTTGCGTATGCTCCCAGCAAATTCTTTCAGCTCGTGCCGATGGAAAAATCGGCGTTTACAATTCTTGCAACGACAAAACTATTGATGGACCTTTGCGAGAGATCAGCGGCTTCGCGGTCAATTTAGATCCGGTTAGCAATGCCAAATTTCTTGTTGATTTTGGATTTCCCAAAAAAGGGAGCTATTGGATCATCGGTCTCGATAAAAACTATCGCTATGCGGTGGTGTCTGAGCCGAGCCAAAGCTCTCTCTATATTCTTTCAAAAACACCGGTTTTGGATTCCGGCCTCTTCCAAGAAGCAGTCGCCACTGCAGCGAAACAAGTCGACACTTCTGATTTGGTGATGAGCATCCAACAAGGCTGCACCTATCCCACACCCTGATTGCTTCAGGATTGAAAGCAAAAAAAAGCCCGATTCGATGATCGGGCTTTTTTTTTAGAATCTTCTATTTGTGTTTTTTGATTTTCAAATACTGCTTGCGAAGCGATTCAGCCGCCATGTGCATGCTGGCGTTAAAAATATGTTCAAACAAATGATCCATGCTCACTTTGTACATTTTCGAAAGCGGGCGAAGAGCATTCATTGGAGGGGCACTGCGACCTCTTTCCCAATTGGACACAAATTGTGAAGTTGAGTAACCCAGTTTAGTTGCCACTTCGATTTGCGTCATTCCTGCTTTTTCTCGGGCCGATCTCAAATAATCAGCAAGCCCCATACTTCTCATAACATTCCCTCCGTGGATGCTATAAGAGATGGTGCACGAATGTTAATATAATGTAAACGTTGCCTCAAATTTTCGTTGGCTGTTCAATACCAACGTAACATTCCGAGTTCGCTCTTTCGAAAGTTTCCCGCCCAAAGTCGAGCCAAGTTAGCCTGGATGATCCAAATAACGACCGGCCTCTCTCAATATCGAGGTCAATTTCTCGATTGGAAATGGTTTTTGTAAATACTGAATTTTTGGACAGTCTTTGAGTGCTTCCTCAAATCGCTCGGGACCATGAACTGTGAGAGCAAGAATCGGAAGTTGTGGAGCCAGCCACCGCAGGTCTCGAATCAATTCGATTCGCTTGTCATGAGGAGAGTACACATCCAACAAGACACATCGAGGTGGACTGTGTTTTGTCGCCAGGAGCAGCTCTTCTTCAAGCTCAAACGGAGTCGGCAGAAAACCGGTCATCGCTATGACTTCTACCAACGCCTCTCTTAAATCCTTATTTTCTTCGAGTAAATAAATTCGCAAATGTCGGATCGCACCCATGATTGATTCCACTTCCGCTGATGGCCAGATGAACGATTGAAATTATTTAAACAATCCAGAATAGAATTTTCCATCGCTTTCACGTGTCTGCAGAAGGAATTAAGGTTGATCAATTCAGAGGTCGAGCTTGAAGTTCATTTTTGATTAAGCGCATTTTTATTTTGCGAGTCGCGGCGAATGGCTTTCTCAGCAGTCGGACTGAGTTTTCGCCAATTGGCTTCAAAGTCATAAATTTCTTGAGCTTGGCTCTTGAAGTCAGAAGTGCAGTTTTGACAGTGACTGACGATATTGGCGGCCAACACTTTCTCCAGGCCATAAGCGCTCAAGGGAGAATCATCACAAGCGGACGCCATTCCGCTCAGTTCGTCCAAACACACTCTGTGTTTCCAATATCCATTTTGAGCTTCCATATGCCGTGCTTCATGAAATAGGACGGACAGCCAATAAAACCGATTTTCGGGGTCAGGCGAAAGATTGGCGCAACTCGAAATCAACATCACCCCCACCTCTCCTTCGGAATCAATACGCGCTGTAAAACTGCAATCATCTTTCACGAGCACAATTTTGCGAACTCGGGCTTCAAACCAATCCCGATAAACCTGTCCGTCGACGGGGCCCGCAAAAATTTTTCGATGCAGAGGGCTGCCGCCAGCTCCCTCCACTGAAAACAACATCTCGAGCGAGGAAAGAAGGTAACTTCGAAATGCCACTGGCAATTCAGGGGAAAAGGTCAAAGTTTCGACCGCCTGGGCTCGATTGGAAATTGCCATCAAGAAAGAAAGAAAAAGTCCAAAAAGTAGCGGCTTCATACTGTTTTTAAGCTGCAAAGCCAAAGCCGCATTGAATAAGAATTGATTGCCCCGAGCGCTTAGATGATGCCGAACCGTTTAACAGTCAGCCAAAAAATGTCAGCTCATTCTAGGCTTGGTATCAAATGGCAATCTGTGCGTTGAGCCGACTGGCAAATTTTCTTCCAGTTGGCGGAAAGAGCTCTGCCATTCCCCAGGACCGCCATTCTGAATTTATCAGGGTCCAATTGCCAGCACTTTTGTAAGCGCAAGAATGCTTCATTGAACAGTCCTTCACTGGCTTCAAAAGCTGCAAAGTAATACTGGTACCAGGGATGATTTCTTTCATTGAGAGCAAACAATTCTCTCTTCTGCGAAGAAGGCAAATCATTCAAAAAAATCCATCTTCCTAGCAAATTGGGAATCTCCCTGTTCTCAGGATCTTTCTGCAGAAGCTCCTCAATCAACTGCCCGCCTCTTTTCAAATCTTTTCGCTCCAAAAGCAATTTCACATAACCCGTCGTGGCCAGCAATGTCCCCTCGGATTCGTAAGCTTGGGCAAAAACTCCTTCATCCGAAGTCCAACGCTGTGCCTGCAAATGTGTTCCATAAGAAAATAGCGCCAGAATCAAAAGCAATCCCACCGCCACCGACTTTTGAAGCTTTCGATGGCGCAAGCTCTCTGCCAAAAGAAATGAAACACCAATCAAACTCACCAAAATATAGGTGTCGTAGCCCGCGTGATGCGTAAGACGAATCGTCATCACTGCAATCGGTAAGCACAAAAATAAAATCCAAGTCCAATTTTTGAAAAATCGGAATTTCCACTGAGCGATCAACAAAGAACTCAAAAGCCCCATTCCGACATAACTGGGCCACTGCCAAAGCCAATAAGGCAAACCCACTGGGCGAATGGGAATTAAAATCTGAAAAGTATAACGTCCCAAAACCAGAAGACGGTTCCAAAGATTGCGAAAAGATTCTTCATTGATTTTCGGTGGCGAATCCGGAGTTTTCTGCAAAAACAAATCACCCGTATAATAGCGATAATTTAAATAAGCTGCTGATATTGAAATCAGACCCAGAAAGCCAAGAAGAACCCAGTCTCTTGGACGAATTCGAGGCTGGCGATAAAAAACAAAAACAAAGAACCAAGCAGGCCACGCCAGACTGATCGGCTGTGAAAAGACGGATAAAAGAAAACTCATGAGAATGAAGAGGTCGAAGCTCCAATGGTTTCTTCGCCCTCGAAGCAGGGTCAACCAAGTCGCCAACAAAACAAAGAGTGCCGACAGCAAATGCTTGCGCGAAGCCACCCATGCCACTGAAGTGCTGGCCACCGGATGAGCGGCCAGAAGCAAAAGCAAAAATGGATTCCAAGGTGATCCTGGAGCCAAACTTTCCATCACTCTCGCCGACACTGCCAAAATAAGCAGCCAAATGATTAAATTGACTAGGTGAGAATTGCGCGTCCCCAACGAGTTCTCGACCTGCAGCTCGGTCCAAAAAGTCAGGTCTCGCACCGGCTGCAAATCCAAAATGCGATTGTCCGAAAGACGCTGCCAATAATCTTCAAAGCTGTGCACGTCTTGCAAGGGAAGTATTAAATTTTGATCATCGAACTGCAAAATGGGGCTTTCTTGTAGAACAGGAAAATAGAGCACCGCCAAGAGCAGGCACATGCCAACATAAAATGAAGCTTTCCATTTGAGGATCATCTTTTTTATTTCATGGTCTTTTTCTATGAGGGGCAAGGATTTTATCGGCTATTCAATTTTGCCTCGTTGCTTTGCTCGAATTATGCCAGAATAGTTCCAGGTCTTGGCACTGCAGTTGCTGTGGATCAATTTCAAATTGAGGGAGAGCTCATGCAAGAACCAACAAAAAGCACTCGAAATTGGACTTCCTTGATCTCCCCGGCTGTGATTCTCTTTTCACTCTATGCCATTTTCTTTATGCCCTTCTGGCAGCCTCTGATATTGGCTTTTGTCTTCGCCTGCGCTTGCGCACCTTTGGTTCACTATTTGCGGAGCAAATTGCACAGCGGACCAAAATGGACGGCAGCCATGATCGTCACCACTCTTTTTCTCTTGATCACATTGCCCCTGACATTTAGCGCTTTGAAAATCTATTCCTTGGTTGACGCCCAATTGCAAGACCCGCAGGCCATGGAAGCCGGATTCGAAAAGTTCTCCAGCGTAAAAAATCAAATCATTGATTGGCTGAAATTAATTCCATTTATCAATGATCAAACAGTTGAAACTCAAGCCACAAGAATCCTCACAAGTCTGATAGATCAAGTCCGGGGCTTTCTCCTGCAAATGGCAAAGGGACTCATCATCAAAACTCCTGATATCCTTTTGAATCTTTTTATTTTTCTCATGACATTCGCGGTCATCTTGGCTTGGGGTTCCAAAAAATGGGCTTTCATTTCTCGCTTTCCCCTGCTCGGAACAGAAGGCAACAGAGATTATTCTAAATTCTATTATTTCGAAAAAGTTTGCTCAATCTCCATTGGCTCTATCCTTCTCACGGGAGCCGTTCAAGCCACTGTCGTTGGAATTGGCTCAGGCTTGGCAGGTTATTCTGTTTTTCTTCCTTTCCTTTTGGCATTTTTCCTTTCTCTCATTCCCGTGGTTGGCGCCGGATCGGTGCCTTTTTTTCTGACCATCTATTCATTCGCCAACAATCAATCAGGGCCTGGATTTATTTTTCTGGTCACAACTTTGATAGCTGGCTCCATCGACAATTTGTTACGCGCTTGGCTCTTTTCCAGAGCGGCCAATACCAATCCAGTGGTGTCGCTGCTCGCCCTATTGGGAGGCATCAGTCTCTTTGGATTCACGGGTCTTTTTTTGGCGCCCATTGTGGAACAATTGACGATGGCCTATCTCTTCAATGGCAATCGGCCCTCGACGGCTGGGACGAAAGAGAATCTCAGCTGAGACCACGAATGATCAATTCCGCTGTCGCAGGATTTGTCGCCAGCGGAATATTGTGAACATCACAAATTCTCATCAACATGGAAATATCCGGATCATGAGGGTGCATCCCCAAAGGATCACGCAAGAAAATAACAGCCTGACAACGACCTGTCGCCACCAGAGAAGCAATTTGCGCGTCTCCACCCACTGGCCCCGACAAGACTCTTTTCGTCGGCAAACCCGCATCGCGAATCAAACTTCCCGAAGAGGCCGTGGCCACCAGATTGTATTTTTGAAGGAGCCGTTTGTGATCTCGAACAAAAGAAACGAGCAGAGCTTTTTTCCCATCGTGAGCAATCAATGCAATGGTTTTGGCTTTTCTTTGAGGGCCCTTGGCCATTGAAAACCTCCCATCGAAAACCATTACGACTGAATCCTAGAAGAAAGTCCAGGTGACCTCTTTCTCGAGTCATGAAAAGATGGGCCATGGATATTCAATACGATTCTATTTGGAAAAAGTGCAGCACTTGCAAAAAACCGATTCTCTTGGGCCAAAAATATTATGTTTGCAGCGTCTCAACCTGCAGCGGACAAAGAACTGGTTATTCTTTTTGTTCGATGACATGCTTTGAAGCTCATCTTCCGGGAGCGCGACACCGGGACGCTGGAGCCATTGAAAAAACAGCTCCCCTGAAAATTGAAAATTCAGATTCAGGTATGGGTGAAAAAAGACGCATCATTCCCGCTCAACAAATAACAGGCAGCACTCAAACAACTGTCAAATCGCATGACCTTCCCAACGACACCTTGATCGTGGCTTCTAAACTCAAAGACTACATCCGAGCCCGGTCTGAAATGAACACGTCCGCCGCCGTGATGGATATATTATCTGACATTGTCCGCATCGAGTGCGACCGTGCAATTGAAAATGCTCGACGGGAAGGCCGCAAAACTGTTTTGGATCGTGATTTCAAAAAATAATTCAATTCATCTCGATTCAGGCAGCCCCCAAGTCCAAGGCTTTGATTTTCATTTACAAGCGCTCTTCACTCCTTTAGGTTGTGTTTTTTCTCAACATCTCTATTGGAATTCATGACTCAACCAACGACATCACCTATGCAATTTTCTGATCTCAATTTAATTTCTCCTATCCAAACAGCGCTTCAAGAATCCGGTTACGAAAAGCCGACACCGATTCAAGCCCAGGCCATCCCCGTCGTTTTGAAAGGCCGGGATTTGCTCGGCATCGCACAAACTGGGACCGGGAAAACAGCGGCCTTTTGCCTGCCAATTCTTCAGTTGTTGGATCAAAACCGCACTCGACGTGAACCCAAAAGTCCTCGCGTTCTGGTGCTGACTCCCACACGCGAATTGGCCATTCAAATCCACAAAAGCTTCCTGACTTACGGAAAAAATCTGAAACAAAGATACGCCGTGATCTTTGGTGGAGTGGGACAAGGAAATCAAGTTCGCGAATTGCAGGCCGGAACGGATGTTCTCGTGGCCACTCCCGGCCGCTTGTTGGATTTGATCCAGCAAAAATATTTGCGCTTGGACCGAGTCGAAATTTTTGTTTTGGATGAAGCCGATCGCATGTTGGACATGGGCTTCATGCGTGACATCAAGAAGATCTTACCCCTTCTCCCGAGCGAAACTCACAATCTGTTTTTCTCGGCTACAATGCCCTCTGAAATTCAGAAGTTGGCGCATTCCATTCTCAAAGATCCAGTCAAAGTCGAAGTCACTCCACCATCGACAACGGTTGAGAGAATCAAACAGTCCGTCATGTTCGTGGATAAAAAAGACAAGATCAGCCTGCTCTTGGATTTATTGAAGAATAACAATCTCTACAAAGTTCTCGTTTTTTGCGAAATGAAACATGTCGCCAATCGCATTTCAGAGAAGCTGGAAAAAAGCGGAATCTCTTCGGCGGCAATTCACGGGAACAAATCCCAGGGCGCTCGCCAAAGAGCGATCGAGGATTTCACCAACGATCGCATTCGAGTGCTCGTGGCCACCGACATCGCTTCTCGGGGTATCGACATTGATGGCATCACCCATGTGATCAATTTCGAACTTCCCAATGTTCCGGAAAGCTATGTTCACCGTATCGGCCGAACGGCACGCGCTGGCACACAAGGAGAAGCCATTTCTCTGTGTTGCACTGAAGAGAAATTCTTTCTTTACACCATTGAGAAAACGACCCGCCAAAGAATTCCAGTGATCGAGGATCAACCTTATCACTCTCCAGAAGTGGCAAAAGCAGCCGTGGTCAGTCCGACAAAGGGCAAGCCCCAACAAGGTGGGGGACGAAATTCAGGCCGACGCAACTCGCGAGGACGGCACAATTCAAGATCATCTTCTCCCAAGAGAAGATGATCTTGTCTTTTCTAATTTAGATTTGAATAGATTTGGCAGATTGGGCCATCAGATCTTGGCCCAGCAAGTAGCTCAGAACATCAGCTGATGAATAAGAATTCTTTCCAGCCAAAACTCGGTTGAGCTGGTTCAGGTCGTCTCCAGCAGTGAGAAGTGGAAGCTCCACATCCCCCCAAGATTGCACTTGTCCCATTCCCACATCGGCCATCAAAGCATTGCAAAGACATTTGCGGCCAACAGTGTCGGCTTCTTCTCCGCCTTTTTTGATGTAATCTTCGACTGGCTCAGCAGAACAGCGCAAGCCAACTTTCCCTTCGGCAGCTTGATAAGCGTGACGGAGGAAACCCAAGTCGCAAATTCTTCGGCGCTTTTCATAAACTGCTTGTTCGGAAACTGTGCCTTCCAATTGAACGGCTTTGAAAGGGAAACCCGTCGGAGAAGAGCGAGGATCCGTGTAAACCCAACCATCCGTGCGGCCCGACTTGATTTTATCGACCACTTTTTGACGGAGAACTGGGTCCACACCGGACTCTTCGCTGAACGCGAACAATGTTCCGACTTGAATGCCATTTCCACCCGCATCCAAAACCATTTTCAATTTTTCCGGGGTCGCCCAAGAACCGGCAAACCAGAACGGCAACTCCAGGTCTCGCATTTCAGAGAGTTCAACTTCGTCACGAGGCCCGTAAATGGGCTCACCTTTTTCAGTGAGCTTCAAAGGACCACGAGGAGGCGCATTGTGACCACCAGCCAATGGGCTTTCGACGACGAAGCCATTGACCTCGCCAGTGGATTTCTTTTTGAGATTTTGCGCGAGAACGCTGGAAGCGACGATCGGGAAGAAGAATGGACGATTCAATGACGAGGTCAGTTTTCCATTCATCACCACAGAAGGATCAAAGACAGTGTAAGTGTCGACTCCGACAGGCGCACCTTCCACTGGAACTTTCAAACGAGCCGGAAGATTCTGACTCAGAAGATCCAAAGCACCTGGAATTTCACGAGGAATTCCGGCCCCCATGATCACATAGTCCACTCCCGCCAACAGAGCTCCGTACAAACAAGCCAAGTTTGGCAAATGCACTTTCTCAAGAAGATTCAAACCGACTTTTCCGGAATGCCCTTCTTTGGCGAGCCAAACTTCTGCAAAGCAAGCTGCGACAGTCAATTGCTGGAGGAAATTGGGAGAGTTGATTTGATAAAGTGGAGCGCGCTTGTAGGGAGTTCCTGCGGGTCGGCCACCTTCAATATAATAATTCTCCAGAATTTTTTGCGAAATGTCCTGGTTCGGAAAAGCTGCCAAAGCTCTGCGCATATGGCCACCCACATCTCCATCCTGAAGTCTGCGGACCATCACTGAATTGATGGCGGTTCCAGAAACAACGCCCATCTGACCCAACTGGGCAACAGAACGAGCTAAAATCCAATTTGATACGGCGATCCCCATTCCACCTTGAATAAGCATCGGATGTTTTTGAGCAGTTGCGATATGAATACCCCTCGAATGTAAATTGAGCGTTAGATTCTTATTAAAGTTTCATTCTGTCAAAGGCTGGTAATGCAACGCCGTGTTCTGGTGCTTTATTACAGGGTGAATTGAAAATCGGAATGGCCGTAGAATCAATGCCAGAGAGGGAAAGCGAGGTTTACCGGAGGCTTCTATGCTCGCGAAATGGCTCAATTTTACTTTTTTCCTCAGTCTGATCATGACCTCAACCCCCCTCTGGGGACAGGCTGAAAATGGCACAAATTGCTATCGTTTTTTGCAGCCCGAAACCCCCATCTCATCAACTTCTCCGGACGCCCAGCGAGCGGAAATTTGGTGTTACCAAAACTTCAAATCGGGGCTTTTTATTTACAATGCGGATGATTCCGAAGTCAGAGCCGAAACCTCCTTGTATTTAGATTCCAAGGGCATCATCACACATGGTGTATTGGTCAGTGGAGAGCTGAGCCTTTACCGAATTTTAGCTGTTCAATTCAATCCCTATTCGATTCCATTGAGCGAGCCTCGAGGGGCGCCGCGGGCCCGGCCAAATGAAATACATGCCTCGGCTGATTCCGCCCGTCAAATTTTAGAGCTGTTGAAAAGTGAACCCTCTTTGCCGATTGAGAGATTCGCTCTCACCAGCGAAAAGTATTCGGCTTACGTGCCCACGGAAAGAATTCCATGGCGTGGCTATTGGTGGCCCTATGCTGGCAGGCCCTTGTCAGCCGGTGCCAATTCCCCCTTGGCAAAATACGACCGCATTGTCTCAGCGCAAACCGGAAGCAATCCGGGTGCTCGGGCTTGGGAAAACTCTCGCCATTACTACAAAGGAATCAATTGGGAGGGACATTGCAACGGCTGGGTAGCCAGTGCGATTCTGCGCAAAGAACCCACTCAAGCGCTTCGAGATCCTGTGACAGGACTCATTGTCAGCGTTAGCGATCAAAAAGGAATTCTTTCTGAAAGAGATTACTGCGCATCGACAGCCTTTTACGGCCGGAGATACAGGGGCCAAGCGGGAAATGACATTTCCGATATTTATCCAGCCTTGTTCCACAAAGTGATCGTTTATTACATTGGATTCGCGGGCAAACCCGTGGCCATTGATTATCGACGTGACTCTCCGGTCGAAAACCACATCATCACTGGTTACAGCATGGAAATGGAACGCACAGGCCCACGAACCGTCAAAGTGACGGCTCAATTGGAAGTTCGAAAATACGATCGGACCAGTTCATGGCCTCCGGGCCCTGCCCCTTCTTACACTCGAACTTATCGATATGTTCTTCGAGAGGACTCCAATGGTCAGATCATTTCCGGTTATTGGCTCTCGGAAAATCCTGATTTCCTTTGGGTGCCCCTGAGCTCCCCTCGCTGCAAATCACAAAACCCAAATATTAGCGAAGCTTGGACGGTCCATATTCTCAATTTACCGCCCGCCAACCCTTGAGCGGCCTTGAGCCAGGGAGATCCCCAGATGAACTCTTTCTTCACGACCTTCGTTGCACGATTCTCACAGAAGCACACCACGACTTTGGCTTCATCACTAGCTTACTACACCGCGCTGTCTTTGGCGCCACTGGTGGTTCTCTTCATTTCAATTTCATCCAAATTGAGCGCCGAGCTGCAAAGAACATTTCTTTCCGAAGTGCAAAATATTGTCGGTCCAGAAGCTTCTCGCGCCTTCGAAATGATCATTGATAGCGCCAAGCAGAGGCCAGATTTAGCAACGCTCTCTGGCTTGATTGGCGGTGCCACTCTCCTGCTTTCCGCCAGCCTCATTTTTGGCGAACTGCGCTCGGCTTTGAATCAAATATTTGAAACGCCACTTCCTCAATCACCAAATGAAAATTTTCTTTTCAAAACCTGGCATTTTCTCAAAGCCCGCCTGCTCACCGCCGGCTTGGCTTTGGGATTTATTTTTCTGATGATTGTTTCGCTGGTGATTTCTTCCATGATTAAAAGTTCCCTAGGAAGCAACGAACCAATTTGGAACACACTGAATATATTGATTTCGTTGGTTTCATATGTGGGCCTGTTCACTTTGCTCTTTCATTTTATTCCGGCCCGTCACATTCCTTGGAAATGTGCTTGGCAGGGGGGCCTGATCACAGCCACTCTTTTTGTCATTGGCAAAGAACTGATTGCTGTTTATCTAGGAAAAAGCGCTTTGGGTTCCGCCTATGGAGCCGCAGGTTCCCTGATTGTCTTATTGGTTTGGGTTTACTACTCGACATTGATCACATTTATTGGCGCTCATGCCAGTTCGATTCTGCTGAGTTCTCGAACACGCACTGGACCAAAGCCTCATTCCCACAGGCCTTCACCCGCTTCGGCTCCATGACAATAGTCCAGTCTACTTCAGAAATGAAATTTGAAATGTTTAGAATTTTCCGCGAACTTCCGATTCATTTCTGACATGATTGCGCAGTTTGAACTCTATCGCCAACAACTCAATCGCCTTCAAAAGGCGTTTTTTGCCACATCAGCGACGCTGATCGTGACCGCGGCTCTTGTCGTCGGCACGGACGTGAATGGCGAAATGACCCTGAGCAAATGGGTTCTCTGTGGTCTGGCTTTATTTTCCCCAATTCTCAGTTTTATTGGGATTCGCAAATTGAACGCTATCTTCAACTTGCAGAATAAGAATTCAATTTTATTTTCTGGAATCAAAGAAGGTTTGATCATTTTGGAGGGCGAGGGACGCGTTTTGGATCTCAACCCTGCCGCTTGTGAATTCTTGGGGAAAAGCCGCGAAGAAATGCTTGGCCACCAGCTGGAAGGTTTCTTCATCAAAGAAAACAATCGTCCCATGGTGCGAGCTGAAAATCCGATTTTTCAATCATTGCAAACTCGTGAATATGTGAATGAGCAGGTCATGGGATTGATCCGCCCTGATGGCAGCAAACACTGGTTGAAAGTGAACACAAGTCCATTAAAATCAGATCACATTCAAGCAGCAGATCCGCTTTTAGTTTCGTTTTCTGACATCACAGATTTGAAATTGACGCAAAAAATTCTGATGGAACAGCAATCGCAAATGGACTCAAATGCCAAACTGGTGGCTTTGGGAGAAATGGCAGCTGGTATCGCGCACGAGATCAACAATCCATTGGCGATTATCAACGGCAAAGTCTTTATGATTCAAAGAGGGCTCAGTGCGGGAAAGTTTTTGGAACCTTTGGATCAATCCGTTGAAAAAATCAGAACCACCGTCGAGAGAATTCAACTGATCACCAGTGGCCTGCAGATCTATTCTGTCGGCGAACAACAAGCTCCCTTCGAAAAGGTCCGCCTGGACAGCGTTATTCAGGATGCTCTTTCTTATTGTTTTGAAAAATTAGATCAATGCCAGGTTCAGGTTGAGTTAGAAATTGAACAAGATCTTGTTTTGGAGTGCCGATCACTCCAGATTTCGCAGTGCTTAGTTAATTTGATTTCCAATTCCTGTGATGCGATTACAGGTTGCCCCGAACGATGGATTCGGGTTTGGGCGCGCAGCGCACATAACATGTTGGTACTGAAAATTTCAGATTCTGGCGATGGCATTCCAGCCGACATTCAAAGCAAAATTATGCAGCCTTTCTTCACCACCAAAGAAGTGGGCAAAGGCACCGGCTTGGGTCTCAGTATCACCCAGGGATTGATCCAGTCACACCTCGGCAAATTGTGGTTTGATTCGAAAGCACGCAACACCACTTTTGTGATCGAACTTCCCATTCATCAGAACCCATCATTGTCATCGGTTGCCTGATCTCCCATGCTCGATATTTGAGCAAATTCATAGCAATTATAAATCACTTTTGCCTTCGATTTCAGCACCTTGCGAAGGCCCCCTTCCTCCCGATCAAAATTCACTAAACAAATACTTAAATAAAGATTTGTTCAATACCGGAAGCAAAATTGTTACAGATTCTCGACATCTGAAAGGACCCCCATGCTGACGACACAAATTTCTTCGGCCAACCCCAATCAACCCTGGCCTCCTCTCGAGTTGGAAACTCACTCACTTCCCTCTCCGATCGCCAGCAAGCCCCGCGCTCATTTGGTACTCCTGTGCGAAAATCAGGAACTTCGGTCGCAGGTGACTCAAATCTTCAAACCAGAAATGCAAGTGAGCCTCTTATCTCAAATTTCGGAAGGGCCTGGAGCCTCGAATTTCGTGAGGCCCGATGTGATTCTTTGCGAACACACTTTATCAACGTCTGCCTTTTTGAAAAATCACTCGGAGGGGCCTTTGAAAACCGTGCCTGTCTTAATTCTCGTTCGCGAACCCGACCGCAGCAAAGCCTCCTCTTTTTTCAAACCAGGACAAGTCGACTGCTTAAGCCTTCCTCTGGACCCTGCCGAGGCCAGAGCCCGAGTCGAAACTTATACTCAGTATCACCGGGCTCACAGCACTTTGATCGCAGCTCTCAAAGGAGAATTCGCCAGTTTGGAGCATTTGGCCGAAAAGTCGATTCAACGAACACATGAAGTCGAGCGCAATTGCCGGAGAAAAGACGAATTCATTGCCATGCTTTCTCACGAGCTGAGAAACCCAATCAATGTGATTTCTGGCTTTGCCGAAGTTCTCTTGAACAACGCAGACGACTCTTTATTGGCCCAGGAAGCGGCGGAAACAATTTATAGAAATGCTCAGTACCAATCGAAATTGATTCAAGACTTGATGGATGTCTCCTGCAGCCTCAACGGCAAAATGATTTTGGATTGCACGCCGATGGAACTCTCCGCGGTCATTCGCGAGATTTGGACTGCCGCCCACAAGGCAGCCGTGAAGAAAAATATTCAAATTGTCTTCCGTCCAAAAAGTGCTGGTTGGGTCTTCGGCGACTTCACCCGTCTGACTCAGGTCATTTGGAACTTGGTTTCAAATGCGATCAAATTCACCCCGGAAAATGGAAAAGTCGAAATCGAAATTCAAAATATAGATAATTTTGTAGAGCTTTCGGTTCACGACACTGGAGTGGGAATTGAACCTCAGTTTTTGCCGCAACTTTTTGAACAATTTCACCAACAAGATATTTCCATCACAAAAAGATTTGGCGGATTGGGCTTGGGGTTGGCCATCGTCAAAAGTATCGTGGAATTGCACAAAGGCTCCGTCAGAGCGAGCAGCCCAGGCCCCAATTTGGGAGCTACATTTGTGATTCAAATCCCGGCTCTGCCAAATTAACTTCGATTTCAACCACAACCCGTTTCCTGACAGAAGCGGCTCCCCCTCGAGAGAGTTGTTCCGTGTCCACTCTCATACGGCAAAAGTGCATACAAGCCATTGATCGACACGGGATTCTCCTCGTGTTTCCCATCGACAATCGTCTTTTGCCCAACTCTTTATGGAAAGAGTTGCACCCTCGAAGTCGTATGAATTGGGAATGGGATGAAGGCGCAGATAAACGCGTGGCCGAGCTATGGCATTTGCGCGAAGAGCTTTCGCGATCCGGAGTTGTGATTTACACGAAATGGTATCAGGGAAGAGCCACTTTTTTTTCTCGTCCAGTTTTCTCCGCACTTTACAACCTGTCTCGTTCATGGATGCCACGCAATTGGCCGACTGAGTGCTCCGAAATTCTTGAAGTCTTGCGTTCCGACTCGCCTCTGTCCACTCGGCAGATCAAGGAAGCCGTTCATTTAAAGGGAAAGATGCTCGAACCCGTCTATGAAAAGGCAATGAAAATTTTGTGGCAGCACTTGGATGTTGTCGGTTTTGGTGAAATAGAAGATAGCAGTTTTCCTTCTCTGGCGGTGGGGGCAACAGAGACCCTTTTTGAAGACTTGCTGAAGGATTCACGTAGGCTCTCATCGGCGCAGGCGCATCAGACCCTTGATAAATTTTTGCCGAATGATAGCCATTGGCGGAAGTATTGGAATAAGATTTCAATGAAATGATACGCAAAATTTTATTCTCGCTTTTGATGATGTCGTCATTGCCGACTTGGGCTGAACAAGTTTCACCCCAGCTTCTCAGGGATCTCCCTGGCTTGCAGTCCACAAGCCCATGGCCCGAGAAAAAATATCAATATATCGTCTTGGATTTTTGGGCCTCTTGGTGCGCCCCCTGCAAAGAATCCGCGCCTTTTCTGGAGAAACAGAAAAAAATTTGGGGTGAAAACAGGATTCTTTGGGTGGCAATCAATGAGGATTCAGATTTGTCGCAGGCCTTGGCTTTTTTCAGAGAACACCCCACCACTTTTTTGCACTTGCAAGATCCCAATCGTAAGCTGGCCGAAAGTCTCGGCATTGACACTTTGCCACGCTTGCTCGTTCTCGATCACAAATTCAAAGTTCTCTGGCATTTGCGCGGCTTCAGCGAGGACAAGAAAAAAGTCATCGAAGATCAATTTCGAAAACTATTTGGCAAACCTTAAAATCCGCTTTTTAATAAAATAGTTTCCGTCACTAACAATAGAAGAAAGGATTCTGAAATGAACAAAATCACATCTGCTTTGATGGTCTCTTTGATGCTGGGTCTCGGTGCTTGCGCTCACTCTGGTCACGGTCCTGGCCACGGTCACGGTCATGGTCAAATGGCTTGCGGCTGCATGAAAGAGGGCATGGAAAAATCTCACAATTGCGGAGATGATGAGTGCAAAATGGAGAAAAAAGCGGAAGCGGCTCCTGCAGCTGCTGCCCCAACGACTCCAGCTGCTGCCGACGCCAAAGCAGCTCCTGCTAAGCCTGCTGCTCCGAAGAAAAAGTAATTACCATTGATAGTCGATTTGGACCTGACTCGCGTTGCGACCTGTTTCGTGAGTCAGGCCCACATGCAGATCTGAAGTCACTGGGCGATTCATCTTCAAAGAAAGCCCTTCTCCCGCCGAATCCGCTTCACAGACCAACTCCAATCCTTGTCCGGCAAATTGGTTCTCATAGGAAAAGCGCAGCTTGTGAGAATTGATCAATCCGAACTTCCAACGACCATTGGAATTCAAATTTCCATCGGGCAAAATTCCACTTTCCTTCTCCCCTCCGAAGCTCAGGCGGTTGTCCTGAAGACGATAAGTCATTTCCAAATCTTTTAGCATCGGATCGAAGTTGTGAGAGAGAAAGCTCTGCTGAACGTCGCTCAATGATGAGGCGGAAAAATTTTTGGGAAAATAAGCGATGAGCGGTTCATCCCATTCTCCCGCCGGCTTTCGTGGAGCCCAACTGCGAATATCCCCCGCCTCATCAGAGGGAGACATGTTTTGAAATAAAGGAAAGAGGAGACCCAGAAGTCCCAAAATGAGCCATTTTTTCGAAAGCGCGGTGCGCCCTTTTCCCATCTAGAAACATATCGGACAAAGGTCGGGAAAGCTTAAGCCCCTAAAAGGATCGCAAAAAGTGGCAAGAGTAGCCATTGGGATTCTTCACGAGATAATCCTGATGATACTCTTCGGCTTTGAAATAATTTGTAAACGGAACCACTTGAGTGACGATCGGCTTTTTCCAAAATCCGAGGGTTTCCACTTCCCGAATCTTTTGCAGTGCCTGCAGTTTTTGATTTTCGCTGAAATAAAAAATCACCGATCGGTACTGACTTCCGAGATCGTTCCCTTGGCGATCAACGGTGGTGGGATCATGCATTCGGAAAAAGACATCGAGAATCTCGCTCAAGCTCACAGCGGAAGGATCAAACTCCACATCCACCGCTTCGGCATGTCCTGTCTGACCGGTTTTGACCTGAGAATATTGTGCCTTCTCCAAATGGCCACCGGCATAGCCCACTTCCGTCCTCACAACTCCCGGGATTTTCCTTAAAATATCCTGGGCACCCCAAAAACAACCTGATCCGAGTACGATTCTTTCCATAGCACAGTGAGTAAAAACCAAATTATGACAATTTGTGAAGTGTTTTTCCGCAAAACCCCTGCTAGCTTGCGGCCCATCATAAAAAAGCTTGAGAGGGGGACTCGTGCGTTTTTTGATCACTGCTCTTTTCGTTGTTAATTGGCAGTTTTCGGCCTTGGCCGGAGACGGAAAAACTGAAAAATCACCAAATGGACAAGACTACTACGGATCGGACTTTTACCAAAGTTACCAATCTGGTCAGTTGAAAAACCGAGAACTTGTCGAATCTGTTCAGAAAATTATCTCCAAAAACCAAACAGTTCTCGGCTACGACCGAGCTCGCAAAGAACTCTTTGGCCGCATCTACTTGCAGAAAGTGGGCGGATCATGGGCCGTCACTGATGTTTACTGTGAAAATACCTTCACCAATCAGCAGCAACATATTGGTCCGGGCCTGATCCCAGACGCCAATGTGGTGAACACTGAGCACACTTGGCCGCAAAGCCGCTTCACCGGTCGTTTCCCAAAGGAAATGCAGAAGTCCGATCTTCACCATTTGTTCCCAACCGACACTCAAATGAACTCCAGCCGAAGCTCCTTGCGCTTTGGAGAAGTTCGTAAAGCCACTGAAAAGCTCAAGTGCCAAACGGCCGAATTGGGCCACAACGATCAGGGAGATATCGTTTTCGAACCTCCTCGTCGTCACAAAGGCAACGTGGCTCGTGCTATTTTCTACTTCTCCGTTCGCTATCAAATGAAAATCAGCAACGCCGAAGAAGCGGATCTGCGCAAGTGGAACCACGAAGATCCTGTTGATGAAGAGGAAATGCTTCACAACGATCAGATCCAAGCTGTTCAAGGAAATCGAAATCCTTTCATTGATTTCCCGGAAATGGCTGACAAAATTCAAAACTTTTCCGACTTTCAATATTGAAATTGACTACCCCCGAGTTTGGCCTTAGACCCTGTTCCTCGCAAAACTTACTCGGAGGTAGACGAATTGAACTCACTGGGTCGACACATCCTCGTTGAATTTATCGGTTGCAACTCGGACATTTTGAATGACGTTGCAACTATTGAAAAAGGCATGGTCGAAGCGGCTCGAGTCGCGGGTGCCACCGTCATCCAATCCAATTTCCACCACTTTTCTCCATACGGAGTTTCTGGTGTGGTGGTCATTCAGGAATCACACTTGGCCATCCACACTTGGCCAGAATACCAATACGCGGCTGTCGATCTCTTCACTTGCGGCACCAGCGTCGATCCTTGGGTGTCATTTGATTTCCTCCGCAAAGTTTTCCAAGCTCAAAACTACTCGGCATTGGAAATGTACCGCGGCTCTCTCTCGATGCTGACTCGTGCTGAGTACAAATTGGAAGAAACCCGCGCCGAAGTCGAAAAGCGCATTGGCCCGAACTTTCAGCGCAATCTCTGGTTCACAGACAAAGACGAAAATCAGGCTCTGTCTCTTCGCTACTCAAAAGATATTCTGTTTCACAAAAAATCTCCATACCAAACTGTTCGTATTTACGACACGGAAGCGTACGGAAAAATGCTCGCCATCGACAATATGATCATGTGCACAGAGCGCGACGAAGCTCATTACCACGAAATGATCTCTCACCCAGCAATGCAGTTGCACGGTCAGGCGAAGAATGTCTTGATCATTGGCGGCGGTGATGGCGGAACGGCTCGCGAAGTTCTCAAGTATCCATCGCTTGAAAAAGTCACCATGGTGGAAATTGATGAAACTGTGATCGAAGCTTCCAAAGCTTTCCTTCCGACAGTGGCTTCGCAATTCAATCACCCCAAGTTGGACCTGAAGATTGGTGATGGCATTGATTTCGTCGCGAAAGCAGCGGCTGAATCTTACGATGTGATTATCGTGGATGGATCTGACCCAGAAGGACCGGCGAAAGGCCTCTTCTCAAAAGAATTCTGGCAGAACTGCCACCGTTGCCTCAAGAAAGATGGAATCGTGGTCACTCAGGGTGAATCTCCGATGTTCCACCAAAACACTTTTGTCGAATTGAACCAGTGCTTGAAAGGCATTTTTGGAACCAAGAACGTTCACACCTCTTTGTTCCACGCGACCACTTATCCAACGGGAATGTGGAGCATTCAAATGTCGACCAAATCAGGCAAACACCCGGTGAAAGACTACCAAGCTGAAAAGGCCCGCGAGTTCGTCCACCAACAAGGACTCCACTATTACAATGAAGGTCTTCATGTCGGAGCGTTTCAACTTCCGACATTCGTGAAGAAGCTGATCAACGAACTTTGAATGTCTCCTCTAGAAAGTGTCTCACTGAGAGGCACTTTCTAATCTTCATGTGACCTTAATATCAGACCCGAAGAATTTACCTAAAATATAAGAAAGGCCACCATCGCTTTTGCTCAGGTGGCCTTAAGGGCTAAGTCAGGTAAAAAGGACGGGTTCTATGAGACATACAGCGCGAACGGTGCGGGCAGTGCAATCGGCTCGAAGACAGAAAAATATGGCCATCATTAAAGCCTCCCTGATTTTGGGAGTCATGATGTGCATTGGCTTTTACTATATGATGTTGAAACTGGTCGAATACTAATCGCGCTGTCCTTCAGCGCGCCTGCCCCTGGCAATCAAAGAGCTTTTCCAGTCTTGCTCCAAAGTACGTATTGGCTTTGTCGAGCTTCCAAAAAGGATAAGGATAAAATACAGCTTCTGCGCACTGACCCGCTTGGGCCACGGCCCACTGCCTGTCTTCGGCAGAAGCGGTCACAATTTCTCCCGAGCTCTCTTTGATCGCGACGGCAAATGAGTGCAACTGAGGATTCACGGAGCCCGTGGGCCCCGTCTGCATGAGAGAAACATTGAGCTGAATGCGCTCGACTTTCTGAATCACTCCCACCACTCGGCGAGAAAAAATATAGCTGTAGAAGTTAAAATAGACGAACACTCCAATAGCTAAAAATCCCAGAATGAATGTCGCCCAAAGAGTTCTTTTCAAAAGAGCCATTGTGTTTTCTCCTCGCCTTTTCTCTTTTTCGAGCAGCCGGGTTTTTATTTCAACCCTCTTCTTATTTGGCTTGCGTCAAGGAGGCCTTTTCAGCAAATTGGCAAAGAATGCTGACGGGATATTTGGCACCTGAAAATTTTGAAAAAGATTTGGCTCAGGAAATTCTCCTGACGCCCGAATTGAAACTGATGGAACAAATCGGCCGGCTCTTTGTTGTGCAAGGGCCTTCGCGAGAACTCGCATTTTCTCAGTGCACTCTCCCCGATTTGAAAATTGCCGCTATTGAGTCGATTGGCGATGCTGCCAAAATTCTGAAATCTGAAGGCAAATGGTGGACTCCCTACTCGCATCAATTGCATCGGCGCATGGCTTTGATTCAAGACAAACTTCCAAAGGTCAAAGCAACTCCTCACTCTTTTGGCACTCCAGCCCCCCTTCGAGAATTGGGCGTGTGGACACTGAAAGATGCCAATACTTTGTATTACAGCGCTCACTCCTCTTCACCTTTTCCCCTGGGAGAAGTGGTGATTGCCGAAGACAAGAGTGCCCCGTCACGAGCTTATATGAAGCTCTGGGAGTACTTTACGATTAACGGCGTGCAACCAAAGGCCGGCGAAACATGCCTGGATTTGGGCAGCTCTCCGGGGGGATGGACTTGGGTTCTCGCCAATTTGGATTGCCAAGTGATCAGCGTGGACAAAGCCCCCCTGGCCCCTGAACTCCAGAGCCATCCCCGGATTCGCTCCTTGAAAAAAGACGCTTTTGCCTTGAAGCCCGAAGATGTGGGACCGGTGGATTGGCTTTTTTCGGACATTATTTGCTACCCCTCTCGCTTGCTGGAATTGGTGAGATTCTGGATGGATTCGGGCCAAGTCCGAAACTTTGTCTGCACCATCAAATTCCAGGGAGAGACCGATTTTGAAGCTCTGAAGGCCTTTCAGGCCATTGCTGGAAGCCATATTCAGCACTTATCCGCGAATAAACACGAAGTGACTTGGAGCCTTCTTGACAAGAACCGCTCAATTTGATGAATTAGCCCTCACCTGATTCTTTTCCGATGTGCCCGGATGGCGGAACTGGTAGACGCGCTAGTTTCAGGTACTAGTGATCGCAAGGTCGTGGAGGTTCAAGTCCTCTTTCGGGCACCAACTCTCATCGGATTTTCAGATTATCGGATAATTTTTCCTCACTTGATCAAACTGACTTCTTCTTCGCCTCACAATTGATTATCTTCTGCAGATTCATTCCAAGGAACAGACGCTTATGAACTTGATTTCCGATTTTGGCTTTCTCGACACTCTTCAAAAAACTCTGAGAGAAAAGAAATTCTTTAAGCCCACGGAAATCCAGTCTCAAGCCATTCCGCTTTTGATGTCTGGGCAATCCGTTGTAGGAGTTTCTGAAACAGGCAGCGGCAAAACCATGACTTATGCTTTGCCTTTGTTGCATGCGATGAAAAGTTTAGAACTGGAAGGAAGCCCTGTCTCGGAAGACAGCCGCCCACGAGCGGTGGTGATGGTTCCGACTCGGGAACTTGGCGAGCAAGTGGCAAAAGTTTTCAAGACTTTCACTCATGACACTCGATTGCGAGTGCGCACTGTTCTGGGCGGCACCACTTTCGAACAAGCTCGCCGCAATGTTGCGGGTCCCTTTGAAATTCTGCTCGCGACTCCGGGCCGCATGGTTCAGTTGATGGATCGCAATTTGCTGGATCTGTCTGATGTGCGGACTTTGATTTTCGATGAAGCCGATCAAATGCTCGATCAAGGCTTCTTGCCAGATTCAAATATGATCGTAGCTGCTTGTCCCGCGGATCTGCAGCTGGCTCTGTTTTCGGCGACTGTGTCGAACACGGTGCAGGAATTGATGAACACTTTGTTTGCGAAAGCCGAAGTCATTCGCAGTTCAGGTGCTGGCAAAGTCGTCTCCACTTTGAAAACTCAAAACCGCGTTGTCAAAGATGGCAAACGCTGGCCTCTGTTTGAAGAAATTCTCGCCAAGCCCGTCCAAGGCGGCACTTTGGTTTTCACCAACACTCGGGAGCAGTGCGATCAACTGGCGCAGGAGCTGAAAGACAAAGGTTTTGAGTGTGTCGTTTATCGTGGCGAAATGGACAAAAACGAACGCCGGGCCAATTTGAAAAAGTTCAAATCAGGACAAATCGATCTTTTGGTGGCCACTGATTTGGGCGCTCGAGGATTGGATATTGAAAGCGTTGGGCGCGTGATCAATTTTCATTTGCCCCGCCAAAAAGAAAATTATCTTCACCGCGCTGGCCGCACCGCTCGCGCCGGTCGACCGGGCCTGGTGATCAATTTGGTGACCGAGCGAGATCAGCGATTGATGGATCAACTGGGAGTGAAAGTTCAGTTTCCGCCTCGCGATTTGTCGGCGAAATCTGGCAAAGCGGGAGCTTCTGCCAAAACTTCGAAACCAGGCAAGTCAAAGCCAGCTTCTCCTGCTCAGGCGAAAAAGCCATTGCCACCACGTCCCGCCGGATCTCGTCGTCCGGAGCCCGCAAAGCACAAAAAATACGGGAAGCGCCGTTAGAAGGCGTTAGAAGGTACGCCGTACCTTATTTCTTGATGATTTTGATTTTCAAAATGTGAGCCGGATACTTTCGTGCGGTGATTTCGACGCTTTCGGCGCCTTCGACTCGCAGAAAATCCGGCGAATTCAGATCTGTCCCGTCGACAATGGCTTGCTCACTGAGGGAGAGGAAAAAGTGAGTGCCCTCATCCATTTTCAAGTACATTGGCGCTGTCACATCCAGAAGCTGCATGGAGCATAGATATTTGTCGCGCTTAAAAATAATTCCCAGATCTTCAACAGGCTCGTCGATGACAGAGCACTCGACTTTGTCTTCGCCTTGAAACTCGACAACATCAAATGGACCCAGTTCATGATTGTTGATCAGAAGTCCTTCGCCTGAAACAACAGTCAAAAGACGATCGTAGCCCGGAAATTGAGAAAAAGTATTGCCGTCTTGGATGCGAGCACTGGAAAGGCGCCATTCAAAGTCCATATTTGAGAAATCACAGTCAGCGGGCTCAATCGCGATTTGAGCCGTCACACCAGCCCCGTTTCTCCAAGGCATCACAACAAATTGACTGCGAGTGATCAGAGTTTTTTTCATCGAATTGAATCTCCTTGCTTGGCGGAATTTGATTTCCGCGAAGACTTTCTCAAGTTTTTTGAGACCTTTGCAGACTTCCTTGGTCTCACAGGCTTTTTAGTTTCACGCAATGTTTTCATAAACAGCCGGGCTTCGGCTTTGTCGCTCTCGGAAATCGAACTCCAAACTTTTCCTTGCAAGGCGCCGATCACAGCATAGGCAAAAACAGAGTGGTTGTTCTTGGGATTGGATTTGCATAGCTGAATCATGGCTTTTTTCCAACCCAGTTTTTTCAACTGTTGTGGCGTTCGAATTCCGGCTTTGAGAAAAATTTTTTCACTTTCCGCTCCCAAGTTTTTCAAATCTGAAATCTTTTGAGCCCTCTTCATTTGGCTCTCAATAGGCTCATCGCCAAACATTCGCGGACGTCGAGTGTCCGTGACTTTCTCGGATTTTGAATTTCCCCGGGAACTCGTTTTGCTTTTTTTCGCTTTCGGAAAGCTTCCGAATTTTGGATTTTGGCGACGAATTTCACGCATCACCAACTCAACTTTGCTTTCGAAGTCTTCGCTTTCGGCAGGAAGGTAAAGCCATTTGGCCAAAACGGGATGATTGATTAGAAATGGAAATTTCGAAAGCACAGAAGAGTGAAACTCTTTTTCGACGGGAAACATGCATCCATTCCAAATTTCAAATTGAAACTTTTTTCCGCGGTGGCTTTTTTCGCCTTCAGACTCGAAAAGGACCAACATCAGCTTCTCCCCGACATAATAGGCATAACCCCCGAACATTCGTTTTCGGAGGTGATCGGCTGGAAGCAAGTCTTCGATCCACAGCAAAGTCATCTGCTGATCATGACCGTCTCAACACCCCTTTGACAAGTGCTGGTTCACTACAATCTAGACTGGTGAGCAGGTCGAATTTCATTTACTCTGGGAACCGATGAAAACACCTCTGAGAATGGCATTCGAATCAGCCCGCAGCGAAGGAAATATTGATTTGATCTTGCCTGCTTTGCTCAAATCTGAGCTGCTGGTGATGGGTTTAAGACTGTCTCCATCGGAACTGACTTTCCTTGTCTCCCAATCTCCAGATTCAGATCGGCTTTGCGTCACTGTGACTGAAAATGAGGACCTTTTCAAAGACATGGAAGGCGTCGAGGTCATGAAAATGAACGGCGGCGAATTGCTGCGAAAAATCGGCGCTCAGTATGAGATTGTGATCACTTATCCCGATGGCTCTGATTACCTGACTAAAGAACATATTCTTTGGTATTTCCAGAGCCTCGCGTCATTGAAGTAGAAGGTACGGCGTACCTTCTTACGGAGCTCGCAAGTCGGAATTCCCCAAAACCAGAGCAAAAAGTACGGCGTACTTTGTAAACGAGTTCGAGTGGTCGAAACTGGACTTGGAATTGATGATGTCATTTTCCGAGTGAATGGCTCGGTTCATGGTTCGGCTGGTGGCTTCGAAAGGAATCACCGCATGGAAATTTTGACGGTGCCAAGAAGCGTGGTCACTGCAGCCATAACCACAAGCATCGTCCACTAAAGTGGCCTTCACATAAGTGTCATTGATTTCCGTAAACAGACTGCGCAACCAGGGACTGGTGAAATCATTGATCAAGCCAACGACTTGCTGTCCGCTGCCCGGGAACAAAGTCATATCCAATTGAAGCACGGCAATCACTTGTCGATTTTGAGCTCTGGAATCCTTTGCAATTTCTGCCGACCCCAAAAGTCCGCTCTCTTCTCCCGCATACCAATAAAACTCGAGAGTTCTCTCGGGTTGAGCAGAATTTTTCAAAATTTTGACTGCTTCGATCAAGTTGCTCGAACCCGAAGCATTGTCATCCGCACCCGGAGCTCGCCCACCACCAGCGCCTGGTAAGTAACTCATCACCACCGAATCAAAATGGCCGCCCAAGACCACAATCTCTTGAGGTTTTTTCTTACCTGGAATTGTCAGGCGAACCGATTGTTGACGAGTGGACTTGTGAGCGACGAAATCGATTTGATAAGGCCATGGAGCATCACTCAACCAGGTCTCCAATTTGCTTTTCAAATCGAGAACATGCTGATTGGGATTGGTCAGTTTGTCATTGCGGCTCGGAAATGATGAAATCCACTGCACAGTTTGACGGAGGGTGTTTGGATCCGCCATATCCGCCAGTCGCTGGTAGCTTTCCTGCCATTGAAGTGCAGGGGCTTGCACAAGTGCCGCCGGAGCCATTTTCAATTGAACATTCATGAGATTTTGCAAGACCTGAGCAGGCTTCGCCACTTCTTCAGCCGTGAGCACTTCAAATCCGCCGCACCGACCTTGAAAATGGTTGAGCATTGAAAGCTTATCCAATTGCTCCGGGTTCAATTGACTGACGGCCAAGTTGTTGACCGAGTCGACAGAAAGAATGTGCCCACCGACGGCTTTTGCTTGATCGAGATTCGTCAACACAGAGACAGGTCCCTGGCTCAATGGCTGATGAGCCGAAGCCAAAGTGGAAAATAAAAGAACTGACATAGTGGTTTTCATCATAAGCATCCTTGCTCGCTTTTTTTAAATCCTACCGCAAGAACTCCGGGGTTCAACAATTCATTCCTAAGTCGGGCCGCGTGATGCCACACTTTGGTCTAGATCCCCGAGACCTGTATTTTCAGGCCTCAGGGTGAACGAAGTTCAAGTCCGGGCTATTTTCTTTTTGAGAATCTAAATTGTCGTGTGAACAGGTCGGAAACCAGGAAGAGTGGCTCTTGTCGCCGGTTCTTCACTGTTCGCAATTGCACCCATGACTCCGCCAGCGATGGAAACAAGGAGTCCCAAAACCATCACCGCAAATAAACTCCATCCAGTGATTTTCAAAGCATTGGCCGCAGCCACTCGCGCCTCTTGAGTTGTATTTTGCACTTGCACTTGCAGCTCATTGATCCGCTGATCAACTTGGGCCACTGAAAGATTGGATTGGGCCGCTAAATATCTCTTGGCCCCTTCTGGATTTCCTCGAAGGATTCGAGAAGCGACACCCGAAATCACGATTGTGGGCTCAGTCCGAAATTGAACGTCACTGAGATTTTCTTCGATGATTTCATTGATACTGAGATTCATAGTCGAAGCGGCGCTTTGTGCGGCGGAGGGGCCATATTGGGCACCCACTTGAGCCACGCTCCCAATCAGCATCCCCGCTGAACGAGTCATCCAAGTGGCCAAGCCCACCATCTGCCAAAGCACAACTCCGATGAAGAGAGATGCGAGCACCGCTCCTTGCGCCATTCCCACCCAAGGTGAAATGAAATTGGAAACTCGAGCCGAAAAGTAGCTTCCGGCAAAAACCGCCAATAGCACAGATAGTAAGAGCCAAAGTGCACCAATGGTGCCCGTATTGTTGAGGCTGGCTCCGTCGGAAAGACTGACTCCACCGATAGCGATTCCAAGACTTAACAAGATTCCAAAAATAAACAAGCTGATCAGCAGTCCGGCAATTGTTGAACGCCAGCTCATTGCTGGATGTGTCCCGACAAAAGCGTTGCTTGCATTCGTGTCCATGATAGCTGCCATAGATTCCTCCTTATTCAGAAATCTAGAGCAGCAAACTTTGGACCTATGATGAGAAAGCGAAAGAAGAGAATTCTCTCGATCTCTCGGGGCATTCAACCCCAGAGAGACGAAGAAGAAATTTGAGGATTAACGATGGCGTGGATGGCGCTCGCGAAGACTGCTTGTCTCTCGGCGAGCAGGACGAGCACGGAAGCGATCGTCCTCACTGCGGGGACCACGGCTCGGACGATCTTCTGAAGGACGTCCGGGACGGAATGACTTTCGACCTTCTGACGAAGAAGACGGTGCATCTTCCCGAGAGAATCGACGACGAGGAGCTTCCCCGCCTCGGCTTTCAAAAGAGTCGCGTTCAAAACGTCCGCTCGAACGGAATGGACGGTCTCCACCACGCTCACCAGCCGAACGCTCACGTGAAGGACGTTCGCGTTGTGGACGGTCGCTGAAGCGATCGCGTGAAGGACGATCACTGCCACCACGATCGCCACGATCACTGCGTTCACGACGAACCGGACCACCACCATGAGCGCGAGCACCGCGAGAATCTTCACGAGGGCGCAGATCGAAACTGCGAGGCTGCTGACCTTCGAAATCAGCGCCGACTTTTCCATGAGTGAGAGCTTTGAACAGCCACTCTTGAACTTCCGTCGGCATGGTGATTTCACCTTCCGTTTGCATTTTCGAAAAGAGGTCATGGAACAAACTCTGATCACGGGGAGAAACTTTGACCGCCGCCACTTGGTTCACCCAAGCACGAATTTGATTTTTACGAACATCCTGAATTGAAGGAATTGGCAATTGCTTGAATTCTTGCTTCAGAGCGCGTTCAAATTTGCGCAGCTGATGAGCTTCTTTCGGACGAACCATCGTCCACACAATTCCAGTCTTCCCCGCACGTGCTGTACGACCGATACGGTGAGTATAAGTCTCAACATCCCAAGGAATTTCAAAGTTCACAACATGCGTGAGATCTTCAATATCCAAACCACGAGCGGCCACATCGGTCGCCACCAAGATTTGCAATTCACGACGCTTCATACGAGCGATCACTCGTGAGCGATCCGCTTGAACTTTGTCACCGTGGAGACTGTCGACTTGCAGACCCATGGCGCGCAATTTGATTTCCAACTCGGAAACTTGTTTTTTGGTTTGCGCGAAAATGATGCCGTAAAACTCTGGAGTGTTTTTCAGCAACAAGCAAAGAGCGTCTTCTTTGTCTTCTTCGTAAACAACTGTCGCAAACGACTCGACTCGCGGAGATTCCGCTGTGGTGTTCAAAGAAACTTCGTAAGGCTCATTCAAATATTTCGAAGTCAGACGACGGATAGAATCACTCATGGTTGCTGAGAACAACCAAGTGCGAACTTCGTGACTGTTGCTTTCCAGAGCGGTCCAAACTGTCTCGAGAGCTTCTTGGAATCCGAATGACAACATTTCATCGGCTTCATCGAGTACGAGATATTGAACTGTGCTCAATTGAACAACTTTTTGATCCATGAGATCGATCAATCGACCGGGAGTGCTCACCAGAATCTGTGGTTTGCGGCGAAGAGCATCGATCTGTTTGCGGTAAGACTCACCACCCAATACAGTGGCGACTTTCAAGCCCTTGTGCAAAGCCATCGCTGAAAGACTGTCAGCCACTTGAGTGGCAAGTTCACGCGTGGGGCACAAAACCAGAGCTTGCAGTTGCGGCTCTGTGGTCAGCTTTTCGACCAAGGGAATTCCGAAAGCTGCGGTTTTGCCAGTTCCGGTTTTAGCCAAAGCCAAGAGATCAGTGGAATTTTTTAACAAGTGTGGGATACAGGCTTTCTGCACAGGAGTGGGATCTTTGAAACCAATATCCGAAATGGAACGAAGGGTTTCTTCAGATAGACCCCACTGTGAAAAAAGAGAATCTGCCAACATGGGGAGCTCCTTAAAGTGATTGACGAACGTGGCTGCACCTTGTCACAAGTCGATTCCAATGTCCATTTGCCTTTTAAAACGAGTAAAAAGAACAGGTTTGTCGAGGTTTTAGAATGTCCCAATTGATTAGCGCCCATCAGCTCAGCCACGCCTTCGCTAGCCGCCAACTTTTTCGTCAAGTCTCATTAGGAGTATTTGAGGGCGATCGAATTGGTTTAGTGGGCCCCAATGGCGCTGGAAAATCGACCCTTTTGAAGATTCTGGCCAAAGAAATCAAGCCGGATTCCGGCGAGGTCACCTACCGCCGGGGGTTGAAAATGGGGTTTTTGCCTCAAACTCCACAATTTCGCGAGGGTGAGACTCTGTTGGAGGCTTTGACTTCCAAAACCCATGACCCAGTGGAAGCCATGGCTTCGGCGTATATGTGGATTTCAAAGCTGGGTTTGGACCGCTTTGATCCCGACGTTTCGGTGTCGACCCTTTCCGGGGGTTGGAAAAAACGATTGGCTTTGGGCCGCGAGCTGATGACGGAGCCGGAAGTTTTGCTTTTGGACGAGCCCACCAACCATCTCGATATTGAGAGCATTTTGTGGTTGGAAGAGTTTATTGAGCAAAGTCCGATGGCCTTTATCACCATCACGCACGACCGCCTTTTCCTGCAGAGAATTTCGAATAAAATTTTCGATCTCGATCCACGCAATCCCAATCATCTTCTGGTGATTGACGGCGATTATGTGAAGTATCTCGAAGCCAAAGAGCTTTTGCTGGCCGGAGAACAGCATCGCGAGTGGACGATGAAAAACACTCTCCGTCGCGAGACCGAGTGGCTTCGCCGAGGAGCCAAGGCTCGACAGACCAAGCAAAAGGGCCGCATTGATCGCGCCCATGACCTCAAAGATGAAGTTCAAGAAATCGCAAATCGCAATCGCAAGCGACAAGTGAATATTGAATTCGGCGAAGGCGATAAAGCCCCCAAACGCCTGATTGTGGCCGAAAATATTTCCAAACGTGAGCTCTTCAAAGACTTTTCCACTGTGATCACTCCGAAAAGCCGAGTCGGACTTCTGGGACGAAACGGTGCCGGGAAATCGACTTTGATTCGATTGCTGCTGAAACAAGATGAGCCCGACACCGGCCGAGTGCAAATCGCCGATGGAATAAAAATCGCTTACTTTGAGCAAAATCGCGAAACTTTGAATCCGAAACTTTCGCTTTTGAAAAACATTTGCCCCGAAGGAGATTACGTCAACTATCAGGGTCAGTACGTTTTTGCCCGCAGCTATTTGGAGCGTTTTTTATTTTACACTCAACAAATGGATCTGCCTGTCGAAAAGCTTTCCGGTGGAGAGCAAAGCCGCTTGCGAATTGCCCAGCTGATGTTGCAGCCGGCTTCTGTTTTGGTTCTCGATGAACCGACCAATGATTTGGATTTGGAGACTTTGACGATTCTCGAAGATGCGCTACGAGATTTTCCAGGCGCTGTGATCCTGGTCACTCACGATCGATATTTTATGGACCAAGTGGCCACTGAAATTCTGGCTTTCCCTCACAGTGGTGGCCCTATCGAAAGATTTGCGGATTACCTGCAGTGGGAAGCTTGGCAGTTGGAGCAAAATCAAAAAGAAGCGGCTGCTGAAAAAGAAAGTCGGCAAGCGGCCAAATCCGGAGAGAAAGGTAAGAAGCTTTCTTTCAAGGAAAAATTCGAACTGGAGAACATGGAAAGCACAATTCTGGAGCTGGAGCAGAAGCTGGCCGAATTTGAAGCGATGGCCCAAGCTCCCGAAGTGGTCTCGAATGCGTCGAAAGTCCAGGACGTCTATGATCAAATTCATTCTCTACAAAAGCAGATTGAGTCTCTTTACAGCCGCTGGGCTGAGCTCGAAAAACGTCAGTAAGCGAGCACAACTCGAGCCTCTGGTCGAGTAGCTCGTCCCGACTTTTCGTGACATACTGATCCCTATGGCAAAACTGGGCACCGACGAAAAACGTATATTTTTGATTGCATCTGCAAATCAGGAGACTTTGGATCATCTGTCTGCCGCTATTTCAAAACACATTCACAATTCGATGATTTACACAGCTACTGATGGATTTGAAGCCATGTTCAAAATGGAAAACGATCCTCCGCACGTTTTGATTGCCGACGGCCAATTGCCAAAGCTGACCAATGCCGAACTGACTTCGAAAATTCTCAATCACCCAAAACTTTCTGAAACTTCGATCATTTTGGCCTCAGCAATTCCTGAACAAGAAACTTTTGTCGATCAAGTGGTGACTTGCCAAGTGCAGTACCTCACCAATTTGCAAAATGATGTGATGATCTCCACCTGCCTGGCAAAAGCGCTAAACCGTCTGGCGGATGACAAGAAGTTCGCCTATCGCTTGCGCTTTCTGTCTCCAAAAGAAATTCTATTTCGCGAGGGAGATGAAGCACACTCTGTGTACATTGTGAAGCGAGGTGAAATGCATGCCATCAAAGGAGATGGCTTGAATGCAAAAATTCTCGGCAAGATAACGATAGGAGAATTTGTTGGCGAAATGGCGCACATCAACGGCGAACCCCGATCCGCCACCGTCATCGCCACTGCCGATTGCGAGTTGATTGAAATTCCAAGGGGAACTTTGGACACTGTTTTGTTTTCCAAACCGGCCTGGACCAAAGCCTTGGTGGCAACACTCTCCAAGCGCTTGAAAAAAACGAACGAGAACTTATGAAACCTTTGCGCCGATTTTGGGATTTGATGGCCTCTGGAGACCTGCAAATGGTCGCCGCTGCACTTTCTTTCTCGACAGTGCTTTCCTTGATTCCCTTTATGGCCGTTTCCTTAGCAACGATTCAGTACATTGGCGGATTGGAAACGATTTACCCCAAGATCGAAAAGGCCGCTTTGCAATATTTTGAAGGTCCCACCGGAGTCGAAGGCACCAAAATCATTCAAAAAGTTTTTCGCCGAATTCAAGCTGGCAAAATGGGAGCCTGGGGAGCTGTCGCTCTCGTCTTGGCCTCGATCTTTTTGATCAACGATATGGAGCGCGGCCTGCACAGAATTTGGAATCTTCCCGGTCGTCGCCCCGTCTATCAGAGGATTTTCTTTTATTGGGTGGCTTTGATTCTTTTTCCCGCCGGCTTGGCAATTTATGTCGCCGTCAGCTCCTTAAAAATGTTTGGCGGAGTGGACGGCCCGATTCCGATCAGTTTTTTGAATTTGCCGATTCTCTTCTTCACTTTGTTTTTCATTTACAAAGTGGTCCCCAACACCAAAGTTTCCACTCAATCTGCTTTGTTGGGAGCGATTGTTTCGACAGCCGGCCTCTCCATGCTTTACAAAATTTTTAAATGGATGAGTCAGAGTTTTTTCTCTTGGGGCAAACTGTATGGAAGCTTCGCTGCCATTCCAGGACTTTTGATTTGGATTCTTCTGACTTGGTACGTGATCCTCATTGGCGCTGCAATCACTGCAAGTTTCCGAAAATAAATAAACTGTTTACATTGCGACTCATCCATCTAAAATAAATCATCATGTCGACTGCGCCTTCTGGTCAGGATATTTTCACTCGCATCAGTGACCCTTCGGAGAAGGTTCGTCTCTTTATGGATTTGGCCAAATCTCGAGGCGAATTGATCGCCAAAAGGCCTGATCCCTCGGCGGATGCTTTTGTGCTCATGGCCTATGAATACATAAATGGCAAAATTCTCTGCCGAATCATGGGAGCTCAATCGACCTTGCCGCCTTCGGGGGAATTGATTTTGACCTGCTTTGTGGGTGGAGAAAAATATTTCCTCCAGACTCAGTATCAGTACTCGGGGGACCAATTGAGTCTGTCGACGGATGCGCATTTGTACCATTTGCAGCGCCGGGAAGATTACCGCATTCGCATTCCACAAGGCTTCAAAGCCCTTTACGAAGTCGTTTCCATCAACGGACAAACCAAAAAAATTCCGATTCCCCTGATGGATTTGTCAGGTGGGGGCTGCCGAATTCAGATCGACACCAAAGTTCTTCCTTTGAAACTGCAAGATGAGATCAAAGGTCATCTGTTTCTCCCTGATCGCCCACCCATTCCTGTTCTCGGCTCAGTTCGCCACTTGCGCACGGATAGCATGGGAAAAGAACCGGTCATCTGTGGAGTTCAGTTTGTGGGTCTCACAGATCAGGTGAAAAACAGAATCATCGCTGTGGTTTTGGATTTGTACCGGCAGCACTTTTCCGGAAGAAATTAAATCGCCATCAGCAAACCGCCCGCAGCACCGATCAAAACGACTGCCCAAGATGGCACTTTCCAATAATTCATCAAAACCACCAGCAGGACCAATCCTGTCCACTCAGTGGCCTGCCATTCGCGGGACAAATTAAAGAGAGCGATCACGATGGCGCTGCAAACAGCTGCCGTCACTCCAAGCGAGAAGGCGGAAATCCAGATTTGCTTTTTCAACCAACCCAGTAATTTCGGAAACCAAGTGACCATGTGAAAAAATGAAGGAAAGAAAATTCCCAGGGTCGCCAGCGTTGCCCCCGAAAGACCCGCCATTTTATAACCGATAAAAGTCACCGTGATGACCACAGGCCCTGGAGTCAATTGACCGAAAGCCAAAGCATCCATGAATTGCTCCCGAGTGAGCCATCCTAGGCGAGAAACAAAATCAGCTTCCAAAAAAGGCACAATGGCCAAACCCGTTCCAAATACAAAAGCTCCCGCTTTGAGTGTCACCCACAGCAAAGTGGCCTCAACAGATTGAATCGTCTTCCATTGACGTCGTGCTAAAACCGCGAGCAAACCAAAAAGCAAAATCATCACAGGCTCTGGAATGCCCGTCAGAACTGACAAAAGAATTCCCGCGGCCATCAACAGCCAAAAGAACCATTTTTGACTAAAGCCTTGAGCCAGAGATTTCAATGCCCAAACGATCAGGGCAAATGCACCGATCTGCATTCCCTTCATAGCTTGGTGAATCCAGGGAACTTCGACAAACTTTTGATAAAAAGAGGCGAGCACAACCATCAGCAAGAAAGCTGGTAACACCAAGCCGAGAGCGGCGGCCAAGGCACCCACGATTCCGCGCCGACGATGCCCAAGAAAAACGGCCAATTGGAAGGCCACGGGTCCCGGCATGACTTTGATCAAAGCAAATGTCTGCCGGAATTCATCCTCGGAAATCCACTGTCGATCCTTCGCCAGATCTTTTTGCATCATTGCCACAATAGCCAGTGGTCCGCCAAAGCCCAAACTGCCGAGCTTCAGAAAATAAAAAAATATCTCCTTCATTCCCCAGATTCCAAACGAGTGCCAGGACGAGATTGCAGCTCCTGGAGCTCTCGCTCCAATTCTTCCGCATCCGAAAGAAAGGCCTGCGCCGCCAAGCTATTGCTTGGATTCATGTTAGATGAAGACGGCACCGATCCAGGTCGCTGACGAGATTGCTCTTTTTTCCAATCTTCGTGGCGTTTGCTGTGAGCTCGGTACTCTTGATTGAATTCATTTTGCTTTTGACGAGCGTAATCTTCGAAATTTTTTCGGCGCTCACGAACGTCCGACTCGAAATCAGCACGGCGTTCTTTTTCCACTGAGAAAAATTCAGAGCGCTTTTCGTCCAAACCTTTGTAAAACTCGGCGCGTTCCTCACGAGAGCGCTTTCCCCGATTGAATTCCTCTCGTTGTTTTTGCTGCCCCTTGAGAAATTCTTCGCGTTTCTTTCTTTCTTCTTTGGTGAAGTTTTCGCGCTCAGCTTTGACATCACGATCGAAGAGATCTCGCTTTTTACGCAGCAATTGATCAAATTGGCTGCGGATCTCCGAAGGCTGGCGTTTGGGGTCCGACATCAAACTGAGAATGAAAGCGAGCTCATCGTTTTGTTTTTTTGTTTGCTCAGGAACTTGTGCTCTGAGATTTTCGATCTCGGCGCGATCGGCACGCAATGAGTATTTGTCGTCGACCAAGGGACGGTCTCCACCCTGACGGTAGGTGTTTTTGCTTTCCTCTTGAGTGGAACTGCAAGCCGCAAGCAAAGCCATGCAACTGACAGCAAAAAACAGTTTGCTCACTTTTTTCATCTCCGACTCCTTCGCTGACAACCAGGATAGGACTGACCTTGGTCTGGTTGAGAACTTGTCTTTCTGGTCCAGTCTCTCTCAAGTTTCAGAATGAAACAACGATAAGATGTTTGATGATTTACGGTCGAAGATTCTTTGAGAAAAACACGCAAAAGCTTTCCTACTTTGAGCAGCAAGCTCAGCGGAATCAAATTTCTCATCAATCATTGAAAAGTCTCTATCAGCAGTTTCAACACCGCTATGCTTGGTACTTTATTCTGGCCCTGATTGGACCCTTTCTGCTGTTTGCAGCCCCTTGTGTTTATTTCGTGCACCAAAATTACGAGATCTTTTACAAATTGGCTTACGACATTCGTCCAGAGCTCTTGGAACATTTGGAAAGAGAAAAGACTTTGTTGATGGGTCTTTTGGTCTTTGCGGTGGCAGCCTCTTCAGGATTTTGCTATTGGCTGACAGTCAAATTGATGGGACTGATCGCCGGCCCGATTTGGTCGATGGAAAGACATATGAAACAAGTCATCATGGGCGACTGGAGCAGCCCAGATTTCCAAGTCCGCTCGACCGACGAGTTTCAGTCATTGATCAGCACTTACTCTTATCTCTACCGAACTTTGCGAGTGAACACTCAAAGCGAGCTCGAAGCCCTGGAAAGCTTGGGCTTGGATCCTCGTGATCGTCAAACTTACAATGTCCTGAAAAATTTAATTGAAGTGAAACGCGGTCAGCTGGGCTTGCAAAACCCAGAAACTAGCTCCGAGATCTCTGCAGAGACTTTTTCATCTCCAGAGAGACGTCGCGCTTCTTAATTGATTCCCGTTTGTCGTGCAGCTTTTTGCCCTTCACCAAGGCCACTTCCAGTTTGGCTCGCCCTTGTTTGAAATAAATTTTCAAAGGCACACAGGTCAGACCTTTTTCGCGAAGGGCTCCGTAAATTTCTTCCAGCTCCCGACGATGCATCAGCAGCTTTCGCAAACGCTCCGGAGTGTGATTGTTGTAACTGGAATTTTTGTATTCGGAAATGTGGGCATTCTGCAGAAAAGCTTCATCGCCGATAAACGAAATATAGGAATCCTTCAGTTGCACTTGATGGGCGCGAAGCGATTTGACTTCGCTCCCTGTCAGCACAAGCCCCGCCTCAAAGGTTTCCACAATGTGATAATCAAAGCGGGCTTTTTTATTTTCGGAAATGACTTGGATACCCATGGAAGCTCTTCTTATAGGAGCTCATGGTAAAAATCCACAAATTGCTGCACCGAAAGCTCCCCAGCACGGGCTTTTTCATTTAATTTGAGGATTTTTAAGGTTTCGGTCACTCGATCTTTAGGAATCGACAGGCCTTCCTGCAGATTTGAAGACATCAGCTTTCGCGGATGCAAAAACGCCGCTTTGACAAACTTGAAATACTTTTTCTTGTCGGCCACCGGGCTGGATTTTTTCTCAAAGGTCAGAACACGACTGGCCACTTTCGGCGGAGGGAAAAAGTCGCCGGAACTGGCGTCCGTCAAAGTTTCCATTTTCCAGAAACTTTGAGCGACCACACTGAGCATTCCATACAGCTCATCTTGCTGCCGAGCTCGCAATTTCTGCGCCACTTCTTTCTGGAACATCAGAATCATAAAATCCAATGGTTCGGGATCCAAACAACGATCAATCACCAAGCTCGAAGAAATTTGATAAGGAAGATTGCTCACCAAAGTCAGCGGCCGCACTTGTTGAAAAAAAGGAGTCCAATCAATTTGCAAAGCATCGGCTTCAATTAACTTCAAACCTTGCGAACGCCAGTACTCAGAAATGACTCGGTCCAACTCGATCAATTGATAATTGGAAGTGATTTCTTTCAAATGATAAGTCAAAGCTCCGGGCCCGGGCCCGATTTCGATCAGAAACCCAGGCCGAGTCGCTTCCGCAGCTCGAATGATTTTTCCAATCACACTGTCACTGATTAAAAAGTTTTGTCCTAAAGATTTTTTTGGTTCAATTCCCAGCTCGCTCAATGTTTTTTGCAGTCTCTGCCAAGTTTCCGACATCAGCGACCTTCCCCGACAAAATCTTGAGAGTAAGAGTTTGGTGAGGGTCCCAAATCCAACTGACTTCTCTCGCCTTGATTCAATCTTGTGATTCCGGCAAATCCAATCATCGCCGCATTGTCTGTGCAGAAACGCAGCGGAGGGATGAGCAATTGCACTTGGCGTGCAGCTGCCCACTCTTCACCGCGGGCTCGCAAGCGGGAATTGGCGCTCACTCCGCCAGTGATGACCACTCGCTTGATTCCCGTTTTGTCGACGGCCCGGTTCAATTTGGCGATCAGAATGTCGACAATGGCCTCTTGAAAGGAAGCACACAGATTGGGAAGATCCTCTCGAATTTTTTCAGGAGTCAATGATTCGAGCAATCTCTGAGCGGAAGCCTTCAGCCCTGAGAAGCTCATCAAGTAATTGTCTTCTTTGATCATGCTGCGGGGGAAATCGTAAGCTTTGGTATTGCCTGATTTGGAGAACTGATCGACTTTGACTCCGCCTGGAAATCCAAGGCCTGCCATTTTGCCGAACTTGTCAAAAGCTTCACCGGCAGCATCATCCAAAGTGGCGCCTAAAATTTCGTAATCGCCAAAACTTTTCACATGATAAAGACTGGTGTGCCCGCC
>JACCDW010679059.1_pt1 | contig 37820 bp, 37 predicted proteins | sample 7449781 | NCBI WGS metagenome assembly JACCDW01 (sample SAMN15323449, study PRJNA562643) | freshwater metagenome | isolation source: river surface water | place: USA:Blue River Watershed | collected 2017-08-18 | reverse complement strand
TCGACACTTTGGTGGAGGTAAGCGGGATCGAACCGCTGACCTCTTGCATGCCATGCAAGCGCTCTCCCAGCTGAGCTATACCCCCTTTGTGATGCTTTTAAACATCCCTCGTTGGTGTCGAGAAATGGATTATAGACAGATTTTCAGGCCTTTTTCAAGCGGTCTAAAACTTTTTGCTTTTCGCACAATGACAAGACAGCATCCAGTGAGGGGGTCTGCGCTGTTCCCATTACCAAGACGCGCACAGGCATGGCCAATTGAGGCATTTTCAGGCCGTGCGCCGCCAAGACCTCTTTGATCACAGCCGCAATACTGGCCTTGTCCCAGTCAGCACCAGACAACTTGTCCACCAAGGTAGCCAGCGCGGGCTTCACAGCGTCTGTCACGTGTTGCGTCTTCTCTTCTTCCTTCGGCACCACATCGCCATAGAAAGCTGTGACCCAATCGGCCAATACACACAATGTGTCACAGCGGTCTTTGAACAAGCCGCAAATGGCCGCCAAGCGGTCGTCTGACGCTATACCGCGCTGACGCAAGATGTCACTCACCCACGCTGCCAATTTGGCATCGTCAGTGGCTTTCAGATGTTGGGCATTGACCCATCGCAATTTGGCATCGTCAAACTGCGCGGCGCTGCGACCCAAGTGGTCAAGATCGAACCAGTCCAAGAATTGCTGGCGACTGAAAATTTCATCATCGCCGTGACTCCAACCCAAACGCGCCAAGTAGTTCACCATGGCATCGGGCAAGTAACCTTCATCGCGGTACTGCGTGACGGGCTTGGCACCATTGCGTTTGCTCATCTTCTCGCCCTGCTCATTCAGCACGGTGGGCAAGTGTGCGTACACCGGCACTTCTTTGCCCAGTGCTTTGAAGATGTTGATTTGTCGCGGGGTGTTGTTGACATGGTCATCGCCCCGAATCACGTGCGTGATTTGCATGTCAATGTCATCCACCACCACGCAAAAGTTGTAAGTGGGCGTGCCATCAGGTCGCGCGATCACCAAGTCGTCCAACTCTTGATTGCTGATTTCAATGCGGCCCTTGACCTTGTCGTCCCAAGCCACCACACCGTCAATGGGGTTCTTGAAACGCAACACAGGCTTTACGCCTTCAGGCACAGGCGGCAAAGTTTTACCTGGCTCAGGACGCCATGTGCCGTCGTAACGGGGCTTCTCCTTGGCCGCCATTTGCTTTTCACGCAAGGCATCCAACTCTTCAATGCTCATGTAGCAAGGGTAGACCTGCCCTGTGGCTTGCAATTCAGCCAACACTTGCTTGTATCGGTCCATGCGCTGCATCTGATAGAAGGGACCTTCGTCAGGGTTCATGCCCAACCAAGCCATGCCTTCCAAGATCACATCCACAGAAGCCTGGTTAGACCGTTCTAAGTCAGTGTCTTCAATGCGCAAAATGAACGTACCACCTTGCGATTTGGCAAATGCCCAAGGGTACAAAGCAGAGCGAATGTTGCCCAAGTGAATGAAGCCCGTAGGCGATGGCGCAAAGCGTGTGCGAACCGGTTGATTTGATGACGACATTGTTGTTGTTTTCGAAATTAAAGGGCTTGAAAGCCGCGGATGAAATCAGCTTTCAAATCATCCAAATGTTCCAGGCCCACGGCCACACGGATCAAGCTTTGTTGAATCCCTGCCACTTGCCGTTGTGCTTCGGACAAACGGCCATGCGAGGTACTGGCTGGATGGGCCACCAAGGTTTTCACATCCCCCAAATTGGTACTAAGAGAAACTGTGCGTGTGGCGTTCATGACTTTGAAGGCGTTCTCGCGGCCTTGCTCAGGGGAGTTGGCCTTAACCTCAAAGGACAACACCGCGCCACCCAAGCCCGACTGCTGCTTCATGGCCAACGCGTGTTGCGCATGGCTTTTCAAACCAGGATAGTAAACACGGGCCACTTGCGGCTGTGCTTCCAACCATTGCGCCAGTGCAAGTGCCTGTTGAGATTGCGCATGCATGCGAATGCCAAGCGTCTCCAGCCCCTTCAACACCACCCAGGCATTGAAAGGCGACAAGGTCATACCAGCGCTGCGCATCACAGGGCCAAAGACATCGTCGATCAAAGCTTTTGAGCCGCACAAAGCACCCGCCATGACGCGACCTTGACCATCCAAGTACTTGGTCCCCGAATGCACGATTAAATCGGCACCCATCTCTAAAGGACGTTGCAAGATGGGGGTTGCAAAACAGTTGTCGACCACCAACAAAGCATTGCCAGCATGCGCAATGTCTGCCAAGGCCTGAATGTCACACACATCGGTCAAGGGGTTGGTGGGTGTCTCAGCAAACAACAGGCGAGTATTGGGCTGCATGGCCGCTTTCCACTCAGCCACATTGGTTTGTGACACATAGCTGGTTTGCACACCAAATTTGGCAAACTCGCTGCCAATCAATTTGATGGTGGAGCCAAACATGGAATGCGAACAGATGACATGGTCACCGCTTTTGAGCAAGCCCAAACACATCAACAAAATAGAGGACATGCCTGTCGAGGTAGCAATGCAAGCCTCTGCGCCTTCTAAGGCCGCCAAGCGCATTTCAAAACTGCTGACAGTGGGGTTGCCCAATCGAGCGTAGGTGTAGCCCTCCTCCTCGCCTGCAAAACGGCGCGCTGCAGTTTCGGCATCGGGCTGCACATAGCCACTGGTCAGATACATCGCCTCTGAATTTTCACCATATTGGCTGCGGTCTACAGCAGCGCGTACGGCCAAAGTGTCGATGTGCAAATTGTCGGGCAAAGGATGTTGACTCATGTCGGTCTTAGCTGCTTTTCAGGTAATAGGGAGGCAATGAAATTAGGTGGCATTGGGCAAGGCCAAGCGTGAGCGATCTGCGTCGGCATCCAATTCATCTTGTTGCGAAGGTCGGTTTTCATTGAGTCGCACAATGTCTTCTGCAGAGACATCGCCCGTGACATAAATACCGTCAAAGCAAGAGGCGTCAAAACCTTTGACTTTGGGGAATCCCGGCAAGACAGCATTGGCCACTGCCAATTTCATCGCGTCGACATCTTGGTATATCAAAGCATCACAATCGATGATTTGACGAATTTCGTCAACCGTGCGGTTGTGCGCAACCAACTCGTCTGAGGTGGGCATGTCAATGCCGTAAACATTGGGATACCGCACAGGGGGCGCAGCACTGGCCATGTACACCTTGCGCGCACCAGCCTCTCTGGCCATCTGAACAATTTCGCGGCTGGTGGTGCCGCGCACAATGGAATCATCAACCAACAAAACATTGCGGCCTTTGAATTCGCTGGCAATCACATTGAGTTTTTGACGCACTGATTTTTTGCGAACTGCCTGACCCGGCATGATGAACGTGCGGCCCACATAGCGATTTTTCACAAAGCCTTCACGGTAAGGCAAGCCCAACAACTGCGCCAATTGTGCGGCGCTGGGTCGACTCGATTCTGGAATGGGAATGACCACATCAATGTCGCTAGGGGGAACAGTTGAAATGACCCGCTTGGCCAAAGTTTCACCCAGGTTCAAACGCGCTTGGTAAACAGAAATACCGTCCAGGGTGGAGTCTGGACGGGCCAAATAAACGTATTCAAAAATGCACGGACTTAGTTGGGGCGTATCAGCACATTGCTGACTGTGCAGTTTGGTTTGCATGTCAATGAACACTGCTTCACCCGGTTCAATGTTGCGCTCAAATTGATGCAGTGTGCCTTCAAGTGCCACCGATTCACTGGCCAACATGTATGTGCCGTCCTTGCCTTTGCCAATGCACAGAGGACGAATGCCAAAGGGATCACGAAATGCCAGCAAACCATGTCCGGCAATGAGGGCAATGACAGCGTAAGAACCCTTCACGCGGCGATGAACGCCCTGGACTGCCTTGAAGACATCAGCTGGGGTCAGTGGCAAACCTCGTGTGGTTTTTTCCAACTCATGTGCAAGCACATTGAGCAAAACTTCCGAATCACTTTCTGTGTTGATATGACGATGATCAGTTGAAAACAATTCTGCCTTGAGTGCTTTGGCATTGGTCAAGTTGCCGTTGTGCACCAAGACCAAACCAAATGGCGCATTCACATAAAACGGTTGCGCCTCTTCTTCACTGAAAGCATTGCCTGCAGTGGGATAGCGCACTTGGCCCAGACCACAATTGCCTGGCAGTGAGCGCATGTTGCGTGTTCTGAACACGTCACGAACCATGCCTTTGGCTTTGTGCATGTGAAACTTGCGGTCCATCTGCGTCACGATGCCTGCCGCATCTTGACCACGGTGCTGCAACAACAGCAACGCGTCATAGATCAGTTGGTTCACAGGTGCGTTGCTTGCAACGCCAACAATTCCACACATAAGTCAATCCATTCAGACGGGCAAAAAGGCCCCAAACTTTTCAGGCAACATGGGGCGCAAGCCTTTGAGCATCGTGATCAGCATGGGGGCTCCCTTGGACTCGAGCCACCAATCACTCTCTTGCAATGCTGTCATGTGAACCACCACACTCAAGGCCAAGAGCAAAATCAAACCACGAAACAGGCCAAACACGGCCCCCAAAATACGGTCCACAGGTCTTAAACCTACGGCAGAAATCAAACGCTTCATCAGGGCAGAGATGAGTCCCGCCGCAAAGACACTGGCAATGAAAACCAAAACGAATGCCGCCGCATATCGCAGCGTTTCGCCTGAGCTTTGCATAGGTAATTTTTCGGCCACTTCAGGTGCCAGCCATTGGGCCAACAAGAAAGCAGCAATCCAGCCCATGACCGACAAGACCTCATAGACCAAGCCGCGCCACGCACCTACCAACATAGATGCTGCAAGCACGGTCAGTAGGATCCAATCGGTGGAGGACATGTCTGGCCCTTGCTTAGAGCTTTAAGACGGAAGTGGGTAAGTTCAGTTTGCGAATTTTTTCAGCTGCTTTGTCAGCTTCTTCTTTGGTCGCAAAGGGTCCAACGCGAACGCGAATGCGTTTGCCTTCTTTGGTATCAACTTCTTGCGTGTAGGTTTTCAAGCCTGCTTGTTCCAACTTCGTGCGCGCTTCCTTGGCTTTGGCTGCATCCGCAAAAGCACCCACCTGCACCACAGACCTCACAGCCTCAGATGACTTGGCAGCGTCTTTGCCATCCAACAAGGCTTTGGCCTTGGCTCCATCTTTGGACTCTGATTTGGTCTCCGACTTTTTGTCGGATTTGACATCGGGTTTTTTATCAGTCTTGGGGTCAGCTTTGGTATCCGCTTTGACTTCCGGCTTTGCTTCAGGCTTCACCTCATGCTTAGCTTCTGGTTTGGATTCAGCTTTGACCTCGGGCTTGGCTTCAGTCTTGGTTTCAGACTTGATTTCAGTCTTTGTGTCTTTGGTGACCACCTCTTCGTGAGGGTCCAAAGCTGCCACATTGGCAACAGCACTTTTGGCAGGTGTCACAGCAGGCTGCTCAGGCGCTGAGGGCACCAGTACGGGACGCTCTTTGGCTTGCGTCGATTTGGAACTGTTGCCCGGTGCGGCCAATGGCGCTGCTTGGTTACGATCTGGAATGACGATGGGTGTGTCGATGGCGACCGGACGAGGCTGACTGTCAAACAGCAAGGGTAAGCCGACAACTGCACCCAACACCAAAACGACAGAGCCCATCAAGCGATGACGAGCGCGCTTGCGAATCACCTCCACGCTCTCAGCAGGCGTACTGGACAGCGCATCTGCGCCGGTGTTGGCCGACTGACGGCCAGGAAATCGAAGCTTGAAAAAAGCCATGCGGTGAAGTCTCAATTACGCAGGTGCTTGGCGTGCAGCTTGGGGATGCCCTGCTGCAAAACGCCGCCCACCGTATAGAACGAACCAAAGACCAAGATTCTATCAGTGGGGTCTGCAGCCAAGATGGCGGCATCCAAGGCTTTTTGAGGCGTTTCATGCACACTGGAACGAACATCTTTGCGGGTGTTCAAGGCAGCCCAATCTGCGGCCAATTGCTGGGCTGTGCTGGCCCTGGGAAGCGGCAAATCGGTGAAATACCAAGCATCGACCAAGGGCAGTAGCTTTTTCAGCATGCTGTCCAAATCTTTATCGGCCATGGCGCCAAAAACGGCATGGGTGGTGGGATAGAACCCCATGGCATCCAAATTGGCTGCCAAAGCCGCGACAGAATGCGGGTTGTGGGCCACATCCAAGACCAAAACCGGCTCGCCTGGGACAATTTGAAACCGACCTGTCAACTCCACCATGGCCAAGCCATTTCGGATGGCCTGTGCTGTGACAGGCAATTGCGGGCGCATGACCTCCAAAGCAGCCAACACGCCAGAAGCATTCAGCAACTGATTGGCGCCGCGCAGCGCCGGGTAAGCCAGCCCACTGTACCGACGCCCCCTCCCCGCCCAAGACCATTGAAGCTGATCGCCTGAAAAATTGAAATCTTTGCCAAGCAACCACGCATCGGCGCCCAAAGCCTGCGCATGTTTCACCACACTTTCTGGTGGCATCGGGTCACTGATCACCACCGGTTGACCGGCACGCATGATGCCGGCTTTTTCAAGGCCAATGCTGTCGCGGTCTGTGCCTAGCAAGGCCGTGTGGTCCAAATCAATGCTGGTGATGATGGCGCAATCGGGGTCGATGATGTTCACGGCATCCAAGCGCCCCCCTAAGCCCACCTCCAAAATCACCACATCCAGTTCGGCATCCGACATCATTTTCAAAATGGCCAAGGTGCTGAATTCAAAATAGGTCAAGCTGGTGTCATGGCGCGCACCCTCGACACATGCAAAGGCTGAGGCAAAGACTTCTGCCTGAGGCGACTCGCCCACCAAGCGACAACGCTCTTCAAAATGAACCAAATGAGGGGATGTGTAAACGCCCGTTTTGTAGCCCGCCTGAAGGTAAATGGCCTCTAGCAGGGCACAAGTTGAACCTTTGCCATTGGTACCCGCCACGGTGATCACTGGCATGGTCAGACGTAAGTTCATGCGCTGGGCCACTTGACGCACGCGGTCCAAGCCCAAGTCAATGGCTTGGGGGTGCAGTTGCTCGCAATGGGCGAGCCATTCACTCAATGTTTTCATATGGGTAAGATTGTCGCTGAGACTGCATCGACTTACAGGACATCATGAAATACACCAGCATCACCCTTTACGGCATTCCCAACTGCGATACTGTCAAAAAAGCCCGAACCTGGTTGACCGATCAAGGTTTTGAGTATGTTTTCCACGATTTCAAAAAACAAGGCATACCCGAAAATGCCCTTAACAGCTGGCTGAAAGCGCTTGGCTGGGAAACCGTGGTCAACCGAAAAGGCACCAGTTGGCGCAAGCTCAGCCCTGAAGAGCAAGCCAGCGTGACAAGTGCCGCTTCAGCCAAACCCTTTTTGCTTGCCAACCCTAGCTTGGTCAAAAGACCCGTCATTGAGTGGCAATCTGCCAAAGGCACTGACATCACGGTGGGCTATCAACCAGAACAGTGGCTGACGCGTTAAGTGTTGCAAGGCAGTCATCTGCCTTCAGAGCGGCAACTTTACGCAGGCTTCACGGTACAGCTTTAGCGCCGCTCTAAAATTGAACTTGGCTTTTAACCCTAGAAATGCAATCCATGACAGTTCGCTCTCTTTCAGTTACCCGTTGGACCCCCTGTTTGGCTGGCAGCCTGCTCGCCTTTTTGGCCATCAGCCCTGCGCAAGCCCAAGAAGTGGGCCAGGTCATCAGCCGCACGCCGGTTTATCAGCAAGTCACGGTCCCGCGTCAGGTTTGCACCCAAACGCAAGTGACTTCTCCCGCCCAAACGTCGGGCGCAGGCGCCGCCATGGGCGCCATTGCGGGCGGTGCCATTGGCAACGCCATGGGCAAAGGTGAAGGCCGAGCCATCGCCACCATGATTGGTGTGATCGGCGGCGCCATAGCCGGCGATAAAGTCGAAGGTCCCCAAAGTCAGACCCAGACGCAGCAAACATGCACCACCCAACAGGTTTACGAAAATCGCTTGATGGGCTACAACGTGGTCTACGAATTTGCAGGCAAGCAATACACCGTTCAATGGCCCAAAGACCCTGGCCCCACCATTAAATTGCAGATCACACCGGTCAATTAAGCGCGAGCGAAGGGCTCATGGGGGTCATGAGGCCCCTGGTTGCCCCGCAATCGCCTAAAATCTAGGGTTTTGTTTCGTCCTACATGGCTGCCCGGTTGGGTTGGTCAGGACAACCCACTCTAGATTTCACCATGACCACCCAGAAAATCGACCACGTCTCCGTGACCACCCAAGCCAACGTTTACTTTGATGGCAAATGCGTCAGCCACAACATCACACTGGCAGACGGCACCAAAAAATCTGTGGGCGTGGTCCTGCCCTCCACTTTGACATTCAACACTGGCGCGCCCGAAATCATGGAGTGCGTGGGGGGTTCTTGCGAATACAAATTGGCAGGCAGCCAAGACTGGGTCAGCTCCAAAGCTGGCGAAAAATTCAGTGTGCCAGGCCAATCCAGCTTTGAGATTCGCGTCACTGAGGCTTATCACTACATCTGCCACTTTGGTTGATTCGTAACGCATTTGAAAGTACTTCTATGGCCACCATTCTTCAACACATTCCCGCTGGTCAAAAAGTAGGCATTGCCTTCTCTGGCGGCTTGGACACCAGTGCAGCCTTGCTGTGGATGCGCCAAAAAGGCGCTGTGCCTTACGCCTACACAGCCAACTTGGGTCAGCCAGACGAACCCGACTACGAAGAGATTCCTCGCAAGGCCAAAGAATACGGCGCAGAGCAAGCGCGCCTGATCGACTGCCGCAAGCAATTGGCGCACGAGGGCATTGCCGCTTTGCAGTGTGGCGCCTTCCACATCTCAACAGCGGGCGTCACCTATTTCAACACCACCCCCATTGGCCGCGCCGTCACAGGCACCATGTTGGTGGCCGCCATGAAGGAAGACGACGTCAACATCTGGGGCGACGGCAGCACCTTCAAGGGCAATGACATCGAGCGCTTCTACCGCTACGGTTTGCTCACCAACCCCTCACTCAAAATTTACAAGCCATGGTTAGACCAGCTGTTCATTGACGAGCTGGGTGGCCGCGCCGAAATGTCTGCGTTCATGACGCAACACGGCTTTGGCTACAAGATGTCGGCTGAAAAGGCCTACTCCACCGACTCCAACATGTTGGGCGCCACACACGAAGCCAAAGACCTGGAGCACTTGAACAGCGGTATGAAAATTGTGCAGCCCATCATGGGTGTGCCTTTCTGGCGCGAAGACTGCGTGGTCAAACACGAAGAAGTGACTGTGCGCTTTGAAGAAGGCCAGCCCGTGGCTTTGAATGGCGTGAGTTACTCAGATCCTGTTGAACTCATTTTGGAAGCCAATCGCATTGGTGGCCGACATGGTTTGGGCATGAGCGATCAAATTGAAAACCGCATCATTGAAGCCAAGAGCCGCGGCATTTACGAAGCCCCTGGCTTGGCTTTGTTGTTCATCGCTTACGAGCGCTTGGTCACAGGCATTCACAACGAAGACACGATCGAACAATACCGCGACAACGGCCGCAAGCTGGGCCGCCTGTTGTACCAAGGTCGTTGGTTTGATTCACAAGCCTTGATGTTGCGCGAAACAGCGCAGCGCTGGGTGGCACGTGCGGTCACAGGCGAAGTGACCATTGAACTTCGCCGCGGCAACGACTATTCCATCTTGAACACCACATCGCCCAACCTCACCTATCACCCAGAGCGTTTGACGATGGAAAAAGGCGAATCCACCTTCACACCCTTGGACCGCATTGGTCAACTCACCATGCGCAACTTGGACATCGTGGACACACGTGCCAAGTTGGGTATCTATGCACAAACAGGTTTGTTGTCTTTGGGCGAAGGCGCCGAGATGCTCAAACTCGAAGGCGGCAAATAAACGCCACCTGAAGCAGATTGCTTCAATGCAAAAGAGCCACTTCGCGTGGCTCTTTTTTCGTCTGCACTTTGTTTTAAATCACAACGGGCTCAGGTTCTAGACGAATGCCGAACCGCTCGTAGACACTGGTTTGAATGGCCTTGGCCAAGGTCACCACTTCGCCGCCTGTTGCGCCACCGCGATTGACCAACACCAAGGCTTGCTTATCGTACACAGCCGCATTGCCCACGCTCTTGCCTTTCCAACCACAGGCATCGATCAACCAGCCGGCTGCCAATTTGATAGTGCCATCGGGCATCGGATAGTGAACCACTTTGGGATCACGCGCAATGATGTCGGCACATTGCTCAGGCGTGACCGTTGGGTTCTTGAAAAAGCTGCCGGCATTGCCCAAGACCTTGGGGTCAGGCAACTTGTGGCGACGAATGTCACAGACCCATTGGTAAATTTGCAAGGCCGATGGATTGGCAATGCCGGTCTCGGCCATTTTTCTTTCCAAATCCAAATAGCCCAAGACAGGTTTCCAGACTTTGGGCAAATGAAAACGAACACGCAGAATCAAGGCGCGGCCTGCCAAACCGATGCCATTGAGCCCGCTGCTGGCGTGTTTGAAAACGGAGTCACGATAGCCAAAGGCGCACTGTGCCGCATTGAGGCTAAAGACTTGGCCCGTCAACAAGTCGAGGGCATCCAGAGATTCAAAGCGGTCTTGGAGTTCGACACCGTAAGCGCCAATGTTTTGAACGGGAGAGGCACCCACCGAACCTGGGATCAAAGCCATGTTCTCCAACCCGGGCCAGCCTTGTTCCAGCGTCCAAGTGACCAGCTCATGCCAGTTTTCTCCAGCACCCGCCTCCACAATCCATGCTTTTTCTGTTTCACCGACCAAGCGCTTGCCCATGATTTCCATTTTGAGGACCAGCGGCTTGACATCACCCGTCAAGACGATGTTGCTCCCCCCGCCCAACACGCAGTGGCCCTCAGGGTGATTTTTCAGGACCTGCTGAACCGCAACGGCCTCCTCCACAGAGCGAATTCGCACCAAGGAATAGGCCTTGGCCACAATGCCAAAGCTGTTGTAAGACTGAAGGGCTACGTTTTGGGTCACGTTCATGGGAGAATTGTCGCATTCTCTTACTTGATTATTGAATCCCATGCCATCTTTTGACACCGTTTGCGAACCCAACTTGGTTGAAGTGAAAAATGCGGTCGACACCACCGCCAAAGAAATCGCCACCCGCTTTGACTTCAAAGGCACCTCGGCCGCCATCGAACTGAAAGACAAAGAAATTACTTTGTTTGGCGATGCCGACTTTCAGCTCACTCAAATTGACGAAGTGCTTTTGAACAAAATGGCCAAGCGAGGCGTCGATGTGCGTTTCCTAGACAAAGGCGACGTGCAAAAAATGGGCGGCGACAAAGTCAAGCAAGTCTTGAAGGTCCGCAATGGCATTGCCACCGAAGATGGCAAAAAAATCCAAAAAGTACTGAAAGAAAGCAAACTCAAAGTACAAGCTTCCATTCAAGGTGATGCGGTTCGCGTCACGGGCGCCAAACGCGATGATTTGCAAGCGGCCATGGCCCTGCTGAAGAAGGACATCACCGAAGTCCCGATCAGTTTCAACAACTTCCGCGACTGAAACAAAAAAGCGCCTAGGTCCACATCTAGGCGCTTTTTTCATGGCGCATTGGCGCCAATTCACAGACTTAGGTGGCTTCTTTTTTGGCACCTAATTTGGATTCAGTGCCCGCCAACAAGCGATTCACATTGTCTCGGTGTCGCCACACCAAGAAAATCCCCATAAGGCACAACAAGCCCAACATGGGCCCTTGCAAGGGCCACAAGATGTCGCCAGCCAAAGTGTAATAAACAGGCGCAAGAAGGGCGGCCATCAAAGCAGCCAAGGACGAGTACCTGAAGAACCAAGCCACAGCCAACCAGGTCAAGGCAATGGCCAAGCCCAGCAATGGATTGACGCCCATTAAAACGCCCAAGGCTGTAGCCACGCCCTTGCCGCCTTGGAATCTGAAAAACACCGGGTACAAATGCCCCAAGAAAGCAGCAACACCTGCGGCCGCAGCTGTGCTCTCACCCAAGCCGAAAGCGGCACCGTACTGCACCACCCCAAACACAGGCAACCAGCCTTTGAGCGCATCAAACAAAAGTGTGAAGATGGCGGCCTTCTTATTGCCAGAGCGAAGCACATTGGTGGCACCCGGGTTTTTGCTGCCATAAGAGCGCGGGTCAGACAGCCCCATGAAACGGCTCACGATGACAGCAAAACTCAAAGAGCCCAGCAGATAAGCCAGGATCACCACACTGACAGGACTCAGCACAAGGTTCAACAAATTTTCAGACATGCGCTGATCTTAAACTTGATTGGACAGGAAACCGTACATCAAGTTGCAGGGTCACGGTGCACCAAGCGAATCGCATCAATCTCGGCCAATACTTCTGCAGACAATTGCGTACCCCAAACCTTCACGTCTTCTTCCAATTGCGCCACCGAAGTCACGCCAATGATGGTGCTGGCCACCGACCAACGTGTGTAACAAAACGCCAAGGCCATTTGTGTCGGCGTCATGCCATGGTCACGCGCCAATTGGTTGTACAAGCGGGCTGCATCCAAGGTTGATTGACGTGCCCAGCGCTGCTTGCGCATCGACTCGTATTTGGCCAAACGCCCCATGGGAGCGCCTTCACCGTCCAAGCCTGTCTGATCGTATTTGCCTGTCAATGAGCCAAAGCCCAAGGGCGAATAGGCCAACAAGGACACATTCAATTGGTGGCACGTTTCGTCCATCGCATTGTCAAAGGTTCGATTGACCAAGCAATAAGGGTTTTGAACGGTTTGCACCCGTGGCAAACCATGTTGCTCAGCCAAGCGGATGAACTCGTGGGTGCCGTAAGGCGTTTCGTTAGAGAGACCCACATGGCGCACTTTGCCTGCTTTGACCAACTTGGCCATGGCTTCCAATTGCGCATGCAATGAGGTTTCAATTTTGGCTTTGGTCTGATCAAAATACATCATGCCAAAAGCGGGCACATGGCGCTCAGGCCAATGAATTTGATAGAGATCGATCACGTCGGTTTTCAAACGTTTCAAACTGGCATCGCACGAATTCAAAATATCCTGTGGCGTCATGCCAGCGCCTTCACGAATCCAAGGCATGCCGCGTGAGGGGCCTGCCACTTTGGTGGCCAACACCACTTTTTGACGCACGCCTGGGTTGTTCGCAAACCAATTGCCCAAAATGCGCTCTGTTGAACCGCAGGTTTCTGCTTTTGCAGGCACCGAGTACATTTCGGCCGTGTCCAGGAAGTTGACGCCTAACGCCAAAGAGCGATCCAAGATTTGATGCGCTTCCTTTTCTGCAACTTGTTCTCCAAACGTCATGGTGCCCAAACAAATGGGTGTGACTTGCAGGTCGGATGTACCTAGCGTGATTTTGTTCATCTTGTTTCAAAACTTTTAAAAAATGGATGGCACTGAGTGTAAAACTTATTTAACACTGACGCGCCCGCTCCTCCTCTTGCAAACGCAAGAAGCGTCGCTGCACCTTGCCAGTGGTTGTCATGGGCAATTGGTCAATGAACTCTATTTCCTTGGGATATTCGTAAGGCGCCAACAATCCGCGAACGTGACGTTGCAAATCTTCAATGAGCGTCTTTTCAAATTTCTGAACGTTGGGCGCTGAAGTCTTTTGGGCCACATAGTCTGGTGACAACACCACATAGGCCTTGACCAATGCACCGCGATCCGCATCGGGTTTCGGCACCACAGCCGCATTCACCACGGCGGGATGCTTCACCAAACAGTTTTCAATTTCACCAGGACCAATGCGATAACCCGCTGCTTTGAACATGTCATCTGTGCGGCCTTGGTACCACAGGTACCCCTCTTCATCTTGGATGGCCACATCGCCTGTTCGACACCAGTTGCCTGTGTATTTGGCCTGTGTTGCCATAGGATTTTTCCAATACCCCAAAAAGAAAACAGGGTCGAGATGACCATGGCGATCAAATCGGTTAACAGCAACTTCACCGGCTTCGCCTGGTTTACAAATCTGTCCCTGATCGTCAATCACCGCCACTTGATGACCAGGATAGCCTCGTCCCATGCTGCCAGGCTTTGAGGGCCAAAATACTTGGCAATTGCCCACCACGTAGTTGATTTCGGTTTGACCAAACATCTCATTGACGACCACACCCAATTCGTCTCGGCAATAAGCGAATACCGCATCACCCACGGCCTCCCCTGCACTCATCAAGCCCTTCAATTTCAACTTGAAATATTTGCGCGGATGGGCCTGCGCTTTCATCATCGCCTTCAATGCCGTCGGAAATAAAAAGCTGTGGGTAATGCCATGTGCATGCAAAATTTCAAAAGCAATTTCTGGACTGAAGCGCCCCTGATAGGCCACGATCGGCCTTCCAAAATAAAGCGATGGCAGCAAGGCATCCATCAAGCCCCCCGTCCAAGCCCAATCGGCAGGTGACCAAAAAACAGCGTCAGAGCCCGTTGGCAGATCACCATGAAAGTCAGCCCTTGTAGGCTCAAAACCAAACCAATTTTGGCTGCACACAAATCCCGTCAAATTACCGACCAAGGCCCTGTGTGGAATCAGGGCGCCTTTGGGGTTGCCCGTCGTGCCACTGGTGTAAATCAAAATGGCGGGGTCATCAGCTCGCGTGCTAACCGATTTGAAGTCATGTTTGGCTGACACACGGGACTGCGCCATACGCAAGGCGCTAGGTACTTCCAAAATGTTTGTCAGGGCTGGACATTCTTTTTTCAAAGCCTGCAAGACAGGAGCAGACGCCTCATCACACAAGGCCACGGCGGCACCACTGTCCTCGACCCGAAAGGCCAAAGCATCCGGCCCAAACAACATCGACAAAGGCATGGCCACAGCCCCCATTTGCAACACGGCCATGTAAGAGACCGCCGTTTCAAATCGCTGCGGCATCACGATGGCCACACGGTCGCCTCGTTTGACACCCAAAGTTTTCAGTTGCTGGCTGAGCACATTGGCGGCAGCCTGCAATTGCGCAAAAGTCCAGGCCATGGGGGTCTTTCCATCTGGCTGATGCGCCAAAATAGCCGTTGCGTTTTGGTGCTGTGGTGACCGAGCCCATCGGCCACAGCACACCTCGGCCATGTTGAACTTGTCGGGCACTTGCCAAGCGAATTGGCGATGAACCGTCTCGTAAGCGTCGTTCCGGTGACTGACACGCATTCCCTGCCTCCTTATGATCTCGCAGTATGTACCAAGTTAAACGCCACTCTACTAGCCATTTCGTCCCATTGCGAGGGCACCACTACCATGTCCGCGAATGGGGCAATCCGCAGTCTTCATTGCCCCCCGTGGTCTTGGCCCACGGTTGGATGGATGTCGCTGCTTCCTGGCAATTCATGGTGGAGTCGTTGACAGAGACTTTTTTCAACAATCGGCGCATCTTGGCAGCCGATTGGCGTGGCTATGGCTTGACCACAGGCCCCGCCACCGACAGTTACTGGCTGCCTGACTACCTTGGCGACCTCGATGCCCTCCTTCGCCAGTTGTGTCCAGACCAGCCCATCGATTTGGTGGGTCACAGCATGGGCGGCAACGTGGTCATGATGTATGCCGGCGCGCGGCCAGATCGCATTCGCCGTCTGGTGAACTTAGAAGGCTTTGGCATGGCCGCCACCCGACCCTCCCAAGCACCCGGGCGATTGGGTCAATGGCTGGACGAGCTTCAAGCCCTCGAAAAAGGTGACCTGGACCTCAAGCCCTACCCCGATGTGGCGGCCGTGGCGCAGCGACTCATGAAGACCAATCACCGATTGTCACAAGACAAAGCCGATTGGCTGGCCCAGCATTGGGCCAAAGCAGACGACCAAGGACAATGGCGAATTTTGGGCGATGCGGCCCACAAAGTGGTCAACCCTTACCTCTACAGGGTTGACGAGGTACTTGAAATCTACAAACGCATCAGCGCGCCAACGCTGGTGGTCGAGGCATCCGACGACTCCCTTTCACAATGGTGGAAAGGCAAATTCACGCTCGAAGAGTTCCACGAACGCCTGAAATCGGTGGCCAATTTGAAAATGGCCACCCTGCAAGATGCAGGTCACATGCTGCACCACGACCAAGCAGAGGCCCTGGCAAAGCTGCTTGAAGACTTTTTGGCTTGATTTGACTCGCAAGAGACCTCTAGGCATGAGAAAATCCCATCTTTCATAGATTCGGACACCCTTCCTCATGGACGCAGAACACATCAATCAAATTGGCGCGAAATTGGTCGACTTGGCCGCCCGCACCGAAGATTTACGGAGGTATCTTTGACTACGATGCCAAATCAGAACGCCTAAGAACCGTTAACGCATCGCTCGAAGATCCCACGGTCTGGAACGACCCCAAAAAAGCCCAAGAGCTGGGCAAAGAGAAAAAAGCCCTTGACGGTGTGGTGGTCACACTGAACACCCTCACCTCCGAGCTTTCAGACAACAACGAGTTGTTTGAAATGAGCAAAGAGGAAGGTGATAACGCTGGCTTGCTCACCATTGAAGTTGAGGCCAACAAGCTGTCCACCATTGTGGAAGAGCTTGAATTCCGTCGCATGTTCAACAATGAAGCCGATTCCTGCAACGCCTTCTTGGACATCCAAGCCGGTGCAGGCGGCACAGAAGCTTGCGACTGGGCCAGCATGCTAATGCGCCAATACTTGAAATACGCAGAACGCAAAGGTTTCAAAGTCACCGTTGAAGACGAGTCGCCTGGCGACGTGGCAGGCATCAAAGGCGCCACACTCAAGTTTGAAGGTGAATACGCCTTTGGATTGCTGCGCACAGAAACAGGCGTGCACCGTCTAGTGCGCAAGTCACCCTTTGACTCATCTGGCGGCCGTCACACCAGCTTTGCCAGTATTTTTGTGTACCCCGAAGTGGACGACTCCATCGAGATTGACATCAATCCGGCCGACGTTCGCACCGACACCTTCCGTGCCAGTGGCGCGGGGGGGCAGCACATCAACAAGACCGACTCTGCCGTTCGTTTGACGCACATTCCCACAGGCATTGTGGTGCAGTGTCAGGACGGCCGCAGCCAACACAGCAACCGTGATGTCGCCTGGAAACGCCTGCGCTCACGTTTGTACGACTTTGAAATGCGCAAGCGCATGGAAGCACAGCAAAAGTTGGAAGACACCAAGACCGATGTAGGTTGGGGTCACCAAATTCGCAGCTACGTGCTCGACCAAAGTCGCATCAAAGATTTACGCACCAACGTTGAAATGTCCAACACCCAAAAAGTGTTGGACGGTGACTTGGACGCGTTCATTGAAGCCTCGCTCAAACAAGGTGTCTGACACAGCTGGCCATGCCAGCGTGTTGCACCGACCCATGGAGATTTTTTGTGATGCTTGAAGCCCCTGCAAAAGCCATCCGCCGTGTTGATTACACAGCGCCGGCGTTTTGGATCGACACCGTCGATTTGACATTTGATTTAGACCCCACCAAAACACGCGTGCTCAACAAAATGCGTGTACGCCGCAACCCTGATGTAGCACCCCAAGCCCTGCGCCTCGATGGCGAAGAGTTGAACTTGGCGCGCGTCATGGTCAATGGCGGAGGTACCTCCTTCAAAATGGACGGCAACCAGCTGGTCCTTGAAAATTTACCCGAAGGCCACGACGCTTTTGACTTGGAAATTTTCACCACTTGCAATCCGCTTAAAAACACACAACTGTCTGGCCTGTACGTCAGCCGTGATTCTTTCTTCACGCAATGTGAAGCCGAGGGCTTTCGCCGCATCACGTACTTTCTCGACAGACCTGATGTGATGGCCAGCTACACCGTCACCTTGCGTGCCGATGCACAGCAATACCCCGTGTTGTTGTCCAACGGCAACTTGGTGGAACAAGGCAGCCTGGACGACGGTCGTCACTTTGCCAAATGGATTGACCCGCACAAGAAGCCTTGCTACTTGTTTGCATTGGTTGCAGGCAAATTGGTGGCGCGTGAACAGCGAATCGTGTCGCGATCAGGCAAGGAGCACTTGCTGCAAGTGTTCGTGCGCCCTGGCGACTTGGACAAGACCGAACACGCCATGAACTCACTGATGGCCAGTGTGGCCTGGGACGAGGCGCGTTTTGGTTTGCCTCTCGATTTAGAGCGCTTCATGATTGTGGCCACCAGCGACTTCAACATGGGCGCGATGGAAAACAAAGGCCTGAACATTTTCAACACGAAATTTGTGCTGGCCAGTCCTGCCACGGCGACGGATGCCGACTTTGCCGGTATCGAGAGCGTTGTGGGTCATGAGTATTTTCACAACTGGACGGGCAATCGCATCACGTGCCAAGATTGGTTCCAACTCTCTCTCAAAGAAGGCCTAACTGTTTTCCGCGATCAAGAATTCAGCCAAGACATGGCTGGCGTTGCAAGTGCCCGCGCCGTCAAACGCATTGAAGATGTACGCGTTCTCCGTACGGTTCAATTTCCGGAAGATGCAGGCCCGATGGCGCACCCAGTCAGGCCAGATGCCTACGTAGAAATCAACAATTTCTACACCGTCACCATTTATGAAAAAGGCGCCGAGGTGGTTCGCATGATGCAAACCCTGCTCAGCGCACCGGGAGACGAAGATGGCAAGCAAGGTTTTGCCAAGGGCATGAAGCTTTATTTTGAGCGCCACGATGGACAGGCTGTGACCTGCGATGACTTTGCGCAAGCCATTGCGGATGCCAACCCCCATTCACCCTTGGCGCAACAACTGACGCAATTCAAACGCTGGTACAGCCAGGCAGGTACGCCCCGTGTTCAAGCCAGCAGCGCCTACGACACTGAAGCCAAAACCTTCACCTTGACCCTTTCACAAAGCTGCGCGCCTACACCCGATCAAGCGGTGAAAGAACCCTTTGTCATTCCCGTCACTTTGGGTCTTTTGAGCGAAACGGGACAGTCCTTGAATGTTCAATTGCAAGGCGAATCCGGCACGGCAAACCAAAGCAAAACCTTGGTGCTGAACCAAGCGTCTCAAAGTTTTGTTTTTGAAAACATTGAAAGCGCGCCGACCCCCTCATTGCTTCGCAACTTCAGCGCACCCGTTAACTTAGACTGCGCATTGACAGACACGCAATGGCTCACTTTACTGGCACACGACCCTGATGCTTTCAATCGCTGGGAAGCGGGGCAACGCTTGGCTGTTCAAGCCGCGCTTCGATTCATTCGCAGCGGCGGCAACACGCAAACAGACAAGGTGTTGGGCGCTGACTTCATTGACGCCATGCGTGCTGTCCTTCAACATCCTGACTTGGACGCCGCCTTCAAAGAATTGGTACTCACACTGCCCTCAGAAACCTACATTTCTGAACAGTTGGAATCGGTTGATCCGCAACAAGTTCACGCCGTTCGTGAAGCCATGAAATTGCAATTGGCGACCAGTTTGTTTGCGCAATGGGAAACCTGCTACGAGCAAAACCGCGTCCTGGGTGCTTACTCCCCAGATGCCATTTCAAGTGGCAAACGCTCACTCGGCGGCATGGCCCTCCACATGTTGTGCTTGGTTGCACAGCACCAAGGCACATCCGTTTGGCCAGGCAAAGCCCTCCAAGCGTTCAAAGATGCCCACAACATGACCGACCGCTTCAATGCTTTAGCTGCACTGGTGGGCAGCGGACATGAATTGGCATCAACGGCCTTGGCGCAATTCCATGCGCTGTTCAAGAACGAGGATTTGGTCATCGACAAATGGTTTGCATTGCAAGCCAGCACGCCCGACCGAGGCGGCAATATTTTGCCTATCGTTCGCCAACTCATGCAGCATCCAGACTTCAACTTGCGCAACCCCAACCGCGCACGCAGTTTGATTTTCAGCTATTGCAGCGCCAACCCTGGCGGCTTCCATCGCAGCGATGCAGCAGGCTATGTCTTCTGGAGCGAGCGTGTCATTGAGTTGGATGCCATCAATCCACAAGTTGCAGCGCGCCTGGCTCGTGCCTTGGACCGCTGGAGAAAGCTGACGGAACCGTACCGCCAAGCAGCCAAAGCAGCCATTGAGCGCGTTGCCGCAAAATCTGACTTGAGCGACGATGTGCGCGAAGTTGTCACCCGCGCTTTGGCCGAATAACACCCTTCTACCGGAGTCATGTCCATGTCCAAAAAAATTTCATTGTCTCGTTATTTGGTGGAGCAACAACGAAGCAAGGGTCACATTCCTTCGCAGTTGCGTCTCTTGCTTGAAGTGGTTGCGCGGGCATGCAAAAGCATCAGCCACGCGGTCAACAAAGGCGCCTTGGGTGGCGTCTTAGGCAGTGCTGACATTGAAAACGTTCAAGGTGAAATTCAGAAAAAGCTGGACATCATTGCCAATGAAGTTTTGATCGAAGCCAATGAATGGGGTGGTCATTTGGCGGCCATGGCGTCCGAAGAAATGGAAACCATTCACTTGGTCCCTAACCGTTACCCTCAAGGTGAATACCTGTTGATGTTTGACCCTTTGGATGGGTCTAGCAACATTGATGTGAATGTGAGCATTGGCACGATTTTCAGTGTGCTTAAAAAAGCGGAAGGCCAACAGGCTCTTAGCGAAGAAGACTTCTTACAACCCGGCCACCAACAAGTCGCTGCTGGTTACTGCATCTACGGCCCACAAACGACACTGGTTCTCACCGTGGGAGACGGCGTGGCCATGTTCACTTTAGACCGCGAGCAAGGCTCATTTGTACTCACCCAAGAAAATGTTCGAGTTCCCGAAGACACCAAAGAGTTCGCCATCAACATGAGCAACATGCGCCACTGGGATGCCCCAGTCAAGCGCTATGTGGACGAGTGTTTGCAAGGCAAAGAGGGTGTTCGCGGCAAAGACTTCAACATGCGCTGGATTGCCAGCATGGTGGCCGATGTTCACCGCATTCTGACGCGTGGCGGTATTTTCATGTACCCCTGGGACAAGCGTGAACCCCACAAAGCAGGCAAGTTGCGCTTGATGTACGAAGCCAATCCCATGAGCTGGCTAATCGAGCAAGCCGGTGGTGCCGCGACCAACGGCCGCGAAAGAATTTTGGACCTTCAACCTCAACAACTGCACGAACGTGTCAGCGTGATCCTGGGCTCCAAAAATGAGGTAGAGCGTGTCACGCGCTACCACTTGGAAAAATAATCGACCATGGCTCAGCAAAAGGGACTCATCGAGTCCCTTTTTTCATTGAGGCAAGGATTTGATTTTGTCTTCCCAAAGTTGAATCAACCGTTTGCGTTCAGCCGCCTGCCCATATTTGTTGTAATCGTACTTAATGAGCCTGATTTTTTTAATGTCTGGCACACGTGGATCGACAACGGTTGCCATGTTCGAAGGCACTTGGAAACCCCTGGCAGCAAATGCAAATTGTTGCGCCTGAGGTGTCAAAGCCCATTCATAAAAACGTTTTGCAGCCTCCAAATGAGGCGCACCTTTGATGATGGACATGCTGCCGATCTCTGCCCCAGTTCCTTCCGCAGGCGTGAAGGCTTCAATGGGAAAGCCTGCAGCCTTTTCGCCAGGCGCCAAAGCGATGAAGCCAATCGCAATGGCTGCTTCACCACGCGATACAGCCTTGATAGGGGCTTCACCTGAACGGGGGTACCCGCTCATGTTGCGGTGCAGTTTGGCCATGTAGTCCCAAGCTTGCGACTCACCCATCAATTGAACCAAAGTGGCCAAGGCCGTGTAGGCAGCGCCACTCGAACCTGGATTGGCCATTTGAATTTCACCCTTGTATTCTGGTTTGAGCAAATCAGCCCAAGAGGTGGGTGTTGGCAACTTGCGCTTGGCCAAAACTTCTTTGTTGTAAAAAATACCCAAAGGCCCCAAGTACAAACCGACAGATTTCCCCCCAGATTGCTCATATTGCGCCTTGGCCCAAGGGTGCAATTGGGCCAGCGCAGGCGACTGGTAAACCGCCGTTAAGTCCAACTGTGCAGCAGCCAAATGAGGATCGCCGGTGCCCCCAAACCAAATGTCAATTTTCGGGTTGGCTTTTTCTGCATTCACTTGGGCCAAGGCCTCCCCCGTACTGCGCTGCAAAATATTCACTTTGATGCCCGTCACCCGAGGAAAAGTCACTTGGATTAAATTGCACCAATCCGATTGCACAGAACACAGAATGTTCAATTGTTGCTCTTGTGCATTAGCAACGGGGGAATAAACGCTCAGCAAGCATGCGGCGGATGCAAACAAACTGCGAACTGAAATCATCAATGTCATATCGGCTCTCTCAAATAGGGTACTTTTCATCATAATGGTACCCAGAAAATCGTCCAAACGAGTTTGTCTCGTACATACAGACATCCATTCTTTGTGAACTTGAATTACCATTCAGCATGAGCACACCCTTTGATGACATGGTCAATGCTTATCTGCAAGCTTTGAGTTCGCCTGAGCCAAATCTTCCCATTGCACCCATTTCATCTCACGCACCTGCAGAAGACGCCCCTTGCTGTCTGATTTGCGCCCCTCACCCCGATGACGAATCGCTGGTGGGTGGCTTGGCGCTTCGAATGCGACACCAAGAAGCTTGGCGAGTGGTCAACTTGTCCATCACGCTAGGCAGTCAAACGGATCGCAGGCAAGCGCGCTGGCATGAAGCCCAAGCCGCTTGCAACTATTTGGGGTTTGATTTGGCCAGCCCCTTGGGAATTCAGGAACATGCTTTTGAGAACATCACGCTCCAAGCATTTGAAGCACAAAGTCCGCATTGGCTCAACTGCGTTGCCAATCTGGCCATTCAACTCCAAGTCTTCAAGCCGCGCATGATCATTGTTCCACATGCCATGGACGGCCACACCACCCATTGCGCAACCTATCATTTGTTGATGCAGGCTTTGCCTTTGGCCAAACTCACAGAAAGCTGTCACTTGTTGCTTTCTGAATATTGGAATACGCAACTCTCGCCTCGACTGATGCTGGCCTTGAGTCCCACTGAAGTAGGACAAATGATGACGGCAACTGCGATGCACACCGGCGAAGTAATGCGCAACCCTTACCACCGAAGCCTTCCAGCTTGGCTCATCGACGGTGCTCGCAGAGGCGCAGAGCGTGTTGGCTTGCCTGGCCAAGCTGCAACAGGCATGACCATGGCTGCTTTGTATGGCTGGTTAATCTGGGATGGTTCGTTGCGAGAAGGGCCCAAGGCCTTGGTGAAGATTGGCGACACCATGCCAGATTTTTTATCGTCAACTTATCCTTCTAATTGACTTTGAGGCTTGATGTGACAAAACAAATTGGTGTACTTTTTTTCAAGCATTTCTGCTGTTGCTTGATGGGTTTGAGTCTAGCCGTTCCCATTGCGACACAGGCGGCCCAAGTGAAATCAATTGACCAACTCGACATCAACCAATACATGGGGAGTTGGTATGAAATTGCCAAACTTCCCAACTGGTTTCAACGCAATTGCGCTCAAAACACCAAAGCGACATACAAACTGATCAACCCTGCAGAAATTCAAGTTCTCAATCAATGCCAAGCAGCCAATGGTGAAATGATCCAAGCCTTGGGCATGGCCAGACCCCGCGCCAATGGGCTGCCAGCGCAGCTTGAAGTGCGTTTTGCGCCAAGTTGGTTAGGTTGGCTTCCCTTGGTATGGGGAGATTACTGGGTGTTGGATTTAGACCCGCAGTACCAACTTGCCGCAGTGGGCGATCCCAGCAAAAAATACCTCTGGATCTTGTCGCGCACCCCTCAAATTTCAGAAGCTTCCTACAAGGCTTTGACGCAGCGGCTGTTGTTGATGGGTTTTGACGTCAGTCGACTCGAAAAAACAACGCAAAATTAAGCAAACTTTGCCAGATGCGATAGCATGCCAATCGTGAAAAGTGATTGCAATTGATTGCACGCTTGCAGCAACCCACGCCATCCAACTTAGGAGACCTCAATGAAAACTCGTTTAACCCTCACATTGATCGCCTCTTGCCTGACGCTGCTCAGCGCCAGTGCAGTATTAGCCCAAGCAGCAGATCCTGCCGTCAAAAAATCTGAGGCTGGCATTTGTCATGATAAATCTAGCACCAGTTATGGCACCACTAAGAAATTCGAAACCTTTCCCAACATGGAAGCTTGCTTGAAAAGTGGTGGCCGTGCACCTGCCAATGCCGCAGTTGCCGAAGTCGTTGTCAAAAAATCGGACAGCGGCATCTGCCACGATAAAAGCAGTGCCAGCTACGAAAAAACTCAGAAATTCACGCCCTTCAAATCACTGGACGAGTGCGTGAAGAGTGGCGGCACTTTGCCCAAAAAATAAAGCGGGGCAATTGAAAATCTAGTGCGCATGCATGGCAGCATTTTGGGTCTGATGCCTTAGTTGCCAATCAATTGGCACGGTGCCTTGATGTGACGGGCTTCACGCTGCTCGTCACAATGTTGGATGGCTTTGCGCTGCGCTACCGCAGACAATTTGACATAAATTGAACAAGCAAAAGCCATTTTCCCGTCATCGGTGCGGCTGTCAAACGCAGCCGCACAATGTCCAAACTTTCCTAGATGCGGCTTGTTGGCGTTCCAACTCGTTTGCAAGGACATGGGCAACAATTCAGCTGCGATGCGTTGATGCTCTTCTGTAGCATTTACAACAGCAGGAATCCCTCCACCGATCAGTAGCGCAATACCAAAGACCTTTTGCCACATGGTGTACTCCTTTTCGGGCCTTCGTTAAATAGGCTCTTCAATCGATGGAACAACCGGTTGCGTGCTTGGCGTTTGAACTGAATCTGCAGAGAGAGTGTCAAATGCAACGGCTCTGAAAATTTCACGGAGCATTTTTTTCTCGGGCAACGAAAGCGCTCGCGTTAATCGATGGCGCATGCGGAGCAGCAACTGGCGATCAACCTCTTGCGGGATTCCGCGATTGATGTGAAGTTCATCACGCAACTCTTCACGCTTATCTTCTGGCTCTTCTGCCCACCATGACTGAATCACCTCGGTCATGGTCTGGCGAATCACTTCTGGGTCCTCAGGCACTGCATTGCCCTCCTTGGACACCACACCCTGGAGAATTTCGGCCAGTGCTTTGGGTTGAACCACAATACGCCGGTCGGCCTGCGACAACAAGCGACCCCATCCAGGATCAGTTTGGTGCAATTTAGGCATGTTGCGAGCGGCATCATCCGCCAGAATGTGGACAAACATCCCCGTCAGCTGTGCGTTGTCAATCGCAGTCAACAAGCGTTCGTCGTCTGACGCCAACAGCACATGATCACAAGCACCGTGCTGGGCCAAACGGCTCAAATCTTGGCCCATGCTTTGGAGCAGTGACACGCCGCCATCGGCATCGTGCGACAGAACTCTGCGAACAATTTGACCGTCCACATCCAATGTCTCTTGATCTTCAGAGTACCAATAAATTCTTTGGACATCGAGGTCCAAACCTGCTTGTGACAACGCATCGCCCAAAAATTGGGACAAGCCCTGCCTGTTCACACTTTCCTGCTTGGATTTTGTTTGGGCATGCTGCGCTAGCCATGACAAATAGCGCGCATCAACGAGTGCAATGCATCGTTGGGCAGCGTTATCTTGGTGTTTTCGATGGGCTTCTTTGGAAGCATGAGAAAAATAATCGCGTTTCATCGCAGGCTTGATCCCTAAAATAAGTCATAAAAGGACAAGCGCATCAGCTTGTCCACACGTAGCGGGTCTGCGAACCCATGAGTCTATTTTAACGATGCGAGCGCAGACAAAGGCATTAAACTTGGCTATTCTTTGATTTAGATCTACGCTCTTCCATGTCCCACTACGATCTCTACGCCATTGGCAACGCCTTGGTCGACTCCGAATACGAAGTTTCTGACGCGCTGCTTCAAAAGATGGGCATCAGCAAGCGCCACATGACACTGATCGACACCCCCCGTCGCGCAGAGTTGTTGGCCCATGTCACCCACCTCCAACCCAGGCAAACTGGCGGCGGCTCTGCCGGCAACACGGTGGTGGCTTTGGCGCAATTGGGTGGCAAAGCTTTCTATTCCTGCAAAGTAGCGCACGACAATTTGGGCGATTTTTACGTCAAAGACCTTCAAGCCCAAGGCGTTGATACCAACCTCACGCACACACGCGCTTCGGAGGGACAAACCGGCAGCTGCATGGTCTTGGTCACCCCCGATGCTGAAAGAAGCATGTGCACATTTCTGGGGGTTTCAGCAGAACTGGACAACGCTGCCCTGCACGCCCAAGACATTGTCAAATCCAAGATTTATTACATGGAAGGCTACTTGGCTGCATCACCTACAGGTTTGAATGCAGCACTCAAAGGGCGACAGATTGCACGCGAAGCAGGCGTGGCCTTGGCGCTTACCCTCAGTGATGTCAGCATGATTCAATTTTGCAAAGCTGGTTTAGATGCCATGCTAGGTGATGGTGTTGATTATTTGTTCTGCAACCAAGAAGAAGCCCAGGTGTGGTGCGGCACCGAAGATCTGGAAACTATTCGCAGCACTTTGAAGAAATTGGCCAAAATAATTTGCCTCACACGCGGTCCCGAAGGTTCCGAAGTATTGACGGCCGATCAGTCGTGGCATGTGCCAGCTGAAAAAGTCAAAGCCATTGACACCAACGGCGCTGGCGACATGTTTGCCGGTGCATTCTTGTATGCCGTCACGAAGGGTTACGCTCCCAACCAAGCGGCCACGCTGGGCAATCACGCTGCAGCCGCTGTGGTCAGCCAACATGGCAACCGATTAACGCTGGGTCAACTCAGTGCCATCAAGGCATACGCGCTTCCGCCTCTCAAATAAAGAGACTCTCGCTTCATTGGCTTGAGTTAGTAGGATTGTGCTTGTGAGAGCGGCACAGCTGCCGCATCTTTTGCAGCCAGCAAAGGCGTTTGAAGCCCCTCTGGCAAAGGCCATTCAATGCCGAGCGCGGGGTCACGCCACAAAAGGCTACGCTCGTGCTCTGGGTACCAGTAATCAGTGGTTTTGTACAAAAACTCGGCTGATTCACTGAGCACCAAGAAGCCATGTGCAAATCCGGGAGGCACCCACATTTGCTTTGCATTTGCGGCACTTAAATGACAGCCGGTCCATTTTCCAAAATTTGCGGATGACTTGCGCATGTCAACAGCGACATCAAAAACTTCTCCATGGGTAACACGAACCAGTTTGCCTTGCGCATGTTCAATTTGGTAATGCAAGCCTCGCAAAACACCTTGAGTCGATCGGCTGTGATTGTCTTGTACAAACTGAACATCTAGGCCAGTGACATTGACAAAATCGCGCGCATTGAAACTTTCAAAGAAAAAACCACGCGCATCCCCAAATACTTGAGGCTGCAAAATCAAAACTTCAGGCAAATTGGTAGGCGTGACGGTGTAGGGCATCAATTCGCCTTTAACAAGTTCAACAGGTACTGACCATAGCTGTTTTTGGCCAAAGGTGAGGCCAACTTTTGAAGCTGCTCAGCATCAATCCATTTTTGAGCAAATGCAATTTCTTCTGGGCAAGCGACCATCAAACCTTGGCGCTTTTGAAGTGTTGCAATAAAGCCTGCAGCTTCTAGCAGACTGTCGTGTGTGCCTGTGTCCAGCCAAGCATAACCCCTGCCCATGATTTCCACATGGAGTTGCTGGTGTTCAAGGTACCAACGGTTGACGTCGGTAATTTCCAATTCACCGCGTGCAGAGGGCTTGATGTTGGCTGCAATGTCACAGACTTGTGAATCGTAAAAATACAAACCCGTTACCGCGTAGTTGCTCTGCGGCTTCAAGGGTTTTTCTTCAATGCTCAGCGCACGTTGCTGATCATCAAAAGCCACCACACCATAACGTTCAGGATCTTGAACATGATATGCAAAAACACTGGCCCCGGTGGTTTGTGCATCAGCGCGCTGCATCAATTTGACCAAATCATGGCCATAAAAAATGTTGTCCCCTAAGACCAAAGCACTTGGGTTCTCGCCCACAAATTCACGGCCAATGATGAACGCTTGTGCCAGACCATCAGGACTGGGCTGCACTGCATATCGAATGTTCATGCCCCATTGACTGCCGTCACTTAACAATTCCGTAAACCTCGGCGTATCTTGCGGTGTACTGATCAACAGCACATCCTTGATGCCCGCCAACATTAGCGTTGTTAAGGGGTAATAGACCATGGGTTTGTCGTACACCGGCATCAATTGCTTGGAGACCGCTTGTGTCACTGGGTAAAGACGGGTACCTGAGCCGCCCGCCAAAATAATGCCTTTGCGTGTATTCATAGTGCGTGATTTTGCCACGCCCTGCTGGTATATCAAGCCATATGCACTTATGCTTGAGCCCTATGCCTTTTAACGATCTGGGCCTTTCGCCCGAGTTGCTTCGCGCACTTAAACCCAAAACCTATCCAGCGCCAACCCCGGTTCAACAGGAATTCATTCCTGCAGCGCTCACCGGCCAGGACATCTGGGTCACTGCGCCCACAGGCTCAGGCAAAACAGTCGCCTATGCCTTGCCCCTGATTGAGAGGCTGACCCGGTCTGGCCTTACCCAAAGCATCCAAGAGGGAAGAAATCAAAGAACACTTCAGTCCATGGTTTTGGTTCCAACCCGTGAATTGGCCATTCAGGTCGGACTAACCTTCACGAGTTTGTCGGCACATTTGGGCAAACTTTGCAAAGTCACGGTGGTTTTTGGGGGTGTTTCCATCAACCCCCAAATGATGGGCTTGCGAGGTGGCACTGACATTTTGATTGCCACGCCAGGTCGACTGCTAGACCTGCTGGATCACAATGCTTTGAAAATTTCACAAGTTCAAACGCTTGTTTTGGACGAAGCCGACAAATTATTGGAACTGGGTTTTCAAGATGAGTTGGGCCAGATTTTGGCGAAGTTGCCACACAAACGACAGAATTTATTTTTGTCCGCCACGCGTCCCAACAGCATCGAATCCTTGGCGCAAAGTTTGTTGCACAACCCACTTGAGATTCACATTGAAGGTACTACGCTCCAACCCGCCGTCATCGCACAGCGCGCCTTTTACACCGACACCCCTCAGCGTACTCAGTTGTTGAAGCACCTGATCAAAACAGACCATTTGAAACAACTGTTGGTTTTTGTGGCCACTCAACACAGCAGCGAAATTGTGGCGGCCAAACTTCGCATCGCTGGCATTGCTGCAGAACCCTTTCATGGCCAATTAAGCCAAGGGAAACGTCAACAAGTGTTGGCCGACTTCAAAGCGCATCGTGTGAAAGTCGTCTTGGCAACCGATCTGGCTGCGCGCGGCCTAGACATTGAAAAATTACCCGCCGTGGTGAACTACGACCTGCCACGGTCGGCCGTCGACTACACACACAGAATTGGCCGCACGGGTCGTGCGGGTGAAGCGGGTTTGGCCATCAGCTTTGTATGCCCCGAAACACTGCATCATTGGAATTTGATAGAGAAAAGACACAACGTGAAACTCGCGCTTGAAACCATTCAAGGGTTCGAGGCAACGCAGGCAGTTCCAGAGCAAGGCTCTGCCAATGGCGGCATCAAAGGTAAACGCCCCAGCAAAAAAGACAAATTACGGCAAATGGCAGCCAGTGGCAAGCCAAGTTAAAAAGGTGCAGCTGACCCAAATCGACGATCGCGTTTGGAGAACCATTCCAGCGCTTCGTTAAATTGTTTCACTGAAAAGTCTGGCCACAAAACGTCAATGAAAAACATTTCGGCATAAGCGGCCTGCCAAAGCATGAAATTGCTGATGCGAGACTCTCCACCTGTTCGGATGAGCAAGTCCATTTCAGGCGCTTCAGCCGTGCTCAAGTGAGCCGCCAGTCCCTCTTCCGTCAGCGCCGCAAAGTTCAAGTCCGGGTTTTGATGTTGCCAAGACTTTGCCGCCTGCACCATGTCCCAGCGTCCACCATAGTTAGCCGCAACCCTTAATGTGAGTTTGTCATTGTGTTGGGTTTGGGTCTCAGCACGATGAATCAATTCTTGAAGCTCAAGGCTGAATTTAGATTTGTCGCCAACGACCTTCAAGCGAACACCATTCGCTTCCATTTCATTCACTTCTTTTTGCAGATAGCTGGCGAACAAACCCATTAAAACTGAGATTTCCTCTTGAGGTCGGCGCCAGTTTTCAGTACTGAAAGCAAACAAGCTGAGATGAGGAATTTGTGAGCGAATACATGACTCAACTACTGCGCGAACCCGCTTTGCACCCGAAGCGTGCCCAAGCGCCGCAGGCAATAAACGTTTTTTGGCCCATCGACGATTTCCGTCCATGATGATGCCAACGTGTTTGGGTAGGGATTGAGATGACAATCGAAAACAATTCAAATAGTTAACCGCATATTCTACAACCTTGAAATCCAAGAAAAAAAGACCGCTGAAAGCGGTCTTCTTGGGATTAACTCTTTGCGATTAAGCGATTAAATACTTGGCTCGATCTTGGCCATCAATCCATTTAGGCGCTTTCCCGCGGCCGGTCCAAGTTTGGCCCGAAGCGGGGTCACGGTATTTAGGGGCTACTTTAGTACCCGAATTAGATTTTCCAGCTGATTTGAGATTGGCGCGACCAGAAGGAAACACATCTTGAACAGTGAGACCGAATTCTGCGACCAATTCACGTGCACGTCGAACTGCCTCTGAAAGTTCGTGCGCACGCGCATTGGCAATGGCTTGCTCTAAGGCTTCACGTTGTTGCAATAATTCTTTGTAGGATGTAGTCATGATATTTCTTTAAATGATAATAGGCTTGCATATATAGCAAGATTCCGAAGAATATATTTATTCTAATACTAAAAATTAATAAATCAATAATTGTTTTTATAACAAATTCATTTTACTTAATAAATCTAGCAATTACTTTATTAATCCGCCTACCCTCTAAAGAGATAACCTCAAAATGCCAGCCCTCACTGATGAGAATATCTCCTTGTTTTGGGAGATAACCCAATTGAGCTATAACGAATCCCCCCAAGGTGTTGAACAACCCTCGGTCTTCGCCTTGCAATTGCTTAATTTCCAATCTGGTCTTCAACTCATTGATGGGCATTAAGCCGTCTAACAGCCAAGAACCATCTTCTTGCGCAGTGGCCCAAGCGTCTGCAAGCTGCAAAGGTTGCAATTCACCCGTAATGGCCTCTAACAAATCACGCGGGGTTAACAAACCTTGCACGACCCCGTATTCATCCACTACGAACACCATGCGTCCTGACTTGCCTCGCAGTTGCTCAAGCAATGACATGCCACTGAGGGTTTCAGGCACAAACGTAGCGGGAATGGCATATTTTTCAACAGGGTCCTGTTGAGAATCGATTGAAACCAATCGAGCCAAACTGACAACACCCAATACATTGTCCAAACTACTTTTGCACACGGGATACCAAGAATGTCCGTGCGCCCCATCTTGAAGGCCGACTTTTGCCAAACATTGGGCCACGCTTAAGCTGCCGTCGAACCATTCAATGTCCAAACGGGGCACCATCAATGAGGTTAGGGGGCGGTCGTCGAGGTGAAATACATTTCGAACCATCTGATGTTCATGGGCCTCAATCAAGCCTGCATCAACACCCTCCTCCAGGCTGGCCGTGATTTCCTCTTCGGTCACTGCCCGGTTGCCTCGGGTGTCGATTTGCAACATTTTCAGAACGGCATGGGTGGTCAGTGAAAGCAAACCTACAAACGGCTTGGCAATGCCGGCAAGCCATGCCATAGGCCTGGCAACCAACCTGGCCACTGGCTCGGGGTACAGCTGGCCAATGCGTTTGGGGACCAGTTCACCGAAGATGATGGTCGTGAACGTGATGACCGTGACCACCAAGGCCGTGGCCGTGATGGCAGCAGCGGATTCTGTAATTCCCAGGCCAACCAGCCAAACGGCAACATCGCCACTGAAAGCTGCCTCGCCCACAATGCCATTCAGGACGCCAATGGAGGTAATGCCCACCTGCACGGTCGACAAAAATTGGGTTGGGTTTTCAAGCAGTTTGAGCGCCGTGGCTGCCCCTTTGTCCCCGGCCTCTTCCATCGCCGCCAGTCGGGCTTTGCGGCTGGAGGCCAAGGCCAACTCGGACATGGCAAAGAGCCCGTTGATGAGGGTTAACAGTGCAATCAGTAAAAAATCCATCCCCTGATTGTGCCAAGGCCCGAACTCGAAAGAAACACACTTCTTCTTTCAAGGGTCAATTCTTCAAGAAATACATCGACAATGTCGCATTCAGCTTGATTTTGGAAGTCAATGTCAGTTTTTTGGGTGGGCGATATTCAAGGTTGCGATGAACCACTGGGTCAAATGCTAGACCAAGTGGGGTTTTCAGCCAGCCGCGATCGACTCTATGTCTTGGGTGACTTGGTCAACCGTGGACCCAGCTCTCTGGCGGTCTTGCGCCGCCTCTACAGTCTGGGCTCAAGCGTTCAATGCGTCTTGGGCAACCATGATTTGCATTTGCTGGCCCTTTCAGCGGGTGCGCGAGCGCCTGGTGCATCCGACACCCTCAACGACATTCTTCAAGCGCCAGACAAGGACACCTTGCTGCATTGGTTAAAGCACCAGTCCATTGCCATTTACCAAGAAGATGTTTTGATGGTTCATGCAGGCGTTTTGCCTCAATGGACTTTGGAAGAAACTTTGACATTGGCCCGAGAACTGGAAAACATTTTGCAAAGTGACGAGGCCGATGCGTTTTTCAGGAACATGTACGGCAACGAGCCCGCACAATGGCAAGCTCAACTGCAAGGCATGGCGCGCTGGCGCTGTGCTCTGAATGCTTTCACGCGCCTTCGCTTTTGCTCACTCACAGGCGCCATGGAATTTGCGACCAAAGAGAATGCAGCCAAGGCACCTCAGGGCTACATGCCCTGGTTTGAAGTCCCGCAACGCCTAACCGCCAACACCACCATCGCCTTCGGTCATTGGTCAACCTTGGGCGCTGTTGAGCGTCAGGACATCTGGGCCTTGGACACGGGTTGCGTCTGGGGTGGATGCCTTACAGCTTTACAACGCGATCACATCGGTGAGGCTCCAAAGCGCATCGAGATCAAGTGCCCCAGTTATCAAAAACCATTTTGAAATTCACGCCACCCCATTGAACACTCCGTATGAAAAGCTCATTGGGATTTGACCCTCGCGACATTCCATGGACAAGCCCTTTGGGCGAGTGGCCCGCCTTGTCGCAAGAACACTTGGTGGCCGATCGATTGAAAGCGGTTTTCAAAAATCCGCCTGAATGGTCACCTGAAGTTAAACGTGAACCCGCGCTAGGACAACGTCCGGCCAAAGCGGCCGCTGTTCTCATTCCCATCGTGCTCAGAGGCGATCAAGGCTCTGAGCCACACATCCTTCTGACACAGCGCACCATGCACCTGTCTTCGCATGCCGGACAAATTGCATTTCCTGGCGGCAAGGTCGATGCAGAAGATTCATCGGTTGAGGCTGCTGCGCTCCGAGAAGCCCAAGAAGAAGTAGGTTTGGCCCCTCAGTTTGTCGAGATCTTGGGGAAATTGCCCGAATACATCACTGGCACAGCTTTTCACATCACGCCGGTGGTGGGACTGGTCTCCCCCCAGCACGAAATCACGCCCAATGCTTTCGAAGTCGAGGCCGTTTTTGAAGTGCCCCTGGCATTTCTCATGAATCCAGCCAACCACCGCTTGCATATGTGGGAGCGCGACGGGGTTTCTCGACGGTGGTATTCCATGCCGTACCACGAACCCAGCGGCTTGCCCACACAGCCCCCCACTGAGCGCTTCATTTGGGGCGCGACGGCAGGCATGATTCGGAACTTTTATCGCTTTTTATTGGCAGCGAATTCTTTATGATGCGGCTATGAGCTTTTTTTCCATCTTTTTGGCGCTCGTCATCGAGCAAGCAAGGCCTATGAGCCCCACTCACTTTTTGCACCAGTGGCTGCGAAAGTGGGCTGATTGGGTCACCTCGCACGTTGATGGTGGTACGCGCTCTCAAGCTTGGCTTGCTTGGGGTTTGATGATCGGCGCACCTGCTGGCTTGGCCGTCCTCATTCACTGGTTATTGGCGTTTTTTCTAGGATGGTTTTTTGCTATCGTCTGGAACGTCGCATTGCTCTATGTCACCTTGGGGTTCCGACAGTTCAGTCACCATTTCACGGGCATCCGCGATGCGTTAAATGACGGCGACGAGTCGCTTGCTCGAAAGTTATTGGCTGAATGGCAACAAGTTGAAATCAATGAACTGCCTCGCAATGAAATTGTGCGGCATGTCATTGAACACTCTATTTTGTCTGCACACCGTCACGTCTTTGGCGTTTTCTTCAGCTATGCATTGCTTTCGGTTATAGGCTTGGGGCCAGTAGGCGCAGTGGTCTACCGCATTTCTGAATTTGCAAAACGCTACAGCGAGTCAGCCGCCAGCTTGTCGCAACAGTCCATCGCTGGCAATCCCACCCAAACCCATTGGATCAGTGACGCTTTGAAGTCAGTGTCACACGAAGCTTGGCATGCCATCGATTGGCTTCCTTCCAGAGCGACGGCCATGGGCTTTGCCATCATGGGCAGTTTTGAGGATGCAATGGACGGATGGCGTCACCATTCCGAAAAGTTTCCAGATGACAACGATGGGGTCATCTTGGCAGCCACATCAGGTGCTATCAATGTGCAATTGGGCGGCGCCGCATTGCAACCCGATTCGCCAGGGAGCAGCAGCACACCGGGTCGCCCCCCCGAACTTTCTCATTTTGCACAGGTCGTCGGATTGGTCTGGCGTACCGTGATCATGTGGTTGGTGTTGGTGGCCTTGCTGTCATTGGCCAACCTGCTGGGCTAAGTTGCCCCAACTTTTACCAACGCTGCTGACCTAGTTCTTCGAACAGCTGGGCATAAATTCGGTGTCGCCGGGTGCTCACCTCGGTTGGCTGAAGCGCCAGCGACTCATCCTTTTGCAAGGCTGCCAAAACACCGCAACCTGGCTCATGCAAGTGCGTGCAGTTGTAGAACTTGCAAGTCGAAATAAATGGCTTCAAATCAAGCATGCAAGAGGCCAATTGATTTTGAGGAATGTGCTGCAAACCAAACTCTTGAAATCCTGGCGAGTCAATGATGGCAGTTCCAGTATTCGATTCTTGCAAACTAGCGGGTCTGTCACCCACCCAGTAAAGCGAGGTGCTGGTGGTGGTGTGCTTGCCAGAATTCAGCGCTTGCGAAATCTCGCCAGTCAACGCACGCGCATTGGGAACCAAGGCATTCACCAAGGTACTTTTGCCAGCGCCAGAAGGGCCTAATATCAAGCTTGTTTTGCCCGCCATCTCTGCTTGCAAAAGCTGCAATGAGTCATTGGTTTCGTTGGATGTCTTCAACTGCAAAGGCATGACGGTGTAACCCATTTGGCGGTAAGCCGTCAATCTCTGCCAAGCTTGCGTGAAAGCTTCACCCAAATCACTTTTATTCAGAACAATCAAAGGCTTGATGTGCTCAGCCTCGGCCGCAATCAAGGCTCTAGACAATTGGGTTTCAGAAAATTCAGGTTCTGCCGCCAACAAGATCAAGACCTGATCAAGGTTCGCTGCAAAGGATTTGGTTCGCACTTCATCCCTGCGATAGAACAGATTCTTTCGTTCCATGACACTTTCAATCGTGCCTTCATCCCCCGCGGCTTGCCACCTGACATGATCCCCCACGACTGCCTGACTTTTTTTACCTCGCGGATGGCAAATGATGCGAGTGCCATCGTCCAACTCCACAACACAATGCCGGCCATGTGTTGCCACCACCAAGCCCAAGTTGAGGGCATCTTGTGTTGAAGCCGCCAAGGCTTGTGCCACCTTGGTTTTGGTGTGTGTGCGCTGATGGAGTTTACGCATCTTGCATGCGAGCCAATCGCAAACTGGCCGGCGGGTGAGAGTAATAAAACGTCACATAAAGAGGGTCTGGCGTCAATGTAGAGGCATTGTCTTGATAGAGCTTGAGCAAGGCTGACTTCAAATCAGCCGCAGGTGTTTGTGAAACCGCATAGGCATCCGCTTCGTACTCTTGCACCCTTGAGCGCCAAGAAGACAGCGGCGCCAGTAAAAATGTGAAGACTGGAACCACTAACATGAAGAGCAGCAGGGCCACAGCTTCATTGCCTGAATTCAAATTCGGCATGACACCCAATCCTGTGTAAAACCAAACTTGCTGAGACGCAAAACCTAAAACGGCCATTCCCAACAGAGTGGTGACAAAACTGGTGGCCATCATCTTCACAATGTGCCGGTGTTTGAAATGCCCCAACTCATGCGCCAGCACAGCCTCCATTTCAGAGGGCGACAGTTGCTTGAGCAAGGTGTCAAAAAACACCACACGTTTACTGGCACCAAAGCCAGTGAAGAAGGCATTGGAATGGGCTGACCGCTTACTGCCATCCATGACAAAAAAACCTTTTGCTGTAAATCCTGCACGCTGCATCAGGCCATTCACACGTGCCTTCAAGACATCATCTTCAAGGGGCGTGAACTTGTTGAACAAGGGCATGATCAGATTGGGGGCAATGGCCATTAAAAACAATTGCCAGAAGACCAAGGCACACCAAGTCCAGAGCCACCAATAAACGCCGCCTGCTTGCATTAACCACAATATCAATGCAATGAGTGGCACACCGAGTACCAGCCCCAGCACCAAACCTTTTGCTGCGTCGCTTAGCCACAAAGACCATGTCATTTTGTTAAAGCCAAACTTTTGCTCCAGCACAAATGTTTGATACAAGGACAGTGGCAAGTCGAGTAATCCACCGATCAAGGTGAAGCACAAGACCAACACGACTTGTTGCCAAAGGCCAGGCGACATGAACGTCAACACCAAGGCATTCAAGGCGCTTAAACCACCCAACAGGGTCCAGCCCACCAATACCGCGGCATCAATCAAAATATCAATTTGAGACACTTTGGCCTTGGCCAAGGTGTAGTCAGCCGCCTTCTGATGGTCCGCCAAAGAAATATGACTGGCAAATGCGCTGGGGACTTCACTGCGATGACCGGCCACATGGCGCACTTGTCTGGCGTTCAACCAAAGTTTCAATAAAACATTGGTCAGTAACGCGCCTACCAATAAATAAGTCAGGGTCAGAGTCGGATTCATAGACCGAAGTGTAGATCAGCTGACATCAGCGACAATCAGAACCTTCACGAAAAGCCGTATTTTGAAATGACAAGCCCTACACCCGACCATCACCCAGCAGAAAGTCATGCCGCAACGCTTTCCAAGTCAGATGACAACTTGGTATGGATTGACTGTGAAATGACCGGGCTAGACCCCGAAAAAGAACGCCTGTTGGAGATTGCTGTTGTTGTCACCGGCCCTAATCTCACCCCCCGCGTTGAAGGCCCTGTCTGCGTCATTCATCAAAGTGACGAGCTGCTCAACAAAATGGATGCTTGGAATAAGGGCACGCATGGTCGCAGTGGCCTGATTGACAAAGTCAAAGCTTCCACCACGACGGAGCAAGACGCTGAAGAACAGATTTTGGCATTCATCAAAAAGTACGTGTCAAAAAATGCGTCGCCTCTTTGCGGCAACACCATCAGCCAAGACCGCCGATTTTTAGTCAAATTCATGCCCAAGCTGGAAGCCTATTTGCATTACCGCAATTTGGACGTGAGTACTTTGAAAGAACTCTCCAAACGCTGGAAGCCCGAAGTTTTCAACAGCTTCAAAAAACAACAAAAGCACACGGCGCTGGCCGATGTGCATGAATCGATTGAAGAGTTGGTGCATTACAGAGAGCATTTCATCAAGCTTTGAGCTTCGCTCAAATCATTTCAGGGAAAACCCGCACAAACTGAAAAAACTGTGCCATAATCGCCGGCTGAGCTGCAAACAGGCCTTGTGCCGCAGCCCTTGTGCATCACCCTTCATGCCTTTGACTCACTGATAAGAGTCACTCGACTGGAAAAGATGGCGCCATGACAACACGTCATGCCCACTCTCTTCAAACAGCACCGAGCTCCGTTTGATGGTTGATGTTTTTTAACCATGAACGGCGCCACCGCAAATCTTGCGGACGTCCGTGCGAGAAAAAAATATGACTGACGCTTTT
>JACCDW010276991.1_pt1 | contig 37824 bp, 40 predicted proteins | sample 7449781 | NCBI WGS metagenome assembly JACCDW01 (sample SAMN15323449, study PRJNA562643) | freshwater metagenome | isolation source: river surface water | place: USA:Blue River Watershed | collected 2017-08-18 | reverse complement strand
TTTAAAAATGGGTAACCAGTGTTGGACAATTTGGGTCGTTTTGGGGCTGAAAATCAATAGGTTGAAACTTGCATTGCGATGTTGGGTGTTGTAATTTTGTAATCAAAATGGGGGCGTTTTTAAAAAATTCGCCATGTCGTCAAAAACATCGTATGGATTGACCTTTTACATCAATCGTACAAAAGAAAAAAAGAACGGGGAATGCCCCGTGATGCTTCGCATCAACATCAATGGGCAACGAGTTGTCCTACAAACCAAACGGTATCTCTTTCCACAAGATTGGGATCCAAACCGCTACCAAATGAAAGGTAGAACTACGGAAGCCCGTGTGTTCAATGACTACCTCCAAGCGTTGCGGATTAAAGCTCACAAGAAATACAATGAGCTTTTAAGTTTACATGATGATGTCACTCCGCAAATGTTGCGTGATGCCATTCTTGGTATTAACACAGCAAAAGCGAAGATGATCATCGAAGTATGGGAAGACTATGTTGAAAGTCTTCGAAAGTTAATTGGTAAGGAAAACACCTATACCACCTATCAGAAGTATAGAACTGCGAAAAACCATTTCCAGGCTTTTTTGCAGAAGTACTATCGAACCAGTGATGTTTCTATCAAAGCGGTAGATTATCACATGATTCAACAGTATAGTCTGTACTTGAAAACTGAAAGGGGTTGTAATTACAATACCGCTATTAAGTTTTTACAAAACTTAAAGCGAGTTACAAGTATTTGCATTAAAAATGGTTGGTTGTTGAAAGATCCATTTGCTTCAATAAGCCTTACGCTTAAAGAAGTCGATAGACCCTACCTCACTTTTGAAGAACTCAAAAAGTTGGAGGAATTTACTTCTCATGTTGACCGTCTTAATCGGGTATGCGATTTCTTCATTTTCTCATGTTATACTGGCCTTGCTTACATTGATGTAAAGCAATTAAAGCGAGTAGAACTTGAAAAAAATGAGGCCTGCTATTGGATTCGTACTCATAGACAAAAAACAGGAGGACGTGCAAATATTCCGGTTTTGCCTCAGGCACAGCAGGTGTTGGATAAATATGTTCAATTGGACTTATTACATCCCAATGACCCAGTATTGCCAATTTTAAGTAATCAAAAGATGAATGCTTACTTGAAAGAGATTGCAGACCTATGTGGAATAACAAAGCAACTTTCCTTCCATACTGCACGCCACACATTCGCAACCACAGTAACAATGATGAATGGTGTACCGATTGAATCTGTAAGTAAAATGCTTGGGCATAAGAATATCAACAGTACACAGCATTATGCACGTATCGTTGATGAAAAAGTTGGAGAGGATATGAAGAGACTTGCCGAGAAATTAACTCAACAGATGTCACCTTCCATGTACGCTACAAATTAAAGTTGCTGTGTCACATTTTAACAGACACACAATGCAAGAAGATAAATTTAAAGTGCGAGCTTTCGGTTATGGGGAGCTCGCACAATTATACTTTCCTCAAATTACAAAACAGAGTGCGACCATTCAATTTCGCAGATGGATCCGGATTAATAATCCACTTCAAATCGAGCTAACTTCCCATGGATTTAGGAAATTTCAAAAGATGTTAACCCCTAAACAAGTTGAGATAATAATTAAATATATAGGTGAGCCGTAATTCTTACTCAAATACTTTGAGAGTTGAAATAGTAAAAAATGATTACAATGATTTTCTATTCAACGACTTTGTATTCTCATGGCTTTTTGTAGAGCATTCATTTTGAATTTTTCCCATCTAACTTTGAACATAAAAGAATTCCTGATTTCTGTAGTAATGAGATCCACGTCTGTTCGTATCTCGTTATTATACTATCTGTAGTTCTAATATTTAGATTGACTTTTTAATTTCAGATTCTGCCGAAAAAGGAAATCCGTCACTCTCGTATTTTTTGGTATTCGCAATAATTGTTTTTAAATTTTCAACTTTTGTCTTTTTGTAATCTGGCAAATTCCAAGTAGGCAATCCTTCTACAGTTGAATAAAAATAGTCTTTCAAATTAGTACAGAACCAAAAAGTTTTATCTAGTATATGTCTTTCTAATTCGTATGAACTATAAACTTTTCCATTTTTCACATTCCAGTATTTTAATAATAAAATCAAATCTCGAATTAGATAATTATTGTCTTTATGTTTTTTGTCTAAATCAGTTTTCATGCCGCTTGGATTGGTTGAGATCCAGTCTGAATATGAAGATGCAGGTGCTGGAATATAGTAAGTTCCCCAACTATAATATGCAGGCGCAAGTTCAAACTTTATATGTCCCAATTCTAAAACAATTGTAGGTGATGATTGGTATATTTCATTTTTTGAGTAATTATTTTCTGCAAATGTTTTTAGCCTTGTCATTAAAGTTTGAGGTTTGTATTCTGCCCCATCGTTAAAAACTACCATATAATCTACATCAGAATTTTCGTCTTTGCTTCTTCGCAGAATTGTTCGTCTATCATAAGAACCAAATACAAACTTTGAATGAAGGTTTTTAAAGTGATTTTCTAATTTTGTTGAAAGTGTACTTATCGAGGTATCGATTGCTATTCTTTCCCAGTCTGCAATTTTTATTGCAGATACAGTTTCTTGTAAATGAGTTAATACAGACATGTTTATAAATTATCTTGAATTTTAATTATTAAATTATCAATGAAGTTTTCATTGTTAGACTTGTTTAAACGATAAAACCAGTCAGGCACTTTTTCAGATACAGTTCTTTCAGTAAATATAATGTCTTGGATCTGCCTTAAAGTTTCATTTGTCGGAAGTATTCTGCTGTTTTTGTATTTATCTAATTCCTTGTCTATATATTTCAATGTTTCATTTTTTGATTTTATATGACTTCTCAAAGAAATTACATTTAAAACACTATAAACTAAAAAAGAAATTGAAGGTGAAAGGATTACAAGCAGATCAAAAAATCCAATATTGTTTTTAAATCCTACAATCACAAAGACTCCATAATATAAAACCGCAATAATAGAAAGTAGAACAACAAACTTCTGTCTTTGCTTTATTTCCCATGAGAAATTTATTCTCTGACACAATAAAGTTGCAATTTCGTTAGGATTGGAATTATTAATTTTAGTAGAATACCAATCGATTAAGTCGTTTTTTGAGTATTTAAAAGCAAGTTCTTGGATCTCATCAATACTGATTTTATTCTTACACAAAACCTCATTCCAGTTTAAATTATATAGTTCGGTATCAAACTGTTCTTGAATGAGAGCGCCTTGAATTGTTTTATTATTTCTGTATACTTCAGTTAATAAATATGAAACAGTCCAAAGAACACCAAAAGCGTTTATAGTGTTCTGAGAGTCTGGGAATTTTAAAGCCAAAATTGGAAATAATATTGCAATAATTATACTAACCAAATCAAAAAATTGAAATTTCTTACATTGGCTATATGCAACTCGTTGAGCCTTTAATAGTTCAATAAAATTTGGATTGTTTTGTCTTTTTACTATGTCGTTCATTATTTTTTATATTTCGGCATATACAAAAATATACAAATATTAGCGTAAAAAGCAATAGAAATACACACATAAACAAACATAAACTCCACACTAAATCTTTGTCTGAATCTTGTGTTTTGAAATGCAAGACTTCATGCCACATCACTCACACACTGCTATATTTACTACCGTCTCAGGTGTCGTTGGAGGCGTTGGAAAAGCTGTAACAGCAAAGCCTCTCTTATTGGCAATTACTCTTCCAGGTCTAACTACTGTTGTCTTATATGCTGCTGCATCGGCCACTGCCGGATATGTGGTTAAAAAAGTTCTTGACAACCTTTCAGCTAAACTGAATAAATACTTTAAAGAAAATTGCAAATCCGGCAATGAATAAAGTTGTTGGCATAGCGTTAGGTGCAGGCCTTGTGTATGGACTTGTCAAACTGCTGAAAATGCAAAATGTATCTGACATATCTACGCTCAAAATGGTCAATCCACGTATTCATGCCATTAACCTGGGTGGGTTAACTTTTAGAACAGAAGTTGAAATCAACAACCCTTCTCGTGACAGCATTCGTATCACGAAGCCAGTGGTAACACTAACCTCAAAGAATAATTATTTAACTCAATCCGATGCTGAAAATAGAGAAATTATCATTCAGCCTTTAGGCGTTACAAAGATTGATACGATTGAGCTTTCGCTCTCTTGGTCAATTCTTGCCGGAATGATTAATAATCTAATAAGCAAGATTCCTGCTGTAATAACAGCTTGGAAATCGGGTAATAAAAAGAACCTGGTTGCCCAGTTGGGTGTGCCTATGGAAATGTATTTCAGTACTTATGTAAACGGACTGTTTTATCAGTCACCCTCTGAAAAATTGATTTAATGCAGGCACTATCTCACATACCAAGTAAAACTGTAACCAGTGGTTATCGCAGCATCAAAGATGGAAGCCGCTATAATCCGTATTTCCCACCACCTGATGAACGTGACCGTGTCATCATTAACGATGGTGAGGTAACTGATACGGTTGAGCTAATGGAGAAAGTCGTTTGGAAATACCTTGACGACACCAAGCGAATCGCTCCATTACTCAGGCGGTCTTCCAACCTTGAAACTTGCAAAGCTATATGGGAGTTCATGTATGCTTATATGCAATACAAATTGGATAAACGTGGTTTAGAGCAATTGCGCAGACCTGCTAGATCCTGGGCTGAACGCACTACCGGAGTGGATTGCGACTGCATGAGCATTTTCGCTTCAAGCATCCTTACCAATCTTCAAATCCCTCACAAATTCAGAATAACCAAGTACAGCCAAGATTCTTGGCAACATGTTTACGTGATTGTCCCCATGGAACGAAGTAATTACTGTGTGATAGATGCCGTGGTTTCTGAATTCAACTATGAGAAAAAATACACCGATAAAATGGATTATACTATGAACTTAAAAGGCATAAACGTAGCCGTACTGAGCGGTGTGTCAGGCAATGACCACTATGATACGGTAATGGCAACATCATTGTCAGGCATTGGATTGGGTGCAGTCACCAATCAATCAGACCTGGATAAACTCTATCAAAATATTGTAGCAACTCGCAATGCGGTTGCACAAAATCCCAATATGGTATCAACCGTGGATGATCCACAGGCATTGATAAAAATGCTTGACTATGCCATTCAATACTGGTACACCGATAAGCGAGATGAAGCTCTGGACATTCTTGCAAAGAATGAATCACAGTTGAATTTACGAAATGGAATTACTTCCATGAATGGAATTGATTATGATCCAGACGAATTAGCGTTAAGTGGAATCAGTGTAAAAGGCTTTTTTACCAACGTAAAGAACACTGTTAAAACAGTTGGTCAGAAAGTTGGTCAAGCTGCGAAAGCCGCTGTAAAAGCTGTTGTAAAGTATAATCCACTAAGCATTGCTGCTCGTGGCGGTTTCTTGCTTGCTATGAAGTTGAACTTAGGAAAAATGGGTTCCAAATTAAAATGGGCTTATGGTACGCAACAACAAGCTGCTGCTAAAGGAGTGAATGCTGCAACATGGCAAAAGAGTAAAAATGCCCTTTCTAAAGTTGAAAACCTTTTTGCAGACAAGTTGCAAGGAAGTCGTGATGCTTTAAAAAATGCCATTTTAAAGGGTCGTGCCGGAAATCTAAGTGGAATTGTAGAAGATCAAATGTTAGGTTATTTAGGCGATCCTGCTTCTGCAACGGTAATCGCAGCTGCAACTCCCGTTATTATCGCTACCATTAAAATATTAAAGGAAACAGGGCTCATTGGTAAGAATGAAAATGTAGATATGAATTCACTTACTAGTGAAGTTATTGCTGATCCAGGAGCTGCTGCCGCTGCTGCTGAAATTCAAGCTAGTGAAGATCCTTCATCTGCTATGTCTGTAAGCACAACAGATGTTACAGCATCTGCTGCTAATGCCCCAGCCACAGGAGATCCAGTCGCATCTGCCACTAGTTCTAGTGGTGGTGGAATTATGAGCTTTATTAAAGCCAATCCTGTACCTGCGGTAATTGGAGGTGGATTGTTAGCCTTTGGAGTTTATCAAATGGTTAAACCCAAGAAAAAGACTGGAGGATTATCAGGCTATAAAACTAGACGTAAAAGCACTTCTTCAAAATCAAAAAGCTCTGCACCCAAACGCAAGACCACTCAAACAAAAAAGCATACCAATAAAAGTATGCCTCCCAAAGTAATGAAACTTTTATAATCAATAAATACGCAAACCATGGCAACTCAAAGAAAAAAGACCAAAATCAGTAGCCAAGCTGTAATGGACGAAATTAAAACCTTGGCTATGCTCACTGGCGGTGTTGTTATCGGCTCGGTGGGCGGAAAAATGATTGATAAGGTATTGAATGTAGATGCTTCGGCTACAGGATTCAATGCAAAAGCACTGGCGAGACCTATCGTTCTATTGGGCGTTGGAACTGCCGGAAACTTGATGCTCAAAGACCCGAACATGAAAATGCTCGCAACAGGTGTTGGTGCTTCAGGACTTCTTTCAGGTGTGAAAGTGCTTTTGAAAAAGGACTTGTTAGCTGGATTAGCTGATTTCAGCTTTAGCGGTGTAGACGGATTGGGTGAACCAACTGTGTACCGTGAGCCTATCAACTTGTCTGTTGAACGCTACAATCCTGACTTGCCTGCTCTTTCAGCACCAACATCATTTAATCCCGAAGACATGGCTTCCCCATCACGCATGGTAGAAGGCGTTGCTGAGGAGGATTTAGCCTACATCGAAATCATTTAAAATTCACAAATCAAATAAATCAGTATCATGTTAACTCTCGGACAAATCGAAAACAGCGAGTACAACTTGCTAGGTGCAATGTCAGAAGACGATTTCTTGCAAGCACTTGACCTTAGCGGCCCCAACGACAAAAAGAAGTTGTTCCGCAAAATGCAAACTCAAACACGTGTAGCAGCGAATGCCACAGGCTCTCGCTCTCGTGCAGAGTTTGAGAAGCGTATTTCTATGCTTCCAAAAGAAATTCAACAAGGATTGGCAAACCAAAGTTTGCAAGCCGTTGATACAGCCTACTACGTGGTAAAAACCATTAGTGGATCAAAAGTCATTAAAATGTTCAAAGATGACGACAACAAAGTTGTTGGCACTAGCAACATTTCCAGTGGCAAATTGGAAAAAGGAAATTATTTCCTTTTGTACGGAATCCAATTGTTAGGTGGTGTTGGAGACAGCAATGATTCTCCAGGATCAGTGAACTATGATGTCGTACCGGACTATGTTCGTGACGGAGAATTCGAGTTCAAAGCAAACGGAACCGTGTTGATTCCAAACACATCTTGCGAAGTATTCCAAACCACAGGTAAGGACACTTTCAAAGGATTGTGGGTGTTGGATAATCCAAAAATTATTCGTGACCAACAGTCTATCGAGTTCAATATCGAATGGGCTGCGAATGCACCTGACCACACTTATTTGAAGGCAATCCTTCGTGGTACTGCTGTAATCAAATCTTAATCCTTAAGTATTATTCACTATGAAAAACCACAAGTTTCAACAGATTCGGGTTCGGGTTAATCAACCCAATGAATCCATCCGATTCAATGCACAAACCGATAAGCAATATGCTCGTATCAGAGGCATTTATGTCTCTATGCCTGAAGAACGCCTTGTGCCTGGAAGCTTATTGGGGCTCAAAGTGAACAATCAAGAGGTATTCGAGGATGTGCATGAAGTGAAACTGTTAACCAGTGGCAACCAGGTTGCTCCAAACAAGAAGTTCTTCTTGTTCGAGGAGCAACTGGATGCTGCCGGAAGTACAGTAGAAGGTCGTTTGACAGATGGACAAGCTCAATTAGTTTCAACGTTTGCAGCTAATCCGGAAGTGAATTATAGTAGCTATGGATTTCCTTATGAGGTGAAAATTTACTTGTGGCTCACCAATGAAAAGTAATTTAATCTATGGGAGTAACACGGTACAATATCATCCAACTAAAAGTTGATAGACCAGGTCAAATCATCAAATTTCAACATAAGGTTCCGACCTATTTGAAAAGATGCACCGGGTTTAAGACTGTTCATGTTCGTGGTATTGGAACTGATTTATACATTTCAGAGATTGGTTGGTTTACAGCCTCATTCAATTCACTCAAAGAGGAAGCGATAGTTGCTCCTGTTTCTGCTCAGGCCTACTTTGAGCCAGAGGAAACACATGATTTTCAGACGCTTGATGTTCATCTTTTAAAAGGTCAGTTAGTGGTAGGTGTGTATTTGGACACTTGCCCTTCCAGTCTGTTTGCTCCTTACATCGTGAATTTGTACTTGCGCTGTACCGATAGTAACGAGATAAAGCAAGTTCAAAGCAATAACACTGTTCCCCTAATTGAGCAAAAGGTTCAACCTGATGCTAACGAAGATGAAACAGAAGACTGCTCATGTCCTAATCCTATGGATGAAGATGACGAATATGAAGAAGAATCAAACCCTGATCAATTATGTTCGATCATCTAGTACATATCCATCAGCAATTCAAACAGCGAGAGCTTTCGATTCAGTTGCAACGATTTAAAACTGTTGTCACTAAATCCGCAACACTTCGCTACGAAATCGAAGCATATAATGAGTATTTACTACTCACAAATGCAGCGGTGCTTCCTATTGGTACACGAATTATTTCAGATACCAATAGCCTAGAAGTAACAACAACACTTAATGGTCTAGAAGGCCTAGAAGAATTCAGCGGCCTTGTAGCGATAGAACTACCAACTGGGATAGACAACTATCCAATCATAGAATTCATTCAAATCGTCAAGGAATAATGAAAAAGAAAAAGATTTATCATGTCATCGAGGTAAGCCAAAAGATGATTAAAACCTTCCCCAAACAGGGACATCAAAATGTTGCTTTTAATGCAAGCTTTTATCGTAATGGTAAGAAGTTAAATAGCATAGATCAAGCAACTACTGATAATTTTTCCGCACTGGTGAGAAGCTATGATAAGTCTGAAAATCCTGACAAGGTAAAAGTTGAATTCAAAGATCTAGACACAGGTAATTTGATTTGGTCAAAAACTTTCCAATGGACGGATGCTGATGAGGATATTCCCAAAGCATTATCCGGTTATGCAGGATTAGGTGAAGCCGAAGTAAATGACCTGGTTCAAAGGAAGTTTACGGAAATGGAACGCTCCCGTGAACTTGAGAGATTATCCGCAGAACTGCAAAAACTTCAAGCAATCAACGAAGACTTAGAGTTTCAAGTGCAGGATATGCAAAATTCATTAGAAGCAAAAAAGCAAGTGGAATACTATTCCAATATAATAGGAATGGCACTACCTGGTCTTGCAAAATTCTTCAATGATTCGCCCGTGGGCGCAGCTATGAATTTCCTTGCCGGAACCGATGAAGAAAAGGCAAAGGGAATTGATGAGAGCAAGCAAGAACCAAAGGATACACAACGTGAAACGATTTTGGAAATGATTAGCTCCTTTAATCAAAGCCTGAATAATCAGGAACTAGGAACGATGTATTTGATGCTTTCTGAAATTGAAAAAGATCGCAACAATTTGCAAAGAATCCTTCACTTCATCACACAACCACAAGCAACCACAACAAGCGCATAATCATGGCAAATCAAGATGTAAACATAAACGTGAAGGTGGCATCAGATCAAGAAGCCCGACACGCACAAAAAGCATTGCAAACTATTGCAAATAATTTCTCTCTTCAGGAGCTCATCACAATTTCTAAAAAGATTGAGATGCCACTAGTCAAATTGAAAATTAAAAGCATGCTGTAAACCATATTACCATGGCAGAAAAAGGAACTAAAGAACGTCTCATTCAAGTGGTTGAGAATAATCAATCCAAAATCATTAATGGAATATTGGTGGTTGGAGGGATTTATTTGACTTACCGTTTGGGCTCAAATTTGATTGCAAGCATTAATAAAAATGATGCACAATCAAAGGCCGATGACAATCCTGATGTTCGTCAAGCCATGGCACTTCGTTCTGCAATGAACCCTTCAGGAATCAGTTGGATGATGAGTTTTGATACTACCAAATCCTCCTCAATTTTAGAAACTGCTAGAACCGTTACAAACCTTGATAATGTTTCAAAGGCCTATAAAAACCTATACCAAAACAACCTTTTGGATGATTTACAAAGTGAGCTATCAACAACAGACTATCAGAAATTTTTAACCATTATTAGTAGCAATTCAAAGAAAGACGTTACAAGTGGTGGATCCGCTCCAGTTCAATTCGCAAAACCAAATCAATTGGTGGTATGTAAAAAGACTGTGGCACTTAGAACTACCCCGGATGCTTCAAATCACGGAGCTTTCTATGAAGTTTTTTCTGACAAAAATATCATTCGATATGCCGAACCTGGCGAGTTTTTAGGCTATGCAACTGGAAGGCAATATTTCGATGATGTCAACAATGTAAAATTTATAGAAGTAGCTTTTGTTGTAAAAGCACAATCTGCTCCGGCAAAATATAAGAATCAAAACAAGAAAAGATATTCCTATTGGGTATCTAGTTCAGCTACATACGTTGATATTGTTACGTATTACAAAACATTGTGGGACAATTATCCCAAAACACAAAATGCCACTGGATGGATGAAGCCGGTTGATTATTTCACCTTAAAAGGCATTCCGATGCCTAGGCTTTTAACAAGGGCAAAAACTCCCATTCTCAACGACCGATTGGTAGCAATTAATGTAGCCGAGCCTAATACGATTTTGGGTCAATTCATCATGAGCCTAAATACCGGCAAAGGTGAATTCCTGCAATTCAAAACCGTGGACAATACCATTCGATGGGTTGATAGACGATTCATTCAATTACAAGAGCAAGTATGAGCACAAAAACAGAACAATACGTTATCGAAAATTATCCCTTCGCAAAAAAAGCCGGAGAGAAATTCGCAATGGATCCATTGGTGATTCTAGCACAAGGCTCTTTTGAAAGTGCCTGGGGAACTTCTAATCTTTCAAAGAAATACAACAACTTCTTTGGGATCACGGCAGGTGGTTCAAAAAATGAGTTTTGGAAAGGTGGCGTTTATCAAGCCCAAAATCAGTACAAGCTCAAATTCAGAACCTATGAAAATCCTCAAGATAGTTTCTATGATTTCGCTCGATTGATTTCCAAGAATTATCCCACAGCTCATGCCGTAGCAAAAGACTACAAGCAATACGCAAACAAGATTGCACATAGCCCATATATCTCTGAAAGCAATGGAGATAACCGTACATCCTATATGAATGGACTTATAAAAAACTATGAGAAAATTTTGGATATAGCCAAAAAAAAAGTTTACTCGTCGCAGGCGGATTCACACTCGGAGCAGCCGCAGTGATTTTTCTAACCGGACGATATATCTATAAAAACTGGATAAAGAAAAAGTAATGGCATTTACACTAACCAAAATAAGAACAGGAGAGCAGCAGAATTTCACTGTGCGTGAGATTTTGGAGCTTTTAGGCGATCCAATCAATAATGAGATTGTAATCCGTGGAGAAAGTTACCGAATCAATAATGTTCAAGGAGACTTGTCAAGCGGTGGCTCAGACACTAGTACATGGAGAGCTGACTGGCAAAAAATTCCAATTATCGTAGGTAGTAGTGGTCAAACGCAGTTCTCAGTAAATGTAAACACCAATGATCCCGAAGGATTATTTCTTGCTGTCAATGGAGCGATTTATGACTATGGTGTCAACAGTGCCTTTGACATTTCATCAGGTACATTGAACTGGCATGGAGGTTTCAATTTAGAGCCTACAGACCATGTGTATATCAAATTCTTAACCCTTACAAATAACTAAAATCAAATAACACATCATGAGTGAATTTATCAAAATTAAACAGATTGAAGGCCTATCGGCTGACCTAGCAACAAGAGCTCTGGACGCTCAAGTTGTAAAGATTGCAAACAACCTTTCGGATGTTAATGCCGGAACCGCTCGAACCAATTTGAGTATCTATTCAAAAGCTGAAGTAGATGGATTGGTTACAGGTGCAAAGAATGCTTTCAACGTAGCTGACACAACCGCCCGAAATGCATTGACTGGATTGAAGGTTACTGACCGTGTATTCGTAAATGATGACGGAGACACAAAGTGGGCATTGTATATTGTTACTGCTGTAACAACAGGTACAGGATCTACTTCTACTTTTAAAAAGATTGCGGACGAAGACTTGTTTACCAACGCTTTGACGGCTGCTGCTGTAAAAGCTGCATACGAAAGCAATGCTGACACCTATGCATTCAACGGCACTTATAAAGGTAAGTTGGATAAAATCACAGTTGCAGCAAACGTCAACCTTGATAACATTAAGTCAACGGCTGATACAGCATTGACAAATGCAGCAACGGCTCAAACTACGGCGAACTCGGCATCCACTGCTGCAAGTAACGCTCAGAGCACTGCAAACTCAGCTACAAGTGCTGCAAGTGCTGCTCAAACCACAGCGAACAATGCTGGAACAGCCGCAGCTGCTGCGCAAACAACTGCAAATAGCAAAGAAGATGCGTTTACTGAAACAACGGAAACATTCACTGCACTTACCGGCGCTGCCGGAACTGGAGTAAACGTAACAGTAACTCAGACCCCAAAATCTGGTTTTGCTATTGATGTTTTTTTCAATGGTGTTCGAGTAAAGAATGTTACCAATACCGCAGGTAGTAAAGTTGTAACATTTAATGTTCCTTATTTGACAGAAGCAACGGATGACATTGTTGTAAACTATTCATATTAAAAAATTAATTTCTTGTTCCCATGAATAAAATTTCAGCTAAACAAATTGAAGGTGTAGTTGATACTACTAGTTCACAGAGTGTTGGAGGTGAAAAAACTTTCATGAACCCAGTAAACTTTCAAACCAATATTAATAACCAAGAATTTACCATGACAATAAATGGTGCATTTGTTTATTGGTTGATGATGCCTGATTCACTGGAGGCGGAGGGAAATAAGAGATTGGGGATTAATCCATTCAATGGTCAATTTGGATTGCAAGAATTTAGACTTGGACTATGGGTAAATATCACACTATAAATGACAACTAGAACTCGCTACAAATTAACTCTTTTTGCTGCCGGATTCCTGGCTTTGGTAACGCTGTTGGCAATTGCATCCAAAATGGAAACAGTTGCCACGGCTTCCATTGCTGGCATCATGACGATTTTATCGGCCTACATCTGGTCGCAAACTACAAGACCCTCAAAAAATGAAAATGCTCGTTCAATTACTAAAAAGCCCATTTCTAAGAAATCTGTTCCTCAGTTTCGTAATTCTTTTATTGGTCAACCTAATTATAAGGAATAATCAAAGGTTAAGTTATGAGAATAATCGGCTGTCTTTAAACATACAGACACTTGCCGGTGAAATCTCATTTGTTAAAACTCAGAATGGTAAGCTTGCCGCACAAACTGATTTGTTACTTCTTAGAACCAATGAGCTTAAAACACTTTTCCCTATAGAGGCAAAACGTATTTCCGATTTGGGAGTAAATGTTTCAAAAGCTACCCAAGTATCAACTACGGTGGTTGAAACGCAAAAGAACATCATCACTTTGATTCGTGATAGCATTGTAAACGATACCATTCATGTGAAAGTATTTGAATACAAAGATCAATGGTATCAAATCAGTGGGATTGCTAAAGGTGATTCGCAGCGATTGAAAATTCACAGTACAGATACACTTACTCAAGTTGTATTCAAAGGTGAGCGAATACATCCATGGCTATGGGTATTCTCTCCCAGAAAGCTTCAACAAAGAGTGAGTGTTTCAAACCCGAACGCAACTATTAAATACAGTCAATTAATCCAAATTCAAAAGCAATGAACAAGATATTTTATGGTGCTGCTGCATTGGCTTTGATAGCACTAATCAGCAAGAAAAGTACTGACAAAGACGACAATGCTCCAGTAACGGCAGCACAGAAAGAAAACCGTGTGATAACATTTTTTAAGGCTTAGTTATGGCAGCACTTGAAGTTCCAATTCCAATGACCCCTAGGGTGTTTTACTCCAATACTGCATTGCCACAAAACAAGGCGAAGCTTGAACAAATTGGAAAGAAATACTACAAGGAGATTAAGCAAGCTGAAGCACTTACCAAGGTTCCAGGAGCATTGATTTTGTCGGTAATCTTTACAGAGAGCGCAGGCAATCCCAATGTGGTGAGCTATGTAGGTGCTGCAGGATTGATGCAGCTTAAACCACAATCAGCTAATGACACTATCTATTTGGAAAACAAACAAGGTAGACTTACTGCCGGAGAGTTGGCCGTGCTTAAAAAGTATTTAGGAAACCGAATAAAGGGCCCCCTGAAACAAAAGTATCTGTCCCACAAAATCAAGGAAAATAATTTCTCAGGTAATGTTGTAACCAGGGCTGATATGCTCAATCCTGAATTCAATATCCTTTGCGGAGCAATGCTTTTAGGTATTCTCATTGACCAGCACCAAGAAGCAGGAACACTGCGCTTGGATAAAGTGTTGTTGCGCTATGGAATGGGTTATTTCTACAAACCAGGTACTGGCACTGTTGAGCAAGTTTTGGATAGGGTAAAGCCTAAAAGCTCAGAAGGTTATGCTTACCTTTTAAAAGTTCTAGGCAAGAACGGCCTTCTAGAAACACAATCTGTGTAATGAATCAATTCGAGCTGAATAAACAGATTGAACAGTTTATCCTGAAAAAGGATAAAGCCTCCGAATCATATTCGAGTGAGGACAAGAAGTTTATTGCCAGATATAGTGGATCGGGTGGACAAGGTTCAAAAGGTGCAACTGGTGAAGGTGTACTTTATGAATTCTTTACTCCGGATTATATATGTGAGTTGATGTGGGGGCTTGCTTATCGCTTTGGATTCAAAGCAAGCGGTACGGTGCTCGAACCAAGTTGCGCAACCGGTAATTTACTGGCGAATGCTCCTGATAAAAGCAAATGCTACAGCTTTGAAATCAATCCGACATCAAGGCGCATCGCTCAAATACTTTATCCGGAAGCTAAAATCTATGACGGCTATTTTGAAACAGCGTTTTTACAAGAGCCCAGATATACGCAACGCTTAAAAGACAAACCAACCTGGTTAGAGGGTTATCCTTTTTCATTGGTAATTGGTAATCCTCCTTACGGCAAATACAAGAATAAATACAGCTCGTATTTCTCTAAACCCAAAATGCACCAAATAGAATTGTTTTTCATGTACTACGGTCTTCAGCTTTTAAAGCCTGGAGGCCTCATGGTGTATTTAACAGGAAGCAATTTTCTGCGCAACGGAATAACCTATCAAACAGAGAAGGCAGAACTAGAAAAGGTATGTGACATTCTCGATGCATACAGGCTGCCTCCTGTTTTCAAATTTTCCCAAGTTCCAACTGACATCATTGTATTAAAAAGAAAATAATGAGCTACTCAAATATTCCTATACAACCACAAGTAGTCTTTGATAAGAACAGCTATGCTGAACTTGAAAGCCAATTGGATGAACTAGATGCGCAGTTTAAAGTTCGAGAAATTGAAGTAACGTTTAACACGGAGGCCTACTTCTTTGGACAGGTAACGAGTTCAAAAGATATTTTCGATTTTCTGCGGAATCGGATTCTGAAAGGAATTGAGATCCAGGAACATTTTATTGCTATTTACCTAAATCAAGCCAATAAAATAATTGGTTACTACCATCATTCTACGGGAACTATTAATGCCACTATGGTAGATGTGGAGATTGTTGCTGCTGTTGCGTTAAAGACACTAGCGAAGTCTGTGATTATTTCCCATAATCATCCTAGTGGTAACTTAAAACCTTCCGAGGCGGATAGGCAGCTAACAAGAAGAATTAAGGAAGCCTTAAAGCTATTTGATATCACACTTCTTGACCACATCATTGTGACCAATCAAGGCTATTTTTCATTTGCTGATAGCTATGAATCATCCATTGCTGGAGCAAGTGTAAAGACCAATGCTTTAGAGCAAAAGTTGAGAGATGAAATCTTAAATCAGCTCAAAAGAGTAACAGTGGCTAATGCCCCGAATCTGTTCGCAATGATGCAATCTCCACAAGGTTATGAGCAAGTGGAACAAATGGTTATTCATAAAGTGCTGCACGATCAGATGGTTCCTGCGGCTGTTATACCATTACTTGAATCTGAATTGCAAATGATCTAATGGACACACAAAGCCCTCGATATCTCCGTGCTCGAATTGATATGTTTCGGGATATGCTCACAAAGATTGAATCTCGAGAGTTTAATGCAGCATTGCTTCGTAATGGTGTAATGAAACCTGGTTATGATGAAAAAGATATTGTTGGTGCATATATGAGGCAAAAGGATTACTCAAATGAGCCATTAACATTTACGGAGCTTTGCACTTTCAATAACTGGTTTGCGCTTTATCCGGAGAAAGTGTGTGGGGATGAAGTAATTACTACTAGCAGAGAATTTCCATTGACTATTAAGGGTGACAAGCGATTTATAGTTAATACCATTCAACACGGCATTGGTGACAAGCAATTGATTTTTGATTTACCTGGTGATTGGTATATTGATTATTTCGAGCCAAACGAGGACTTCTATGTAGACTATCGCTGCGGAACATACAAGGTTCAAATCTTCTCGCATGGAGTGGATTACAATTTTCAAATACAAAATGGAGACTTCTTACTTGAGAATATTAATTATCGAGAAATACAGGATGCTAATGCCCATGCTTTGGCATTTATGCGAGCGAATCCTGGTAGTGTGTCAGATGTTGCAACGCTAGAAATTGAAGCATTGGCACTTGAATATGAACTTAAACTTAGAAAGCTATGAGCTATTTATCAGGCATCTCTACCATACATCAGTTAGGAACATTAAATCCTTATACCTCAACTAAAGTTAGAGGTAATTCTCATGTCGTTGAACGTATCTTAAAACAGGCCTCAGAACTTAAAGGATTGGGTGATGTTGAAAGCAAGAAACTATCCTTTTCAGAAGTTGTTGCGAAGTACAACAAGGGAATCACAGAATCTGAAATCAAAGCCTGGATATGGTATAAACGAAAACTTGGAGTACCAATGTCAGGTTGGGAGAAGTACTATCTGAAAGGAACTGGTAAGGTACTTGAAGAGCAACTTTTTGACCTGGTTAAACAAGGAGCAATGTTTTACCATGCAGGTGAACTGATGCCATTTCCAATCTATACTTATGGAAATATGTATGATAGATTGGCGCAACTAGAAACCGACAAAGAAGAAATTGAAAAGCACTTTGGCAGTGAGGTGTATGAGCTTCATAAGTCCGTGGTTGTAAAAGCAAAGCCTGAACTTTTAACGGTTGAGAATCCGGACGAGAAAGAACGGCCTATCATTACCGCCATTTCTGATTTTGCTATTGATCCTAATTTGTTCTATGTAACCATGGTTCGTGAGGAGTTCATGGACTTGGAAAATGCTGAAGAACTTAAAAAGGTAAACGGAAAGGTAGAACGCAAGAAAGACCGTGAGAAAATCAATGTTCGATTTGATGGTGAAACAAAATACACTTTGCAGCATCTATTCGTTAAGTGGCTATTTACGCTCAATAACGATACGGACTTTGAAAAAAGCTCAGCGATTGACATTGCCGATTATTACATAGCTAACCGTCCACTTCGTGATGATAAACTCACTAAGGAAGAAAAAGCAGAATTGAAAGCCAATGCTCGAATTGAAGGGGAAAAACTATTCTCAAAGTTCTTACATGAAGTCTTGGCATTTGAAGACCAACAGCGTTTAAACTATGCCTGGAACCGAGTTTATAACGGCCAGTCAGATATTAACTACTCAAAAGTGCCGATTGGCTTTGAGTGTTCAGCTCGTTTCAAATCAGGTATTCTACAAATCACAGACATTCAACGTGAAGGTGTGGCTTTCATGGAGGCCATGGGATCGGGTATAAATGCTTTTGATGTGGGTGTGGGTAAAACTATGACCGCCATTGTCAACTTGGCTCACAATCTTTATTCAGGTAAATGTAAACGTCCTTTGGTTGTTGTTCCAAAACCTACTTACAAGAAGTGGATGAATGAAATCATTGGTTACACTGATAAGAAAACTGGAGAGTTTGTTTCAGGAGTGCTTTCGCATACTGGCATTACTGTTAACGATTGGTATAACTTGGGAACGGATATCGTAGATAAAATCAATCTGAATAAAGCTGTTCCTGAGAAGTCTATAACCATGGTTACTTATGAAGGATTTAAGCGATTAGGATTTGGCACATCTGTTTCCGATGAGCTGTTTACGGAGCTTGTAAACATCTTAGGCCAAAGTAAAGAGAAATCAAGCAGAGACAAGGAAATTGAATATCAGAAGTTCCGTGAAATGATTGGTGTGGGATTAAAGAATTCCATTGCTGACATTGATGTTTTGGGATTTGACTATGCTGTTGTCGATGAGGCACATAGATGTAAAAATGTTTTTAGCCAGGTGAAAAGTGATGATGAAGGGAACAAGCGATACAATATTCAATCGGCTACTTCTGAAACAGGACAAAAGGCATTTTTGATTCTGAGCTTTATTCAACGCAAGTTTGGTCGCAATACCATGTTGCTCACCGCAACGCCATTTAGTAATTCTCCATTGGAGATTTATTCAATGCTTTCGCTTGTAGCTTATGATTCTTTGCGAGACAATGGAATTGTAAACCTAGACACCTTCTTTGATTTGTTTGTGTTACCAACGGTTGAATGGACTGCCAATTACAAAGAAGAAATTGTAGAAAAGGAGGTTATCAAAAGCTTTACCAATCGTAAGATATTACAAAAGCTCATCTACAATCATATCCTTTACAAAACAGGTGAAGAGGCAGGTGTACAAAGACCAAAGAAAATCAATTTGCCATTGCTGTACAGTTTTGAAAATAGTAAGGAACGCTTACCACAAAGCAAACAGGTGCTTACCTATATCAACATGACACCGAAGCAGCGTGAGAATCAGAATGGCATAGTGGCGATGGCTAAAAAATCTACCCAGGGCAAATTGGATATGGGTAATCTTTTCAGGGCTTTAGCATACAGTTTAGATAACGCCTTGTCGCCATACTTGCTCAACGGCACACCGGAGGACTACAAAGAATTTGTTCAAGAAAGTCCAAAGATTGCGTATGTGATGGATTGTATTAAATCCGTGAAGGACTGGCATGAAAAACATGGAGAAACACCAAGCGGACAAGTGATATACATGAACCGTGGTAAACAGTTCTTTCCATTGATTAAGGAGTACCTTGAAAATGAGATTGGTTACAAGCGTGGTGTCATGTATGACAAAACCAAAGTTGATGAAGTTGAAATCATTTCATCTGAAATCAACGACACTCGTAAAGAAACAATTAAAGAAGCCTTCCTGGATGGAGTGGTGAAAATCATCATAGGTACAGCAACCATTCGAGAAGGGATTGATTTACAAAAACGTGGTACGGTTATATACAACTGTTACCCGGAATGGAATCCAACAGATATCCGTCAGCTCGAAGGTCGTATTTGGAGACAAGGTAATCAGTTCCAATACGTGCGCATTGTGATGCCATTGGTTCAAGATTCCATGGATGTATTTGTATTCCAAAAGCTTGAAGAAAAGACCTCACGAATCAATGATATTTGGTTCAGAGGAGATCGGGGTAATGTGCTTGACCTGGAGAGCATGGATCCTGAAGAAATAAAACTTGCACTTATTACCGATGTAGACCGATTGGTTCAGATGTTTTTTGACCAAGCCAAGGAGCAACTAAATCGAGAGTTCAAGAAAGTAAACCTTGCTATTCAAACACTCAAAGAAGTACAAAGCGACATCAAGGATTACAATACTTATCGGGGAAAATCCATTGAAGCCATAAAGAGCTTTCATACATCCTTACTTGCATCGAAATACTTTGAACAAACTCCACAAGTGAATGAGGAAGGCGAATTTGAAAGCAAGCAAATTAAAAAGGCAAAGGAACTGAAAGAAGAAATCGAAGCTGTTGTAAATGCAGCAGACCGACAAGACAAAGATATCATTGCCCTGGGTCGTAAAATTGATAGCTCCTATGCTGTTCTTGGGGTTTATTTCCCTAACCGATACTATCTAAGCTATTTCAAGGAATACGTTTCTAAGGTGCGTAAAACAGAACGTACTCTACTAAAACCTAGGGGTTGTTCTCTAACGAGCGATTTAAGCGCGGTAATGGCGCAATACGAAGCCGAGAAACAATCTATCCAGGCACAAGCTGAAACCTTTATGGGAGAGCAAGATTCGCCTAAATGGGCTGAATTAAAACTCGAAATACAAGCCAAAAAATCTGCCCTTCAAGTGGAAGGTAGAAGTGCGGAAAGCAGAGCCAAGGACTTTGAAACCTTAAACTATCTCTTAGAATACCGAACCAACCTGGTTGCGGCAACAACAACAGAAATCATTAATGCCAGTGAGCTAGAATTAGAAGCTCTTGCCCTGGAAATCGAATTAGAACTCATAAACTTTTAAGCCATGTTAAATACAAACAATTACTTTCAAAAAGCACAAGACATTGATTGGGATAGTCTTCCCGAAGCATTAGCCAAAGGACATAAATTAGTACAAGGAGCTAGCCAAAACAATTGGGCTGCTTATAACTTCAATGAGAACATCAAACGAGTGGTAGATGCTTTCTTTCTAAAACTTGATGAGTACCTAGATAAAACGCCAAAGTCGACAAAAGCTCCAAGTGTGCCAAGTAAAACCAAAACAGAAACCGCTGCACCAAAGAAATCACCCGAACCAAAGAACTACAAAGGGCTCCGTGTAGAAATTCGTCCGGCAACAAGTGGATCGAGCAAATTTATTATTTGGGATTTGAAAACAGACCAAAAGTTCGCAAACGAGCGATTTGATTCTATTGAGGAAGCAAAGGAGTTTATTTCAGACAATGAAATGACTTTAATGAGAGTAGTAGAGGCTGAACAGAAGGTAGAATACAAAACGGAAGATGTAGAACACATTGACACCGATGTTCAATTTATCAAACGCTATGCAGCTATGCACGGTAAAGTGAAAAGCCAGGCACAGGTTTTGAATTTGATTCACTCACTTCAAAAGGCAATCATTGAAAAGAAGATTGGAAAGGATTCACAATATTCCAAGGAAATAGAGCTGATGCAAAAACAACTCATTACTTGCTATGAGAAAATGGGTGAAATGGCGGAAATCAAAATCGATAGCAAGAATCTTAAACGCTATTTGGAGATTGCACATAGCCAAGAAGGAATGCTATCCGTTGCATTGTTGAAAGCCTATGTTTCTTTGAATGGTAAACGTGATGTAAAGGACAAAGCAGAACGCTTGTTTAATCGTATGAAAAAGGCTGTAGAACAAGGTAAAATTAGCCGAAACGATAAATATGCCGAGAAGCTAAATGAAGCATACACAACGCTTAAAACCTATATTGATGGTGAGACCGCAATACTCAATATCAACAAAGCTCAATTGAACGGATTGCTTGGTGTATTGGGTGAAGATTTATTCAGTCAAAAAAAAAGCCTAAACGGTTACGATGATGACGACCAGGGAATGATTGTTAGTTCCGGCGACTTGCTTTCCATGGATTTTCAAACAATCGGACTTCAGGGTAAGTATAGAGATTTGATTGGTGATCCTAGTGTAGGATTTACTGCCATGGTTTATGGGCTTCCAAAATCTGGAAAATCAACCATGTGTCTTGACTTCGCCAATTATCTAGCCGCAAACCATGGTAAAGTTTTGTACTGCGCAATTGAGGAAGGATTTGGCTATACACTCAAAGAAAAGATTCAACGCCTGGGCGCACATCATCCAAAACTGTTTATCACTGACCGAGTTCCTGAAAATCTTTCGGACTTTGACTTTGTATTCATTGATAGTGTCTCAAAAGCCGGAATGGATGTGAACGACATAGACCAACTTCGAAAAATGCACCCCGAAACGTCATTCATTTTTATTTATCACACAACCAAAGAAGGTAAGTTCAAAGGTGTAAATGAACATGCACATGAAGTAGATGTAATTATCCAAGTTGAGAAGGGTAAGGCTTCGTCTACCGGAAGATTTAGTGCGGGTGGTGCCATGAAAATTTAGAAATTATGTCAAATTTGTTTAAAGTAATATCAGTGAAATGTTGCTTAAAAGTAATTATTTATGTAAAATCACTTTTTGATTCTTTTAATTGTTTCTTCGCAATAATCTAGAATTTCAATGATTGTCAATGAAATACATTCCTCAAATTCATTATATTGTTCAATATTAAGATCTATTAATTCGCCCAATGTTTGATTGGGAATTGATGTCTTTTTTAAATATTCGTTGTCAATTATTCCAGCATTATGTACAATCAGGTTTCGAGTGATTTCCAATTTGTATGCAATTGGGTTGTCAAGGAAGATTAAATTGTCTTTTTTCTTCTTATCCAAAGCAATAAATGCTTTTTTTATACCGCTGCAACTCGTAAAATCAAATTTGTCCGACAAAATTTCACCTAGTTTGTTGTTTAAGTTAAAATCGTATTTGCCAAGTAATTCAATTGAAATAGTCTTTCCAGAAATTCCATCAATATTGCTTTTTTCACTTTCTTTAAGAATATTGCTCAAGAAGTTACTCTGGTAATTGTTTAATAAATATTTCCAAATTTCTTTAGTGCAGGATTCGAAAATAGTCCAAATATTTACTAGTGAATTTAATGCTTGAATTCTAATTGCATTCTCGACCAATGAAATTTCTTTAAAACTTTCTAGTAGTTTAATTGCTTCATTGCTGATTTTCATTTGTTCCTTTTCGAGTTTTTCACTTACAATTTTCATCAAAACCTCTTTTTCATCATCGTTATTTGTGTCTAACGAAATTTTTGACGCTTTTGATGCGTAAATTAAATAATTAATCTGTTTGCTTCTGCGAATACTTTCCATTAACAGAACTTGTGGCAATGCAAGTCCTGTGACAACGTGTTGCATATTGTTTATCGCTATGTTTGCAATTTTTTTTAAACCTTCATCTTCAAGTCTATCAAAACATGATTCGATATCCTTAATAGATGTAATGGTTTGCTCATAATTGTATTTTGATGTTCGGTTCAATTTTTTGTTGTTTAGATATTTTCTGTATTATAACGCTGTGTGTATTTTACTTGCTATTAGGTATATCTCAAAAGAAGTTTGGTGGGTGTAAAAAAATTAGTCCAATTTGATATATCTCTTTAGTGATGTTACATAATTCGCAAATGCATTACGTCCAATTTCAGTGATTTTACATCGAGTTACGGGATATTTTCCTTTGAATGACTTGTTTATTTCAATGTATTTTGCATTTTTTAACTTGTCTATTTGTAGACTTAAATTGCCTGCTGTACTTTTTGTTTTTTCTTTCAAATACACAAATTCTGCTTCGTCCACGCTGATTAATATGGAAACAATTGCCAATCGTATTTGCGAATGTAATATTGGGTCTAAGTCGTCAAAATTCTCCATTTTTCATAAGTAAACCAGTAAGGAAAAAGGATGTAAAAGAAACAAAAGAGGCAATTAGATATAATGTTGCATCATTATCTGATAGGCTATATATAGAGCCCAAGGAACCCAAAAAGCCTAAAATAACAGAGTATTTGTGTTTTACTACACCGCCAATAAAAAATACTACCATCCCTGTTATTAAAGGATAAATTTGGAGATATAAAATTGATTCCTCCCGAATTGAATGAATGAACAATATAACATAGCTAGTGGCAAACGCTATCATACCGTAAAAGTATGCTCTTTCATAATGAGATTGAGCAGTTTCAAGATTGTTGTCGTATTTTTTCTTTTTATACGATAATATCCCGCCAATTGGAAATAGTGAAATCGAAATATTGGTGAGTGCTTTACCGCAATCCATTATTCCAATAGATACTATGTAATTAAGTAAAAAGTGAATTGTTAGAATTGCGCCCCATAATATATAGTAATACTTGGCGGTTGTTGATATGTTTCTAGTGTGGAGTAATGCGTTTTCAATGACCGCGATTTGCGAGGTGAGTTCATCTTTTTTCATATGTTTTTTTGGTTACAAATGTAAATAGATTATTTTTATTAATCAAGTTTCAAAAATAATTTGGTTAATAATATTAACATGTTTACATTTGTAAAACTTTGAAAATTAACCATTATGTCTACCAATCTTTTTAAATTGTGCGGAATTGGCGAAAGATTTGTCAATTCACGCTTTGATCAGTTTGCAAGTTTTCAAACTTTGAAAACTTATTTTGAAAATCAGAACATGGATTTCATCTATGAAAGAGCGCAAGTGTTCGTTGCTGTAAATACAGATGATGTTAACGGCTTGCCACAATCTTCTCTCCCATTTTGTATAGGTGTGGTTCCTACCTTCGAAAGTTTTGATTTTAACAACTCTCCATCTCACAATGCAGCGAGTATTGTGGGGTACGTTACCGATAATGCTGCTACCTTTATTGGTGTTGAAGTATCCGTCAATCATTCGCCATTAGAGCTGGCAAGTTTTAAGCTAGTTGAGATTAATCAAAATGGAGGGATTGAAACCAATATTGTTCTAAGGAGTCAAGTGAATTCCGAAACACCTGAAGCGTTAGCAAATGCTTTAGGTGTTCCAGATATCAATATTTTGGATTGGAATTTAAGTTTGGCTACTACAAATATTGCCGATACATCGGCATTAGCATCTATGGCATTTAATAATATTATTAATGATAGCTACGCATCTGGATTGTATCCGATTGGAGGAGTTCAACGATTATTGAATGATAATACACTGGCGGATAAGTTCTCTTTAGCGATCAGGCAAAGATATTCTGATGCAATTGATTCTATAATGGTTTGTACAAGTACTAGTACTAGCTGTAATGGCTGCACTAGTAGTTCGACAAGTAGTGTTTCTCTTTAATGTGAATTTTATGTACGGATTTTTTAAACCAGCTGTGGTTTATGATAAGTTGATTGATTTGCAATTTAGTGAAATTGAACAATCTTTAATTGAAGTTACCGATGGCAAAAGGGGTTGGGTGGAAATAATAAGTGAACTTCTATTGTTGAAATTCTCATCAAATGAAATAGATAGAGTTATAAAATCTTTTGTTTTAAAAGGTTACTTTGCTGAGTCCGACAATTCTGAATTGACAGATTTTGAAAGTAAAGAGTTGGAGGAATTGGATAAGCAACTCACTTTCTTTAATGTTTACTATGGCGAAAGTAGATCTCCATTTAGTAAGTATACCGCCAAAGGATTAAATGCCCAATTAAATCTAAAAAAATCCAAGATATTGCTTTTGTATTCTGATTTTGAGGCTTCTATTTTATTGAATAATTTAAATGATATAGGTTTAAAGAATGTTGATGTGATTGAAATTCAGGAAGTAGGTTCTTTAATAGAGCTAGAATATGAAATCGATATTGAACAGTTTAATCAATTATTTTCAGTAGATATTTGTGCTTATGACACTGTAGTATATGCCTCGTCAAAATTTGATATTCAAATGTGCCGATTGATTAATCAAATTTGCAATTCTCTAAGTGTAGATTTTCTACCATTCAATAGAAAAGGAACAATAGTAGAAATTGGTCCATTTTTTTTAATCAACCAATCTGCTTGTTTTGACTGTTTTAATAAACGCAGATATGGTGCAAATCCAGAACTCAATAAGAATTTCGACTATGTTAATTATAAAATTAACATAGCAATTGGCATTGAAGCACTTGCGTTTGAATTATTTAAAAAACATTCCAAAATAATGTTGCCAAGTTCCAAAAATAATGTAATTTCTATTGACTATTTAAGCATGAATTTTGAATTGCTTCCTGTTTTAAAGTTGCCAAGATGTAAATGTTGTGGTAGAGTTAATACTAGACCTACCAATAAGGTTTGGGAAGCATTTTAAATATCAAAATAAACTTTAATAAATGAATAAATATTCTAAACTAATCAATAAACATACTGGGATAGTGAATTTTATTGAAGCACTAGATAAAGAATTATCTGACCCCGATGTGTTTGTTGTAGCTTCGAAAACAGCGAGTCTTATTCAATATGGATATGATTTCGAAGTTTCCAGCAATGGATCTGGGGCTGGATTGACGTTTGATAATGCATATAATGCCGCATTAGGTGAGGCGATTGAACGATACGGACTATCAGTATATGAAACTTCTGACAACATTATGGCAACCTATAATGAGTTGTTAAAAATGAAAGAATCGATAATTCATCCTAGTATTTTTCAGCCACACAATATAAATGATAATTTAGATTTGCCTTTTGCGGAGTTTCATGATGATTTGACTTTAAACTGGTATAAGCTTAGAAATCTAACCAAACAAAGGGAAGATTTCATTCCAGCATGTGTAATTAATATTCCTTACAAACCAAATTTACCTAATGAAAAGATTATTTCGTTTGCGGTATCGACAGGTGCGGCTTGTTCTACTAGTTTAAAAGATGCCATTGTTAAAGGCGTCTTTGAATTGATTGAAAGAGATGCTTTTATGATTGTTTGGCGGAATCAAATCAAAATCCCCAAAGTGAACATTAGTCAAAATCATGAATTGGTTAAATTATTTAATGAAGTTTTTGAAAGGCCTGGAATCGAATATGATATTTATTATTCATCTCTAGATTTTGGAATACCTTCGTTTTTTGGAGTGTTGACCGATAAAAGAGAGCCTGCCTGGGGAAGAGTAGTTGGGGGGGCTTGTCATATAAATCCTGAAACAGCAATCATTAAAACTTTTTTAGAATTGGTTCAGGGTTTGAAATGGCGCGACCATAAAAAGAAGTCTATATCACAGCCTATTGATGCTGGAGAGAAATATGGAAAAATTAATTCTTTTGAAAAGCGCATGGAATTTTATAGTTTCAACCAAGAAACAGAATCCGCTTTTGATTTTTTAAAAGATGTGACCGAAATAGATTATAATGATATTCCTAGAATTAATGATATTGATATTTACGAGTACTTGATCAATGAGCTTGATACTAAAGGATTGGATGTTTTGGCAATAGATATTACACCATTTGAGGCCAGAGAATGCGGGTTATACGTATCAAAAGTTGTTATTCCAGGTTTGGAAATTATGGAGGGTGATTATAACTATCCGTTTCTGAAAACTACCAGATGGCAAAAAGTTCCTGTTGATTTAGGTCTTAAAAAAACTCAAGCAGATATTTCAAACTTGAATCCATTCCCACATCCTTACCCATAAAAAATATGATGAAAAATGATAAAATTCATGAAATATATCATGAGAATTCAAAACTTCGAAGTCAAGATTATGATTTTTTTTCTTGGATTCAATATGTGAATTCAGATTCGGAAATACGGAATGTGATTTCCAGACCAAATTACAAATTTGACGGATATGAAAAAATAAAACTTGAAATTGAAAAAGAACACCTACCGCAAAGTAATGATAAATTTATAAGTCTTGCTTCAAATAGAAAGAGCACAAGGAAGTTTAATTTAAAAGAAATTACATTTTCTATGTTGAATACAATTTTATTTTGTGCTAATGGTGTTACTAGAACAGAACGTTTCAAAGATGGTACAATATGGAATTTACGGACGACCCCATCAGGAGGAGGTTTATTCCCGATAGAGTTGTTGTTCGCTGTAAAAGGAGTAGAGAATTTAACCGATGGAATATATTTTTACAATCCTCTAGAAAATAACATTGTCTTAATTGATAGACAATCAAAAAACACTTTGAATGATAAAATAGTTGAAGCTATGCCTGCTTTAGAATCTACGATTATTGATGCAGCTGTTGTATTTTTCTTGGTTTCTAATTTGCCTAGAATTGAATTTAAATACAAAGCCCGTGGATATAGATTTGCTCTCATTGAAAGTGGGCACATCGCCCAAAATATTGTATTGTCAGCTAGTAGTTTGGATTTAGGTTCTATTTGTATTGGTGGTTTCTTGGATGATGAAATTAATGATTTCTTGAGAATTGATGGTGTTGACAGAGCGGTACAGTATTGTATAGCTGTTGGTTATCCGAAATAGATTTATATAACTATGTAAATTGATACTCAATTGTATAACGATTTTTAATACAATCTATCCAATAAGATTAACGTTAATTCTCGACACTGAATCACATCGATACAGATTTGAGTTTTTTAGCGAGCAAGTTCCTCGAATTTTTGTTAAGTGAAAAATATTCTATGTTTCATTGTAAGAATAGCAATTCTAGTCTTTAAGGTAAAAAGATAATTTACGAAAGTTCGAAATTGCTAAAAAAGTAAATTTTGTTATGTATTAGTCAATATATTTGCGTATAATGCAAATATATTGACTAATATGGAAATAAATCGTATTAAAGTAGTATTAGCTGAAACCAAAAGAAAAAATAAATGGTTGGCTCATCAATTAGGGAAAGATGAGTCGACTATTTCACAATGGTGTTCAAATACTAGACAACCATCGTTGGAAAATTTAAATAAAATTGCCAAATTATTGGAAATAGATATTAAAGATCTCTTAAATAATACATCAAAATAAAAATGACCAATAAAAATACGTATATCGATTTATTTGCAGGTTGTGGTGGGCTTTCATTAGGTTTACATAACTCAGGCTGGAAAGGGTTATTTGCTGTAGAAAAAAGTCCAGATGCCTTTTCGACCTTAAAATACAACCTAATTGACAAAAGTAATCATTTTAATTGGCCAAGTTGGTTACCAATAAGTGCATTGGATATTAATGTCGTTTTGAATAATTTCAAGACCGAATTAAAGAAAATGCAAGGAAAAGTTACGATGATTGCAGGGGGACCTCCATGTCAAGGGTTTTCAATGGCTGGAAGAAGAAATGAAAATGATTCAAGAAATGACTTGATCAATTCTTACATTGATTTTGTGGAGCTTATTAAACCTGAAATTATTTTTTTTGAAAATGTTAAAGGGTTCACAATGGAGTTCAAAAGGAACAAAGAAAAAGGCATAGCATATTCTACTTATGTTATAAAAAAATTAGAAGAAAATGGATATTATGTCAAAGGACAATTGGTGAATTTCGGAGATTTTGGCGTTCCACAAAAACGGACACGATTTATATTAGTCGGTATTAAAAAATCGAACACGAAAGCCTCACAAGAACGGGTAGATAATTTTTTTTCTGAGCTTGAAAAAAATAGTTTTAAATTTTTAAAAAGAAGAGGGCTTAACAAAGAGACAAACTTACAAGATGCTATTTCTGATTTACTCAAAAGTAATGGAGAAATTGAATCACCTGACAATCCTAGATTTATGTCTGGAGTTTATGGGGTTGAGTCAGGAAATTATCAAAAATTAATGCGTAAAGGCATTTGTGATACGATTGTAGATAGCCATAGATTTCCTAGGCATTCTATTGAAATAGTTAATAGATTTAAATGCATTCTAAAAGAAACTAAAGGAAGACGAAATTTTGATCTGTCTCCAAGTATAAGGCAGAAATACAACATAAAAAAACATACCGTAATACCGTTAAACGGGTTTGACAAAAGTCCAACAATTACAACTTTGCCTGATGATTATATTCATTATTCAGAACCAAGAATATTAACGGTTAGAGAGTATGCTCGAATTCAATCTTTTCCTGATTGGTATTTATTTCAAGGTAAATATACCACAGGAGGAAAGCTAAGAACTAAAGAAGTTCCAAGATATTCACAAATAGGAAATGCTATCCCCCCTCTATTTAGTGAACAAAGTGGTTTAGTTCTAAAAAAACTCATAGTATAATGGAAGAATTGCAATTTAAAATAGGTTCCTATTTGAAAAATATTATCGGTAGTGATCTTATAAATGACGATTTTATTGCAGTTTTTGAGCTTGTGAAAAATGCCTATGATGCACATGCAACAGTAGTTGATGTGATTTTTGAAAATATTTATTCTCCTAATGCCAAAATCATTATACAAGATAATGGTAAAGGTATGAATTATAGAGATCTGATCGATAAGTGGCTTTTCGTTGCTTATTCTGCCAAGAAAGAAGGAACTGAGGATAGTGATTATCGATCTAAAATTAAAACTGCAAGGGCATTCGCTGGAGCAAAAGGAATTGGTCGGTTTTCATGCGACAGATTAGGGAGTTACTTATATCTGGAAACAACAAAGGATGAAGAGAATTCTAAAACAGAAACTTTAATTACTGATTGGAATAAATTCGAGGAGAATATTAAGGAAGAATTTATAAATATAAGTGTAATCCATGAAACTAAGGAGTTTTCAAAATCCACAAATAAAAAAGGAACAACTTTAGAAATATCAAATCTCAGAAGTAATTGGGATCGAGAAAAACTTTTGAAATTAAAAGAAGCGCTCTCTAGATTAATTAATCCAAATTCAATTAACAAAGAAGATGTTTTTATTATTAATCTGAATGTAAAAGAGGAATTAGAATCTGATCAAAGACAATTTGCTAAAAACAAAATCCAGTCTACTAATTCTAAATCTCCTTTAGATGAATCTATTGTTAATTATTTCAAAATAGTCAATTGCAAGGTTGAGAATTTGATTTTTGAAACGCTAAGTATCAAAACCACCTATATAGTTTCTACAGTTTTTAACAGTGAAATCGAAACTAAATTATTTGAAGGAGGAAAAGAGGTTTATACCATATATGAGCAAAATCCATTTAAGGATTTCAAAGAAATTTCTTTTGCAATTTATTTTTTAAATCAATCAGCCAAAAGTACATTCAGTAAAAAAATGGGGCTTCAACCTGTTGAGTATGGGCACATATTCGTTTATAAAAATGGAATTCGTATTTTTCCTTATGGAGAACGTGGTGAAGATCCATTAAAAATGGACAATCGTAAGGCTCAAGGATATAATCGTTTTTTAGGAACAAGAGATGTATTAGGCTACATAACGATTGACGGCGAGAATAACAATCTAAGAGAAACTTCAAGTCGAGGAGATGGACTAATAAAAACAGATACATATTTCGATTTGGAAAAATGGTTCTATGAAACTTTAAAAAAATTAGAGCGGTATAGTATCGAAATTACTGATTGGGGGAATTTCTTAACAGAGGATGAATATATAAGTTTCAATCAATCTTTTATAAAAAATGAAGGTAAAGAAAACGAATCAATATTTAATGTTAACGAGAATATAAAAGAATTTGTCAAAAACCTTACAAGTTCAAAAAACTTCTTGAGAATTATACTTTCAAAGGATATTTTAAAAATACTTGATAATAAATCTGAAAAATCGGTTAAGACTAGCCTAGCAAATATAAAAGAAAAAATAACTTCCGATCAATTTGACAAAAATGAAGTTATTACTGAGATAAAAAAGGCAGAAAAGAAAATAGGTGAACTGCAAAAAGTTAAACAAGAAGCCGAAGAGAGTGCCTTTGAAAAAACACTTGAAAACGAAAAGTTAAGCAAAGAGTTGTCGAATGAGTTGTCAAAAAAATTATTTGACAACTCAATTTCTAATCGTGAAAAAAGAGATTTGCTTATTCTTCAACATCAAATTGTTCATACTGCTGGAAATATTAATGATAGCTTGGACGAGCTCATTAAATTGGTAAATAGCGATATTACAAAAGAAAAATTAATTGAAGAAATAATTCATATAAACTTGGAAGTAAAGAAAATTTTGAGTGCTTCCAGATTTGTTACAAACGCAGGTTTTAGTATTGAAAGTGTAGAAATAGAGGAAGATTTAGTAGGATTTATTTATCAATATATCCTTACAAACTATATACCTGTTCATACATTTATTCATAAAAAAAGACCTTTGAATATTACAATTAATGAGCCCCTAAGGATTAATAAAAAGGTAAAATTCAGACCTTTAGAAATTACAGTAATGCTTGATAATTTGTTTAGTAATTCCAAAAAGGCAAATGCTCGAAATATTAATATTTATTTAAACAAAGTAAAAAATGATATTTTTTTGTCGTTTAAAGATGATGGCGTTGGAATTCCAGAAGAAATTGTAGGTAAAATATTCGATTTTGGGTATACACAGACTAGAGGTTCTGGAATGGGTTTATATCAAGTTAAAAATACAATAAACAAATTAGGTGCAACGATTAGTGTAAATACAAAGCTAGATCGTGGAGTCGAATTTGTGATTAAACTTTAAAAAATGAAGTTAGATTACAATATATTATGGGTTGATGACCGTATTGAAGAACGTCCATTTCAACGGATTTTGGAATCAACAGAAGAGTATTTAACAAATGAGAATTTTAATTGTGAAATCATATCTGCCAAGGAGTATAATGAATTCATTGAGCGATATAAAAGTCGAAAAGAATTTGATTTAATTATAACGGACTATACTCTAAACAATGGCACATCGGGAAAACAAATAATTGATTACGTGCGCGATAATGAGCATAATAATACTGAAGTGTTTTTCTATTCAGCTCAAACGGATATCAATGATATTAAATTATATAGCAATAGTCGGATTACATTTTTTCAATTAACCGAAGGAGATTACAAGGAGTTAAAACAAGAAATTTTTGATGTAATCCATCAGACCATTAAAAAGTTTCAACATATTATCGCAATGCGAGGTATGATTATGAATGAAACCAGCAGTTTGGATATTGAATTCACTGAGATTTTAGAAAATATTTTAACTTCTGATGAGAATGCTACGAACAAAATTAGAGATCGATATAAAAAATTCAATTCTGACAATCTAGAAAAAGTAGATGAATTGCTTCTAACTGAATTGTTGTATATGATTGGCGCAAGTCATAGATGGAAGGGTCTTAAAGAAAATATCGCGAAGGACGATTTATACAAAATTCTTTTAGATTATGAAAAAGATATCATAATCACCAGAAATAAATTTGCGCATGCTATTTTATTAGAGGATGAGAGCGGTAGGAAATATTTTAAGGATAAAAAAGACGGAACAGACTTTAATGACGAAACATGCAAAATTATCAGACAGAATATTTTAAAACACAAATCAAACCTGACAAATCTTAGATCCACATATTGTCCTAAAACTGAAAACTAATTAGAATGAGTTTTAATTAAATCTTATCTGCAAATTTAACTTGAAGAATAGCTCACCATTAACTGATTTGTAAATATTTCCAAAGTCATGCCTGGAACTACTGGCGGTTTCAAGTTTTGTATTTTCAAAAAGATAATCCTCAAATTGATTTCGATTATAAATGTGATAGCACAAAACATCGCCATTCCCCTTTACGATTAGGTATCCACCTGTCGCATCATATTGTCCAGTCCAAACTTTTGATGGCATCATTCCAAGAGCCACATCAGTTAAGAATTTCTTGATTTTATATTCGTAAAATGCATGTGAATGCTGGTTGTCAAAATTCAATGGATTCATGATGGAAACTTGTTGGCATAATGATTTCACCGAGCTATGACTGCTTGTAAAAAACAATAGAATAATTTCGGACAAAATGTTTGGGAGCATGCTGTCTATTAGGATCAAGTTATTTTTAAAGATATCTTGTTCAAGAGTTTTGAATTTTAGATGGCCTGAATTGGCTATTATCACAGCGATACGATCCTTTATTTTACTTCTACTGTCAATTTGGTTAATACGTTCGATTTCTGAATTCGGTATCCCCCAATTTGTAATTTCATAAATAAAATTGGTTGTTTTACCTGCATTTAACAACGTAGAATCTCCGCCTAATTGAGACTTAATACTAAAACCAAGTTCAGCGCTTTGATTTATTCTTTGATCATGAATTACAATTCTAATATCAGTTTTTGAAGTTGATTTTGCCTTGAGAGTAGTGCAGTAAATGGAATTCATAAATTCTTCAGTCTCAGGAAGACTGAAAACTCCGTTAGAACCTTTTATTGAAACTAATAATTTGGCGGCTTCCTCAGTAAAGGTCGAAACAGGAATACGTAATTCTTCTCTATCACCTGAAATTAAGATTATGTCACCATTTATTATGTATTCAAAATTCCCACCTGATTCAGACCTTATTATTTTGATTATTGGGTAAAATAGACTTTCAATTTTATTTAATGCAGCATCTCCTGCATATAAGTTCTTATCCCCTAAAAGTTTTAATAGTGCGTAGATTTCACTCCATTCTCCTTTGTTACCTGTAATCATAATTGTAAATCTAGGTTTTCAATTATTTTCATTGCTGTAGCTTGTATTGCAGGAACTGCAACTGAATTTCCAAATTGTTTGTAAGCTGACGCATCAGCTACAGGTATAACATATTCATCTGGAAAGCCTTGCAGTCTTGCCCATTCTCTAGGTGTCATCTTTCTAATACCTTCTCGGTTAACTTCACCTTTTATGTGTGTAGTTGGGGTAAAATCTATGATTCTATCGTCAATTACTAAATTTCGCTCTCTACCCATTCCACCACAAACTACAGCATTTGCAATTCCATTATCGGAGATTATTTCGAATCCAAATCCGTTTCCTTTACTTTCATGACGTTTTTTGTGATTGTGCAAAGTGGTCATATACTGGGTGGATAAATAGTATTTTGTAGGTACTACTTTACTTTCCTTAATATCTGAAAACTTTACTCTTTTATTTAATGTTTCTGGATATTCAAATTTTTCTATTCCTATATCCTCCCTAAATCCAATTATGTAAATTCGTTCTCTGTTTTGTGGAACTCCAAAATCTTTTGCATTGATAATTTGTGGTTCAGGCACAAAATATTTAAGGTCATTTCTTAAAACATTCAAAATAGTTTCAAGAGTTTTTCCTTTGTCATGATTCCTAAGTCCTTTGACATTTTCTAGGAATATGGCTTTGGGCTTTTTTCTCCTAATTATTTCAGCAACATCAAAAAATAATGTACCTCGGGTGTCATCAAAGCCACCTCGCTTTCCAGCAATAGAGAATGCTTGACAGGGAAAACCAGCACACAAAATATCAAATCCATCTGGTATGAATTTCTTGGTTTCCTCTTTGGTAATATCCCCAAAAGGAACTTCTCCAAAGTTAGCACGATATGTCTTTTGAGCTTCTTTATCCCATTCACTTGTAAATACGCATTTACCTCCCAAGTTTTGTAATGCGATTCTGAATCCTCCAATACCTGCAAAAAGGTCAATAAATTTAAATTTATAATCTTTTGGAGTTGGAAAGGGGACATTTTCAACTTCAAATAACAGCTGTTGTAAAGCATCTTCTGCTACAATTGGAAGTTCTAGTATATCATGGTTGTAACTTACAAAACTCTTCAAAACACTTTCTGCATCATTTTTGAAATGTTTAGAAACACCATTATCTATGTTATGGAGATAATGTGTAAGTATTGCTTTTTGATAATCTACAGATAAAGTATCATTTATTCTTGCTTGATACTTTTTACTGTCAAAACCATCAATACTAATTTTCCCCTTTGATTTCATGGATAGTTGAATTTTATCCCTGCAATTTCGCAATTTAATTATAAATTCCTTCCCCAAAACTCATAAAACTTTCCAACCTGATGTTGATATCGCTAAATCAACTATATTAACTCTTCCAGTTTTAGTTTTATCTAATTTATCCTTCAAGTATAATGGATTAAAATTAAATTTTCTGATTTCCAAAATATAATTGTTTTAAACTCAAAGAAAATACACGAATAAACGTAATAATGAGAAAATGAAAATGAAATTAATTAAACTTTGCAGAAATCTATAATAAAAAACAAACTCCCACAGGAAATCTGTGGGAGTTTTGCCAGAAAATGGGGGCTGAACTGGCAATTTTATTGGAAAATCATAAAAAAAACTGTTACAATGGTAGGAAAGGCAGGGAATAATCACCATTACTGTTAGTGTTTTTCTCAATGATTTCATGGTCTTTCATGAATTTGATGTAGTTTCTAGCCATTCTTTCCTTAACATCCATTTCCTCCATGACTAATTTCACGAGTTCGGCAGACGAAACAGACTGTTTCTTGGTGAATATGGTTTTGGCTACTTCGGTTAGCTCTGAAAGTTTGCGTGATTCGGATTCTTCTTTGCTTTTTTCTCCCATGAAGATGTGCCTTCCTTCGGATTTGCTCCATCCAAATTGGATTAATGGCACATCCAATGGAGATCCATCTCGAACTTTCAATGCTTTTACAACGCTACAGTTGACATTGGTCTCTTTTTCAATCAGTAATATCCCGGCAGCTTTACGTTGTACCTCTGAACCCAGATGTCCACGAAGTTTCATGCCTGAAGGAGCCATGTGAACTACACAAATAATGCAGGTGTTGTAAATGGCGGCCATACGGAAAAGTTCTTCAATTAGTTTAACTGAACTTTCTTCGTCATTCACACCGTTTAATAAATCGGCAATACCATCAATCACAACCATGTGTATGCCACCATGCTCATAATACAACCGATCCATAGATTCCAGGATAAGATTCATTCGCTCGTTTCTAGAGATTCCCACTAGTCCAAAGGTTTTGAACCAAGAGGGCGGATTGTTCAACGTAGCTCTTTTGACGATATAGGAAACATTCTTGTATAGTTGATACTCGGACTGCTCTGTGTCGTATAGAAGCACAGCTTTACTACTCTCATTCTGTTTTACATAGGTTCCTAAGGTATCAATAACCGCCTCGTCAGGTTTAATTGCTCCTGAAAGAAGACCACCGAGATAGTTGGTTTTTCCGCTTCCTTCAGCTCCGGCAACACAAACGATGTTTCCTGGCGTTCCAATAGTGACATCGTTAATGGTGATTACTGGCTCCGGAGCTTTTGGAGGGTTATCAAAGTCTATTTCGCAACTTTTCATGACAGATAGTGTGTCTTCGTATAATTGGTCGAGCATTTCCAAAAAGAGCATCATAAGGTCATCGGCAGAATGGCCTAGTTTAAAAAAGTCTGAGATATCTTTGGCTTGTTTCGTGCCAGGGAGGGGAAGAAGTAGTGATTTTATTTGGAAACCCTTATAGTCCTTGGAGAGCTTCTCCATGGAATTCTTACCAGTCTCATCAGAATCATAAAGGATTGTGATGTGTTTGAATCGGTAGCTTAACCCTCTTAAAAGGTTTTTAGGGATGTGGGCTGTTTCGCTGTTCAAACAGATTGCATGAAACCCATGTGCCACAAGGCTCAATACATCTTTTTCGCCACCTGTAATGAAAAGGATATCTCCACGGACTGGCAACTGCTCCAATCCAAAAACGTAGTTTTCTGTGATTTCTCCTGTATATAAAAAGCGGAATTGAGATTTAGGTCTATAAAGCTTTGTATATCTGCGTCCTTGATACCCGAAAATTGGTTGTTCTATGGTGCTTTTTAAGAAAAACTCTTTGTTCTCTTTACTTATACCATGGTAGGTATCGATTGAGCAAACATTGTAGCGTTTTAGAACTTCCAAAGAAATCCCGTACTGTTTCCAAAAACTCAATTCCGATTCATTGAATTCCTTGTACTGAATTGGAAGCTTGTTCTTGGCAGTTTCAAATCCATCATGGATTGATGGGACTTTACTGGCCACCGTTACAGTTCCTTTGTTGTCTCGAACAACACGATCTACTTTTTGGCGATGGTCTTCCAAGCATAGTCCGAGTTCACCGTCAATGATTTCTAGTATTTTCACAAAATCCGTTCGGTCATCACAGCTGTAGCCGAATATCTTTCCAACGAAGAAAAAACAATCACCACTGTATTCAGAATCACCGAAATCTTTGAACTTGTAAATATTTGATTTTTTGTCTAAGTACAAATAGCATGCAGCTTTATTGTCCTGGTAAAATGGGCTTTTAAAAGATTTCCCAATCTTGCTAAAACGATTACCAAGGAAGTACTTGAAAACATCAAGCCCTTTGTTGGTTTTGTGTAATATTGATTCTTTGTTGAGTGACATATATGTAGCGTTTAGGGTTATAGAATTGATCCAAGTGGTTCCACTTTATTCCG
>JACCDW011262797.1_pt1 | contig 37881 bp, 38 predicted proteins | sample 7449781 | NCBI WGS metagenome assembly JACCDW01 (sample SAMN15323449, study PRJNA562643) | freshwater metagenome | isolation source: river surface water | place: USA:Blue River Watershed | collected 2017-08-18 | reverse complement strand
GTGAAGACACCGAGGACCACAAGGGCCTGGGCTGCGCCATTCTGGCTGTAGTTCTTGAAGAAGGACATCAGTGATACCCGTAAGTGATCGGGGTGGACTTCGCCAGCCAGCAGGCCCGACAACCCGCCGCCGCGCACGACTTCGCTTCGCTCAGCTCCGGCTGGCCATCCGCAGCCTTGAGGGGGCGACCCTGCTCGTCGAGCACGGGCAGCAGACTATACACCGGGCACTGGTAGGCTGCCCGCTTCAGGTTGTCGAAGACCGGCACATAGCTGTCGGGGTCCTTACCCACGCCCTTGGCGTACGTCTTGGCGGCCGACGCGTACTGGCGCTCCGGGACGGACTCGAGCTGCAGCGTCTGCAGCCAAGACCAGATGCTGCCCCACTTCGCGTTGACGCCGCTGCCCGCGGAGAGCCCCTCGATGTTCGGGATGAACGCAGGGTTCTCTGGGGTCTTGACGTAGAGGCTGCTCGGGCGGATCGAGAAATTCGGGAGCGAGGCCGCGGCGAGCAGCGCCTTGCCCCGGGAAGAGGCCATGCCGGGGACGTAGACGAAGGAGGCCGCGGTCCTCGACTGGGCGCCGTCAGTGAGGACCGGCTCGATCTCGCCCGGCGAGTATGCGCCGCCTGTGTCGACCAGGTGGCCGTAGTCCTCCAAGAGGTCGGAGATGTGACTCTTGGCCATCTCTGCCGGGAGCAGGTCATCAAGCCGCAGGGCGACGCGGGCGGCGAGCCTGCCGCCCACGCTCTTGAGCGACGGGACGCCCATGCGGGCGGCCGCCTTCTCGAGCTTGGGCACGAGGCCCTTGGCCATCGACCCGCTGAGATCGATCTTCGAGCCAGCCACCCCGCCCGTACCCAGCCACTGCTGGTCCGCCGCGGTGAGCCCCGGCTTGCCCATCGGCATCTTCTTGACCGCCCAGACCCGCGTGGGCGCCCAGAAGCGCACATGCGGCAGCCGGCGCGCCACCTCAGCCCACCCGTCGATGTAGCGGTCCATCAGCGCAGCCGTGGCGGTAAAGTCGCCCGCGTCATGAACCCGGAAGAAGCCGCACACAGACCCGTTAGGCACCGACGAGAAGAGCTCGGTGCTGTCCTTGTAGGGGAGGCCGAGCTTCGAGTACGCCGTGAACCGGGTGACGTTGGCGTAGATCGGACCCTTGGCGGCCGACGCAGACGGGACCACGATACGCTTGGCGGCCTTGTCCCAGACGCCCAGCTCTTGGCTCGCCCGGGGAGAGTCCGCGTCACCCTTGTGGGTGTAGCGGGCGTAGGCGATGATCGCCGCCTCCATGCCGTCCGCGAAGACCTGGGCGGAGTCTTGGAGGACCTGGGTGACCCAGGCGAGGCGCACATGGGTGGACGCCATCGACTCCGCGTAGCCATAGTTGGCCTTGGTCGCATAGCACGAGTTGCAGACCGTCAGCTCGTTGGCGTGGCCCGTCTCCACCTCCACGCCAGCCATGATGCAGGTGCCGCCCGCCCGGTGGCTGCCCGCGGGGAGCGAGAGGCTCGGCGCTGACATCTTGGTCGTCTTGGCGAGCAAGGGGACCGAGACGCGGCCCATCCGGAAGGTCCCCATCGTGCCCGAGTCGGAGATGTTGAAGATCGCGACCTGGGCATCAATCTTGGGGTCGAACATGATGATCGACGGCTGGCCATCCTCCGTAGTCCCATACTCAAACGCGTCAAGGTTCTCCTTGAGCAGCCCCCGGGCGGCGTCCGCCTTCGCCTTGCTGGGGATCACGAGCCGCATCTCGAGCCCATCAAAGATGGTGCCAGACTTGTCCCGCAGGGCCGCGGGAGACGACAAGGTCTTGCGGTTCCTCCGGAGCGAGGGGGGCTGGGCGCTGTTCCGCGACGCCTCCTCGAGCACCTCCATCGTCCACTGCCGCTCCACATAGAAGCGGGCAGCGTAGAAGGCTTCTGGGTAGAGCCGGGTCCACGACCGGGCCTTCTGGTTGGCGCGCAGCGCCTTGATCGAGTCCGCCTTCTGGGCGACGTACTCCGCCGACGTGGTCACAGGGCGCTCCACGAGCGCGCCTGCGTCGTCCGCCTGGACCGCGAAGACCCCGTACTTGGCCAGGGTCTCGACCTGCTGGCGGACATCCAGCATGAACTCAACGCTGAAGAGCGAGAGCTTGCCGGTGAGCGACTGGGGGCCATCCACAAAAGAGGGGCCCCACGTCAGCTCCTGAGCACCCATGGCTTGCAGGATGTTGGTCCACTCCTTGACGTAGAAGGCCTTGCGCTTCGCCTCAAGGGTGCGGAGCACAGAGACAGGGGCTCGGAACCAAGCGGGCGCGTCGTTGCGCTGGACGTAGAAGCTCGGACCCAGGTACTGGATCTCCGCCACCCGGGTAGAATACCGCTTGTCCTCAAGCCCGCGGACCGTCTGCGGCTCCACCGCGCGAGAGCCCCGGTTGGGCGACCCGGTCATGGCGCCACCGCAAGACACGCACGCCGACCCCGACGCGCGGCGGAGGTGGCCCGCCACAGCCAAGAGCCCGGTGAGCCCGAGCACCGCGCCGATGGAGCCGGGCATCATCCGCGCTTCCGCCAGGCGCCAATGCCCGCCAAGACGCCCACGATAGCGATGGTGATGAAGTTGGCGTTCCGGTCCACGGCCGCGGACGCAGCCGAGGGCGCGGAGGGCACACCCGGGGCGGCCGCCGCCACGTTGGGCGAGCCCGCGCCCGCCCCTCGGATCGAGGGGCCACCCTCCTGCCACAGGCTGCACCACTGCGTCGAGAGGATCGCCGGACCCGGCGCGCCGCGCTCCTTCCACTTGGCGCACAGGCCGCGCACGGGGCCGCCGTGGCAGCCGACCTTGCGCTGGCCCTGGAAGACCCACTCACCCGGCGCGCACTCGGACTCGTCCTTGGCGATCTTGGCGAGCTCGACCTCCGCGTCGTTGCGGACCTCGAAGAACCGGCAGTTGCCACACTTCTGACCCTGCGGTCTGGACATCTCAGACTCCAATCTCACCGAGGAGGCCCATCAGCAGGGCGCGAATGTAGTAGTCGGGCACGATCTCTTTGTTGTTGCGCTTGTTGACGCGCTGGGCCGCCATCAAGGCCCGGCCGTGCGCCACGCCAAGGCCAACCTCAAGCATGGGGCCGGCCTTGTCCTTCCTGAGCGCACACCATACCCCAGGGATGGGCTCATAGCGACGCCCGGACAAGGATTCGGGCTGCCCCAGGCGCACATCGAACAAGACCTTGTCCTCTGGCTTGAGCTGGTAGCGACCCAGCACGAGGGCATCCGTCCGGTCAACCCCCTCCAGCTTCGCCTGGGCCATGGGGAGCAGGTCCACGACAGAAGGGAAGATCTTGACGGCTGCGTCCATCACTTGTCTCCTGGCGCGCCGACAATCGAGCAGATCTTGCGGACAACGCTCGCCTGGAGCAGCCCGTCCATCCGCTGGGGCACCTTGACCAGCGACACCGCCTCCGCTGCCATCGAGCCGCCCACGCCCTTCGACCAGACGTCAATGAGCGGCCCGTACGAGACAAACGCGATGGCGTGGTACGTCCGCCCCTTCGTCTCGATCCACGCGCGGATTCGGTCTGAGGCATCCCTGGCCGACTGGCGATCGTTGATCTCGAGATCGTGAGCGAGGAAGCTCGCGTGCTTCTTGAAGGTGGACTCAGGCACGATCCCCCAAGGGATCATGAGACCATAGATGTCTGTGGACCCCCGCACAGGGCCCGTCAGCCGCTCCCACACCGGACAGCCAGGCTCCATGCCCGCGACGCAGCCGTACGGCAGGATAAGGGCCGTGCGGCGAGCGGTGGGCTGGACGGGGCGGTGACGACGCGCCTCGGGGAGCGCGCGACCGATGGCAAGCAGGAAACTCAAGACTTGGGCTCGGGGATAAGGGGGACGTACCGCGTATTCCGGAGCTGCAGCTGCTGCACGCCCTCTGTGTCCTTCCCAAGATCGCGCAGGCCGAGCTGGACCTGGGCGCCGGGGCGGGCAGCAGGGCCTGGGACCTTGGGGTTGCCAAAGACCTTGTCTTCGAGCATCTGGCCGATCAAGTTGAACGAGATCGGCACCTCGATTCGATCTGTGGCCAGCATACCCGTCGGGGCGACCGCGGGGTTGCTGGTCCGGACGTAGGCAAAGCAGCGGACGATCGCGTCCACACGGCCCGTCGAGTCAAGGACCGGGTTGGTCCGGAGGCCCATGTAGTACCGATCTGCGGCCCGCGGATTGTACGGAGCCGCCTGCATGAACGCGGGCAGGTTGATCGAGGAGATCCCAAAGTAGGAGTCCGGCGGAGCGAGGATGCTCATCGTGGACGCGTCAAGCTCGCCGATGGGGAGCAGCATCTCTTGGCCGTTGTAGATCTGCAAGGATCGGACGGAGATCCCCACGCCGATCACGACCGCCGTGTTGCGGAACTGACCGGTCGCGGTGGTGACCAGGTAGTTGCCCTGGGGGTTGCTCTGGAACCCCATGGCCCGGTACGATCCGTAGGTGAACGTCTGCGTCCTGACCACATAGTCGGCGCTCGCCACGAAATTCGTGTTGGTGGTCGCGGTCAAGCGCATGAGCAAAACAGGATCGTCACCCGGCACCACGATGCCGTCCGCGCCCGAGTAGCTGTCCGAGGCCCGCGCCGGGAACATGGCGATCCGCACGTTGCGGCCAGGGCCCGGCGGCCCATCCGAGGCGAACTGCAGCCCACCAAGGCCGGTGACGAGGGCCTGGTTGACGCTGACCGGCTGCTCAGGGTTGAGCACCGCCGCCTTGAGCACCTGGTCGGCGAGCAGCGCGTCCTGCTGCTCTGTCGTGATCCCGCGGCGTCCGTACCCGCTCTTGGACTCCTTCCCCTCGGCGTCCATCAAGGTGGACTCGGCGGACGCCTCGCCGCGCTCCAAGCGGATCACGCCTTCGTCATACATCGGCAAGATCAGCTCAGGATCTCGTATGGTCTCCGCGGAGCGCTGCACGGCGAGCTTGGGCGCCTCGGCGTCCGCCTCGGGCTTGTCGTCCGCCTCCTCCGGCTCGTCTGTGCCCGCGCGAGAGCCCCGCCGGAGCGCAGGGGAGCCCCAGGGTCCCCCCTTCTCCTTCCAGAGCCCTGGGGCCCGGCGGGGCGCACCGTGGAGGGCCTTGGCCTTGTCCTCCGCCAGCGCGGTGCGCATCTCGCGCTCGAGCGAGCGAAGCTGGTTGTCATATGAGGAGATCAGGGACTCAATCTGGGCCTTCTCCTGAGACGAGGCGTTCTCCCACTGGTCTGCGAGGACATTTCTCCTGATCTCGATGGCGGCGCCTTCGAGGCGCGTGCCCGAGGTGGTGCCGGTGCTGCTCGCGACGAGGGACTTGATCTTGTAGATCTCCCCCAGCTCGCGGGCCTTGAGCATGCTGGACTTGATCCTGGCGACGTCCTCTGGCTCCGTGGTCTTGGCGAGCAGCTTCTGCAGCCCGATGTAACGCTGGACCTGCCGCTGGGACTTCGCCTCATCAGACCGGGCCTGCTTGATGAGCTCCACAGTCATGCCGGCGGCCATGTACCCAGCCGCGCCCACCGCGGCGACGAGCCCGAAGCGCTCCGGCACGAAGACGTGGGACTTGGTGGGGCCAGCGCCGAGGCGAGCACCAGATCGAGGAGGGCGGGGCATCGTCGCCTCAATCAGGCCGGTTGGCGAAAGAGATCACCCTGGACGAAACAAAGCCAAGACCAAAGAGGAAGGCGGACTCAAGGGGGTTCTGAACCAACACATCCCAGATCACCGTGGGCCGCGCCGGCTGGTTCGAGGAGCCCGCAGGCGCCGCCCTGCGCGACTCCTCCCGGGCCTTGGCTTCGAGCTCTTCAGACAGGGTCGCGCGCAGGGCGTACTCCAGCGTGATGAGCTGGCGGTCGTAGTCGGCGATCAGGGTCTCGATCCTCTTCTTCTCGGCAGGGTCGGTCGCGCTGTCCCACTCGTTGGCGAGCACGTTCCTCCTGATCTCCAGGGCCGTCCCTTCCAAGCGTGGGCCCTGCGGGACCGTTCCCCCCGCGGAGAGCAGGGCCTTGAGCTTGTAGAGCTCGGCCCGCTCCCAAGCCGCCGCCATGGACGACTTGATGCTCAGGATGCGCTCTTTGTCCTTCGCGGACGCGAGCTTCTTCTTCAGCTCGGTGTAGCGGATCAACTCCTTCTTCGCGAGGGCCTGGTCCGCCTTGATCGCCTTCATCACCGCAGGCGCGACCCTGAGCGCCGCATCGGTCAGCGAGGAGACCGTCGCCGTGATCGCCGCCGCGGTGGTCGCGGCGGCGCCAAAGCCGGCCCGCACAGGAGCCTGGGAGGTGGCCAGGCCGCCAAGCGCAACCCCAGGTGGCCCACCAGTCGGAGCCATCACGCGCACAAGGTCCACACGCACCTCCACGCCGCGGAGCATAGCACACCCGCGTCCGCATAGACGAGGGCCACGGGCTGACGCGCCCGTGACCCCCAGGACCCCAGATCGAGGTCAGCGCCGAAGGGCGCCGCCTGGGCGGATCAAGAACGCTCCCAGGGCCAAGACGCCCAAGGTGGCAGCCGCCGTCTTGATCGGGTGCTCCTTGACCGCGCTCATGACCACCGTGGTGAACGCCGGAGACGGCGGGGGGACCACGTCCGCGCCGTAGGTGTCGAAGCCAAGCTTCGCACGAGCCGTTCCGGTCTTCGTGGGCGTGAACACCTGGCTCACCGGCGCAGCCGCAGGGGGCGGAGCCGCAGGCGCTGGCGCCGGAGCGGACGCCGGAGCGGGCGCGTATACCGGCGCCGGAGCGGGCGCGTACACCGGCGCAGGCGGCGGGGTGTACGTCGGGGCCGAGGGCGGCGACACCGAGGGGAAGGCTGGCGGCGCAGGAACAGGGGCCTGGGCCACGGGCGCAGGGGCCTGGGGCTGGGTCGGAGAGACCCCCCGCGAGAGGAGGATCGAGCTCGCCCTGGCCCGCGCCGCAGGCATCGAGAAGACGCCGATGCCCCCGCCCTGCGCGATGTGCAAGAGCCGGGCGTTGGTCATCGACGCCATCTGGTCAAGCGCGGCGGTCAACCGGTCCACGGCCGACGACTGGGTCGACGCGGGGGCCACGGGCGCCACGACCACCGGAGGCGGCGCGGCCACCGCCGTGGAAGGCTTGGACAGAAAAGCAGATACCGATGCCCCAGGCTTGGCGGCCGTCGAGCTGGTGGTCGAAGACGTACCCGGCAAGAAGCTCGAGACCCCAGGCTTGGCCGCCGTCGAGGTGGTGGTCGAAGACGTGCCCGGCAAGAAGCTCGACACCCCAGGCTTAGCCGCCGTCGAGGCGGTGGTCGAAGACGTGCCCGGCAGGAAACTCGACACCCCAGGCTTGGCCGCGGTGGAGGCCGTCGTCGAAGACGAGGGGCTCTTCGCGTCCTTCAGGTTCATGATCTGCGCTTTGGTCAAGCCAAGCGCAGCCTTGACCAGCTGCAGGTCCCTCTTCCCGGCCTCGAGCAGGAGCTTGTCCGGAGACTTGGCTTGCGCCTTCTCCGTCTTGGTGAGCTTGGACCAGATGCCCTTGATCTGGCCCCAGTTCTTCTTCACCTTGTCGGACTTGCCCCTCTTGATGGAGTCGAAGAAGTCGTCGATGTTGCGCTTGTACGCCTTGAGCGTGCCAATGGTGGCCGCGCCAAGGACGTCATCGCCCTCGTCTTCCTCCTCGTCAAACTCCGCGAAATCGTCGCCCTCGTCATCGTCGAGATCGTCGCCCTCGTCATCGTCGAGATCGTCGCCCTCGTCATCGTCGAGATCGTCGCCCTCGTCGTCGAGATCGTCGCCTTCGTCCTCGAAGTCGCCGCCCTCGTCATCGTCGAGATCGACGTCCTCGTCCTCGAAGTCGTCGCCTTCGTCCTCGCCGTCGAGGTCGTCATCGCCCTCGTCCTCGTCCTCGAAGTCGTCGTCGGCGCCGCCCTCGTCGTCAAGGTCATCACTCAAGAGCTCATCGAGCTCCTCATCCAAACCAAAGCGGACCATCGTATCCTCCAAATCATCCAATCCGACTGCGGATCATGTTCCCCACAGGCCTGGCCAAGAAGGCGCCGGCGACGAACAGGCCCGCGACCGACGCGATCGTCTTGAGCGGGTGCTCCTTGATCGCCGACATGCCGAGCGTCGTGAAGTCCGGGACCACCGAGTAGCCGTCCGCCACGACCGGGGCGACCCCCGGCTCCTCCCCGTAGGTGTCAAAGCCCATGTTGGCCGAGGCCTTGGAGAGCGCAGGGAAGCGCGACAGGCCCGCCGGCGGAGGCTTGATGGCCAGCTGGACGTTCATGGGCGGCACGCGCACACCGGGCGCGCCAGGGACCACCCCAGGGTTGAGCCGCAGGCCCGGCGACATCGCGCGGAGCCTGAGCGGCGCGACAGGGGTCGGCGACACCAAAGGCTGAGCAGCGGGGGCGCTGGCGGCAGCGAGCGGCCGAGAGGCGAACGGGCGGCCGGCGAGCGGGCGGGCGGAGAGCGGGACGATCGGCCGCGGCTGAAGGCCCGGGGGCGCCGACTGCAGCATGGGCCCGGCGAAGGGGCGCGCCGGAGCCGCCGGCACCGGACGCGGCGTGACCGGATAGGCCTGGGCCTGAGCCGGGGAGACGCCTCGCGAACGGAGGATCGAGCGTGCGTTCATGCGCGCCGCGGGAGACGAGAAGACGCCGAGGCCCCCGCCCTGCGCGATGTGCATGAGGCGGGCGTTGGTCATCGAGGCCATCTGGTCGAGCACAGTACCCACCGGGACGCCCGACGGCTGAACCGGCGCCTGGGCCTGCACCTGGGCGGCCAGGTAGGCCGGGGCGGTCATCGGCGCGCGCTGGGGCGGCGCCGAGAAGCGCTGGGCGTAGTTGGTGGCCTCGGCTTGGCGCTGGACCTCACTCGACTGGAACACGCTCAGCGGCGGGACCGCCGAGCCCGCAGAGCGGACGAAGGCCGGACCGGAGGGGGCGGTCTGGTACAAGCCGGCGGCGATCCCGGCGGTCGGGCGCACGAAGCCACCCTGCTCAGAGGCCTCACCGCCCGGCAGCGGACCGTAGAGCTCGACGACGTCCTTGCGGGTCCGGGCCGGGTTCTTGAGGCCAACACGACCACGGTCAGACATCTTGGACCAGAGGCGCTTCATGCGCCGGAAGGTCCGCTTGAGCCGACGGCGGACACCCGCGCCGGCCCTGCGCCAGTCCGCGCGCCGGACCGCGCGACGGTAGCGGTTCCGGAAGATCCGCTGCTGACGCTTGTAGCGGCCACGACGGGTGATGATCCCGCCCATGGTGTCATCGGCCGGCTCCCCGTTGAGGTCGGGGCCGCTGTCGTCCTCAGGGTCCTCAGGATCGTCACTCTGCGTGTCCAGGTCTTCCTTGTCGTCATCCCCGGCGCCGTACTCATCCTCGCCGTCGAGATCGTCGCCAAAGTCGCCGTCGAGATCGACGTCCGCGTCGTCCTCGATACCAAATTCGATGTCGTCGTCGAGGCCCATGAGATCGCCCCTCTCGTCAAACTCGTTCATGACTCAAGTCCTTCGCCTAAACGGCTTCTTGGGTTCGTCCCGGCGCTCAGAGATGTCCTTCGCACCCACCAGAACGTAGACGGGCACGCCTTCCGACGAGAGCCTGTTCACAACATCCTGCACTTGGCCGACCTGGGTAGCGACAAGGTTCCGGGTCTGGGGCCCGACCTCGATTTGGATGGGGACGCCCTTGCGAAGGCGCCCACCAACCGCGACACCCACAAGGATAGCACTGGCGGCGGCGAACCCGCCACCCACCATCAGGGCGCGCTCGGTTTGATTGAGCTCAGACCACCAAGACATCAAGGCACCTTCACCGCGGGCGGCACACCAAGGTGAGCATACAGCCGCGCAGCCATCGCGTCGAGCGCAGAGGGGGAAATTGGCTGAGACTTGCGGAAGGTCGCCATGTTCGACGCGAGGATGGCCGACTCCGCGGTCGAGCGAACAAGATCGTCTTTGAGCTGCTGCGCAGACTGCACGATGGTTCGCTGCACCTCAGGAGAAGCCTCAACCTCCACCTTCGTGAACCGCTCGATCCGGCGGCCCAAGATGATGGACACGGCGACGCCGCCGGTCAGGAGCATGCCCCCGCTCAGCAACATCATGCGCTCCATCGGCGTCAGCGAAGACCAGCTCATGTGCGGCGGTTCACGAAGTAGACGGCCGCGCCGACCGCGGCCAAGGCCGCGACGCCGATCCCGATCTTGGCAGGCGTACTGAGGCCCTGGACGGCCGAGGTGGCGGACGCCACGATGCCAGGAGAGGGCGGAGACGAGCGCTGGGCTTCAAGCTCTGCCCGCTGTGCATCGAGGGCGGCTTGCTCCTCGGCCTCGCGCGCCGCGCGGGCCTGCTGAGCATCAAGCTGCTTCGAGGCCAAGGCCATCGTGGCGTCCGAGCGAACCGCCATGTCCTCGCTGAGCCTGCGGACAGCCGTTGCGCGCTTCGCGATGCGACCGGCCTTCCGCTCAGCGCGCTTCGCCTTGTCCCGGAAGTCGTCGACCATGCTCGGGACCTTCTCCGTGAAAAAGGTCCGCGTGCGCTCGAACGGGCGCTTCTTGGCCTCCGCCTCGCCCTCACTCTCTGCGGCCGGCTCGTCGGCCCCATACCGCTCGACGAAGTCGATGTCGTCCTGGGACACCCCCAAGGTCTCCATCAAGATCGCGTCGCGCAGGGCGCGGGAGCCCCGGGCGTTGCGCGAGCCGCCGCGCCGGCGCTCGAAGAAGGCAAGATCTTGCATGAGACCCTCATCATCCAGGTCCGACATGTCGTCGTCATCGTCGTCCATGTCGACGTCGGTGGCGAGGCTGCGGGAGCCCTTGTAGATCGTGATGTCCTTGGGGAGCTCCCCCATGAACGCCACAGGCTGGGGTTCCGGGAAGTGAGAGCCCCACATGGTTCGGTCCTTGGTGCCAGCGTAGCGCACGAGAGAATCCTCCTGGGGGGTGTACCCCCGGACAGCTCGACGAAGGGGGACCCCGAGCGCGTTGCGGCCACCCGGCCAGGCAAGGTCGAGCTCGGTGGTGATGAAGCGCTCCCCAGGGGGCGGGGGCTCAGGGTAGACCACGACCCCCTCAGGTGCAGGGGGCGACCAGGCCGGCGGCACGTTCGCGTCAATCGGCGTCCGCGCGTAGGGGCCTGGGTAGATGTAACGGGGCATGGTGGGCTCCAATCAGGAGATCTTGGAACCTGACGTGATGAGGTTCTGCTTCGCCACCTCTTGGTTCTGCACGAAGATCGGGGTCTTGAGCTGACGCTTGCCACGCGGGACCAAGAGGTACACGGACAGATCTGGGGTCACGGTGAAGATGTTGTCGACGTTGTCTCGCCACATGCCCGGCGAGAGCGCCGCCTGCGTGAACCGCTCCGACATACCGTCTGCGACCTCTTGGGCCCTCTCTGAGGGGGCGACAGCTCCACGCCTGGCGTCCCGGACACGCCGGCGGCGCTCTTGACGGGCGCTGGCCAGCTCACGCCTCGCGCCACGGGCCTCCTCAGCCTCCTTCTGCGCGGCGTCCTTGAGCCGGTCAACCTGCAGCTCCGTATTGGCCTGTGCGCGCTCCATCGTCGCCGCGGCCCTGCGTGACAGAATGGTCATGGCGCGGTTCCTGAGGTAGTCCCGGACACGGCCCTCCCTCTTCGCCTTCTGCTTCCGACCCTCGGCGGTGAACGTCTCCCTGAAGAACCGGCCAATCCGGGCAAAGAAGCCCTCGTTCTCCGCACCGAACGAATCCATGTCGATGTTGAGGCTGCCCATAGCCTCCGCCTTGCGGCGGAAGAACTGGACGTAGGGCTCGCGCTCGGCGATCTCGGGGGCGACGTTGAGGCTGCCCTTGTAGCTCGAGAGGTACTGGTCCGGCTTGTACGCAGACAAGATCGGCGAGGTCAACGCCGAGACGTACGAGCCGCCCGCAGGGGCCCCAGCCGGGCTCTGCGGGAGCGCCTCGTCCATCTCCCCGAGCTTCGCCTTGAGCGCGGCGATCCGCTTCTTGAGACGGCGCACGCGCACGTTCTTGAGCAGACCCCGACGGCGCTTCAGCAACTTGTTGAGGCGCGCCTCCATGCGGATCACGCGCCGCTTGAGGCGGTTCGCGCGGCGCTCCGAGGCGCCAAACAGGCTGACCTCGGCGACGAGGCCGGAGATCTCCTCGTCCTCCTCCTCGTCCTTCTCGTCATCGCCCTCGTCGGTCTCCGACTCATCGCCGTCGAGCTCTGATGCGAGCGCCTCGATGCTGTCCAGCTCCGCGTCGTCGTCCCCACCCTTGGCGGCAGACTTCGCGGCCGACTCCTCCGCGGCCTTGACCTCGTCCGACTTCTCCTCGGAGTCGTCCGCGTCAGCCTTGGCACCACCCGCGGCCTCGATCTTGGTGGAGATTTTCTCGATGCGCTGCTCGAGCTTGTCCACACGGCGCTGGAGGAAGCGGACGCGGAGCCCGGACTTGCCCGCACCCTCAAGCGTCTCAAGCTTCTCTTGGAGCTTCTTGAGCCGGCTCCGGAGGCGAGCCCGACGCTTCTTGAGGCGCTCCACGCTCGCACCAAAGACCACGCCGAAGCGGGCGTAGCTGTCCGCACCGAAGACCAGGGGGAAGTCGCCACCCAGGGCGGCGAAGAGCGCCCCGAGCTGCTCGGCCGCGTCGTCCTCGATCTCGTCGGGCTCCTCGGCCTCGCCCTCCGCGCCAAAGCCGTCCTCGTCCACCCCGTAGTTGGCGGCGGACTGGAACATGTTGTCCAGCATCTTGCTGAATACGTCCTCGGCCTGGGTCGCGGTCATACCCTCCTCAAACTTCTTGCGCTGGATGAACTTCTGCTCATCCGCGGTCATGAAGCCAAAGGAGTGCATGCCCCGCACCGCACCCGAGACGACCGCCTCGTGCTCAACCGCGGCCTCGAGCTCCTCTGCGGCAGCCCGGCCGATCACGGCGGCGGCGTCATGTGCCCCCGCGAGCGTCGCCTGGACCGCGGCGTCGTTGAGCCGCTTGCACCGCTCGTGGTGAATGTAGGCGGCGCCCAAGAGCGAGTTGAGGCTGCCCTTGAGGTCTTTGGCCTCGGGGCTGGTGCGCGCGGCGGACGCGAGGAGCTCGGCGGCCATCACGTCGTGAATGGCGCCAGTGTGCTGAGCGGGATGGGTCACAGGGCTCTCCATGGGATGTTGGGCCATCATGCCACAACAGAGAGGGAGTGGCAGCAAGGACAAAGGCCCCGGGTACGCACGCGGCACACCCGGGGCCCATCAGGCTGAGGCTCCCTCAGGCTGCGCGATCAGGCGGCCTTGGGCTTGCGGGACTTGCCCTTGGTGACCGACTTGGCGGCCAGGACAGCCTGCTGCTTGACGACGCGCTTGGCGCCCTTGGCCCGCATCTTCTTGCCGGCGTCGCTGTTGAGCCAGCGCAGGACCTTGCGCTTCTCATCCTCGCTGAGCTTGCTGAAGGGGGTCGCGCCCGAGCCGGGGACGGTCAGGACGCGGCCGGGGCCGCTCGCGCCGCCCGCGACGACGCGGGTGTAGCCCGGGGCGAGGTAGTAGGGCATCTTGCCCTGCTGCTTGATGGCGGCGTAGGCGGACTTCACGGAGACCCGGCTCTTGCCCTTGCTCCTGGACTTGCGAGGGGCCGACTTGAGCTGCTTGCCGACGAGCTGCTTGCCCTTGGGCACCTTGCCGCGGGCGCCCGCGCCGAAGCCGAAGCCCTTCTGCTTGAGGATGGGGGCGTAGATCTCACCGAAGGCCTTGTAGCGGGCGGCGACATCGCTCAGCGGGATGTCCGACACCGTCTCAACCGAACGACCCGAGCGCAGCTGCGGCTGGATCGCGCCCGCCTTGAGCAGGCGACGGATCCGCGCGTAGTCCGCGCGGTGGATCTTGGGAACCTTGGCGACCGACCCAGTCCCACCGCCGCGGATGCTCTTGCCCTTGTTGTACTGGTTGAGGACCATGGCCTCGAGGCCGGCGCGCTTCTTGCCCTTGAGCTTGTCCTCGGACACGCCGAGGTTGATCAGGGTCTTCCGCAGCTCCTCCATGTTCTTGGCCTTGCTGGGATCACGACCACGGCCGCCACCCTTGGTCTTGCCGATCGTGGTCGGCTTGCTCGACCGGCTCGACTTGGCCAGGGAGCGGTTGGTCTTGGCCGAGGGCGCCGACGAGCGCGCGGCGGGCTTGCTCCTGCGGCTGCTGCTCTTGCCCGTCCCGCCAGCGCCCTTGGGCACCTGGCCCATCACCGTGCGCATCGCCGACTGCTGGGCGGCCATCACCTGCTTGGCGGCCTGCTGGACGGCCGGCGCAGCCTGCGCGGCGGCAGCCTGGGGCTTGCCCATGGCGGCGGCGTAGATCTGGGCGACTTCCGCGGTCTTCATGAAGTTGAGCTTGCCGCGGATCTTCTTCTTCTTGTCCGGGTCTTGCTGCATCGCGACGAGCGCGTCGATCATCTCTTTACGTTTCACGGTGACCTCACGGGATGGACCACAGGGTGGGCTGCGGGGAACACAGGTGCCCACGAATGGGCTGCTTCGCGGCTCAGGCCTCCCCACCGGAGACCATCATCGCCACGCAATGTGCGACAGGTGAGCAGACCTTACTTCATCAAACGGGGCAAGACAAGCGCTGCAAGGCCAACGCCTGCGACCGTCGCCGCAGATTGGGCGGCGCTGTTGTTGGCCACAAAGTTCAGGGCGCCCTCCACATGAGGTGCAAGGTCACCCACCACGATCTGAAGGACGTTCCTGGACATGCTGCCCAGGACCTCCTTCTGCTCGGGCTCCGGAGGGGGAGCCATATACCTTCGAGGCATATGTTGCGGCGGCTCCCAGGGGCGGACCGTGTCCTCGTACGGCACCCTGCGGCCAAGGACACGATCAGCGCTGCGCTCGAACCGGCTCATGTTCTCCGTGTAAGCGCTGTCGTCGTCATCATCGAGATCGTCACGCACGGCGACCCCGCCGCCCCGCCCGGAGAGGATAGGGGCGGCGTGGGGAGGACGATGAAGCGTAGAGCGCGGGGGCATCAGAAGACCTCGCTGCCCGCCATGCGCGGACCGGGGAAGGGCGCGGCCCCACCGGCGGGGAAGGGCGCGTCCGCGCCGCTGTAGCGGTTGACCAGGGCGCGCTGCATGTCGAGGTCCAGATCCGCCTCGATCTCGTCGATACCGAAGTCGTCATCGTCCTCGTCGTCAGCGCCAAGGTCATCCATGTCGTCCTCGTCGTCGATGCCGAAGTCCTCATCGTCCTCGTCATCGGCGCCAAGATCGTCCATGTCGTCATCGTCGTCGGCGCCGAGCACGGCGTCGATGTCGCTGTCGTCGTCCGGGAGGTCGTCGACGCCGTAGGCGGAGCCCATGGCCTCTGCCTCCGCGGCCGCCTCCGCCGCGGCCGCGGCCTCCTTGGCCTTGACCTTGCCGAGGCCCAAGATCTGCTTCTTGGTCTTGCCGGTGGCGTAGACGAGGAGCTGCAGCTCGCGCTCACCGAGCTTGCCTGCCGACGCCAAGATCGCGTCCGGCTTCTTGACTTGGGCCTTCTCGTTTTCGTCAAGCTTGGCGTAGATCTCCTTGATCTGGATCCAGTTCTTCCGCACCTTGTCCGACTTGCCGCGCTCGAGGGCCTGGAACAGGTCCTTGACGTTGCGCCGGTACGCGTTCCGCGTGCCAATGGCGCTGTAGCCGAGCTCGTCCATGTCCTCGTCGTCCGCGCCGAGGTCGTCCATGTCCTCGTCATCGTCCGCGCCGAGGTCGTCCATGTCCTCGTCGTCGTCCGCGCCAAGCTCGTCCAGATCGTCATCTTCGTCCGCCCCGAGCACGGCGTCGATGTCGCTGTCGTCATCCGGGAGCTCGTCGATCCCGAACGCGTACCCCATCGAGGGAGGCGCGACCATGTCCATGGTGATCGAGGCACCGGCCTTGATCTCCGCGGGGCTCGGGAGACCCTTGCGACCCTTCACGAGCTTCCACAGCTTGACCAGGTTCACCTTGCCGAGGCGACCCGTCGCGACCGCGTTGACCGCGGCCTCGACGTAGGCCTTGCGGTTGAGGTAGTCGGGGCTGGAGGTCTGGCCCGAGGTGGACAGCATGGCGGGCAGGGCGCCCATCGACGCCGGCGCGATCATGTCCAGGGTGATCGGGACACCGGCCTTGATCTCCGCGGGGCTCGGGAGACCCTTGCGACCCTTCACGAGCTTCCACAGCTTGACCAAGTTCACCTTGCCGAGGCGACCCGTCGCGACCGCGTTGACCGCGGCCTCGACGTAGGCCTTGCGGTTGAGGTAGTCAGGGCTGGAGGTCTGGCTCGAGGTGGACAGCATGGCGGGCAGGGCACCCATCGACGTCGACACCGGCGGGATCGCCATGTCGAGCGTGATCTCGGCGCCGGCCTTGATGTCGGACGGAGAAGGGAGACCCTTGCGGACCTTGACCTTCTTCCAGAGCGCAACCAGGTTGACCTTGCCGAGCTTGCCCTCGGCGATAGCCTTGACGGCGGCCTCGACGTAGGCCTTGCGGTTCTTGTAGACCTTGACACCGTCGGCGCCGAAGAGGGCGCCCATGGCATCCTCGGCGTTGATCTCGGCCTCGATCTCGGCGTCCTCCGCGCCAAAGTCTGCGCCAAAGGAGACGTTCGAGCTGCCCTTCTTGACCGGGATGATCATGTCGGCAGAGACATCGGCGCCATCCATCAGCTGGGCCGGGGTCGGGAGACCCTTCTTCCACTTCACGGCCGCGTAGAGGGGCTCGAGCGTCGAGAGGCTCAGCGTACCCGCCGCCTTGCCCTTCATGGCCGCCTCGACGTACGCACGGCGAGCCTTGAAGCCCTTGACGCCAGCCGCGCCGAACACCGCGCCCATCGCGTCCTCGGCGTTGGACTCCGCGTCAGCGGCGTCGGTGGCCTTGGCGTCGTCCTTGCTGATCGCCGCGTCGATCTTCTTGGCCTTCGCAGAGGTCGCCTTGGCCACCTCCACGCCCGGGACCGCGAGCTGGTCAGGCGAGGTCAGACCCTGGCGGTCCGTCTCGGACATCTTGCCCCAGAGGGCCTTCATCCGACCAAGGGCCTTGGCGGCCTTCTTCTGGTTGTTCGCGGAGCGCGCGGCCTTGTAGCGGTCCAGCTGCTTGGTGTACCGCTTGATGCGACCCTTGGAGAAGATGCCGCCAAAAGCGTCGCCGTCGCTCACCGCGAGGCCCTCCCGGTAGCCCTCGACGTAGGCGCCGAAGACCTCTGCGGCCTCCTCCCGGCTCATCGTGCCGACGTTCCGCGCGCCCATGAAGTCGCCGGCCTCGGTGGCCTGGTCCAGCGCGTAGTACGCCTGGGCCGCGGTGTAGCCCGTGGGGCTCGTCGCAGCCTGGACCATGTCCATGCCAAAGACGTCGGCCAGGTGGCCATCAGAGGGGAGGCCCATCATGGCGGCGCGCCGCGCGATGGACACTCGATCCGGATCGAGGTTGTCAGTAGACACAGGATCTCCTTCCAAACAAGGCAGAACGCCGAGGAGAGCGGGATGAGGGCAGGCTGCCCTGCTGCAGGCAGAGTAGCACGATGAATGACGGGTTGGCTATGACCACCACGCGGCGATCAGCGTGGGCTCAACACTTGGACCGAATCGTGGCGTCGACGTTGGCCGATGCGGCCGCAGACTTGGGATCGACAGTCTTGGCGATCTCAATACCAGGGACCAAGAGGGTAGCCGGATCGACCACGAGGGCTCGATCCGCGGCAGAGAGAGAAGCGTAGGCGACCTTCATCTGGCCAAGGACGGCGGCAGCCTTGACCTGGTCATCCGAAGACTTGGCTTGAGTGTAGCGCTCGGACATCTTCTGGAAACGCTTGAGCGGGGACCCGCCGGCAGGCGCGACAGCCCCGAGGCTCTCCCGGCCGAGCTCCCGATCGACGCCCCACAGGTACGCGCCGAACACGCTCATCGCCTGCTCCGCGCTCATCGCGCCGACCTGGCTGACCGCCAGAGAGCCCGAGACCTGCAGGCGACCGCCGCGGACCATGTCCGCACCGAACACGTCAGCGAGGTGGCCATCCGAAGCCACGCCCCGGCCCTGGGCGTAGCGCTGCACCTCGGCCTTCTCCGCGCTCGGGGCGGCGGGCGACTTGCGGATCGCAATGACCACGATCTTGTCTTTGGCGGAGGCAGGCGCAGGAACGAGATCGCCATAGTTGATGGAGCCCGACGCGCTGGCGCCGCGGAGCGCCTTGTCGAGCTCCATGAGTCGATCGCGGAGGGACACGATCCTCTCCTTGATCACGTCCGCGCCAGGCTTGTCCCCGCGGGCCTGGGCCGAGGCGGCGTCCGACTGCAGCTTGGAGAGGAACATGTTGACCTTGGCCCGGGCCATCGCCAGCCGCTTCGCGTGCTCCGGAGAGGTGGCGACAGGCTCAGCCACCTGATCGAGCGGGACCGCGGACATGGACTTGACCGTCGAAACCAGCGACGAAGCATCCGCCACCGCGTCAACCGCCGCGTCTACAGCCTTGCTGACGTTGTCCTTGGGAGCAGCGGGCTGCTTGGGCGCAGCCGGCGCCGAGGCGGTGGGCTTCGCGGGCGGCGAGGAGGGCTCGTCCTCCAAGAGGTCCGCGTCGTCGTCGGGGAGACCCTCGTCATCGTCGTCGCCGAGCATGTCGTCGTCATCGTCGAGCAGGTCCGCGTCGTCATCGAGGTCCTCGTCAGAGAGCGCGAGCCCCTGCTCATCCACATCAAGGTCCTCAAGATCGGAGTCGTCATCGGGGATCGAGCTCCCCGCGTCCTCCTCGATGTCCCCCTCCTCAGCCCCCTCGAGGTCCGCGTCGTCGTCGGGGAGGCCATCGGAGATCTTGGGCTTGGCCGCCGGCTCCACCACACGCTCCGCCGAAGGCGACTCCGCCTCCTGCTCGACCGACTGAAGATCGTCGTCATCATCAAGGACCGCCTCATCCTCATCGGTGAGCACGATCTGGAACGGGGTGCTGATGAGGCCGAAGTAGTCGTGCTCCATCCGGCTGAAGAGGTAGCCGACGGTCTCCGCCCGTGCGTCGGCCGACACGCTTGGCGCGCCCCCAAAGGACTGGGTCAGCAGCTGGTTGGTCGCGCTGATGCCCACAGAGCGCTCCAGCGCGGCCTGGTCAAAGGCCAAGGGCTTGGGCATGCCGGGCGCCTGGGAGACCATCGGCGCGCGCAGCGGGAAGACCGGCGCGGCCGCCTGGCTCGGCGCTTGGAGCGCAAACGCGCCCTGGGTCAGCTCGTAGACGCGGCGGCGCAGGGCGCTCGGCGACATGAGGCCGACCACGGGCACGCCCCGGCGCAGCATCCGGTCCCACAGGCGCCGGATGCGCCGGAAGACGCGAGAGGCGGCCTGGCGATGGCGCAGGCTGCCCGTGCGGACCGCGTAGACCGCGAAGCGACCAAAGCGGCTCGAGATGCGCTGGTAGCGAAGGCGGAGGCGGAGGCCCCGCGGGGGAACGAGCAGGGCATCATCGGGCGAGAACTCGTCGAACCCAAACGCCTCCTCGCCGCCCTCCGCAGGGCTGGCCGGCTCATCCGCCTCGGCGTCGGCCGAGTCAAGCTCCATGTTCATGGCGCGCTCGAACGCGTCGGGATCCTCCTCCGCCGGCAACGGCCCCGCAGAGCCATAGGTGACCGCCAGGGGCTGGACCGCGTAGTCCCCACTCAGCGCCTCGGCGACCTCGAGGCCACGGATGGGCTTGCCCGCCCTCGTCGCAGCGCCCGGCTTGACCACGATGGTCTGGCCATAGTTGACGAGGTTGCTCGAGCTGAACGAGCCGTGAACCTTGGAGATCTGCTGAGCGACCTCTTCGACGTCTTGCTGGTTGATCTTAGCGGTCATCAGAAACCTCGAAGTTGGAAGAAGAACTTGTTGACGATGTTGCTGCGAAAGGTTCCCCACCGCACGGGGATCGACTGGCCTGCGCCCACACCTTGCGTGAACGTCGTGCCAAGCTGCGTGAGCGGGAAGGTGACCTGACAGGACAGCTCTGGGGTCATCAGGAACGCGCCCTCGGGGATCTGGACTTCGGTGTTGATGACCGGGTAGTCCAAGAAGGCAGAGAGGACCTGATTCGACGAGCTGAAGTTGAGCTCGTTGACCCAGTTGAAGTAGAGCGTGCAGTTGTCCGGGATCGGCGTGATCGCCCTGACCTTGACGTGGGCGAACGAGCCGGCGCCAAGGTCGACGCTCAGGCCACCGCCGATGCTGAACCGTCTGCGGATCACGCCGCCAAACCCATCACCGCACTCCGCGTCGATGGTGGTAGAGTAGATCTGCCCAGGGGTGAACGGGCCGGTCACCGGCATCGCGATGGACAAGACGTTGGGCAGCAGCCCGTTGTGCATGGTCGGAGGGCGCCCAACCCAGATCGGCGACGTCTGGTTGATCGGGCCCCGAAAGAGGCCGCTGGTGCGCGGACCAGAGCCCAGCTCGTGAAGGTTGCCGAGAGGAAATTGAGCCATCAGCCGTTCCCGCTCATCCCGGCAGCCCGAGACGGATCGAGGATGCCCCACCGGTCGGTCTTGACCACCACATGGTAGAGCTTGCCCCCGCTCTGGTAGACGTAGGTCCGGGCGGGGATGCTATTGTACACCAGCTCAGCGACGACCGCAGAGGCGAGGTCCTCACAGTCTCCACAGCCGATGTCCCCGCCGAACATCGGCTTGGCCAGCTCCTCCCAGGTCTGCCAGTGCTCGTTGGGGTCTGCGCGCTTGTACCTGATCTTGCCGGACTGGATGCCGGAGATCACCGGGTACTGACCCTTCGGGAGCTTCCTGCGGCTCATCTGGGCCAGGTTCACGCTCACCAAACCATCCAGCAGGTTAGCCGCGTCTTTCGTTGACAACTCAAAGGAGGGCGAGATCGGCACAGGTTACCTCACGACCGTGTTAGGGGTAGAGACCTCGAGGCGATCCATGGCGGCCTCTCGATCATAAGGTCCAATGGTGGGATCACCAAAGTCTCGGTCAGACATGATGTCACAGACCAGGTTGATCGTAAACGTCATCGACGCGAGCGGAGGACCCACAACCGCCGCCTCGATGAAAGCCTGGTCCGGACTGGCGAGCTCAGGATACGCACGCAGGCCAGGGAAGTCCGTAGCCTTCGCGTCATATGGCGTCGCGTCAATGAAACCATCTTGGCTCAACAGGTTCGCCCCACCACCAACGGCGAGCCCCCGGATGAGCAGGTAGAGCTGCCCGTTCTTGTAGTAGTTGTTCGGAGCGCCGTAGCCGACGATGGGGACCGTGGTGATGTAAGGAGGGTTCACGCCAGCCTGCCACCACAGCTGCACCGTGGTGGAGACAAGACCAACGGTCGTTGGGGTAAAGGTAAAGTTGACAGTGCGGGTCCCTCCTGGGAAGACCGAGGTCACGCCCACGACCGCGTCCACCGTAATCGAGGGATCACCGATAGAAATGAAGACCAGGTTCCGCTGGAGACCCGGAGGGAATACGGAGTCATCCTTGAAGACGACAGAGATAGTCAAGCTCGACGTGGCGGCTTCGACATAGCCAAAGGAGATAGATCGAGGCGTAAAGGGGAAGCCGCCACCCGGCCCCGGACCCCAGAACGGCAAGTTCTCTGCGATAGGGACACCGCCGATGGTGGTCGGCGCAGCAGGAAGCGGAGGGACAACCACCGCGAACGAGTCGTACCGACCCGTTCGCGACGAAGAGGGACCTACGTCGTAGAAGTTGACGTCAGTCAAGGACCCTGGGGTCGGACCGGGAGACCCTGCAGTGAACAGCGGGGCGTTCCCGCCATACACGGTCCTCGTCTGCGTGATCTCGAGACCGACCACACGGAGCTTCGCCCACTCAATCACCGGGGTGCGAAAGAGGAAACCCGACAACACCCGACGACCCGAAGGATCATTGGGCATCGTCACGATCACGGTAGGGTTGGTCTCGTCGACCCGATTGCCGCCCGCGCCCGTGATGACCATTGGGCCCACCTGGGGCGCCTGGAAAGAGAGCTGGGTGAAGTTGGCGTCGTAGAGGTAGAAGGGCACCCGGAGAAGCCGGCCAGGCCCTGGCGGCGCCTCTGCTTGAAAGACCAGACCGCCGACGCCGTTGACCCCCTTGGCGGAGGCCTCGAGGTCAGGCTGGTACTTGGTGAACGCCGGCTTGGTGGGACCGAGCTTCTGATCGATGAGCGCGATCTCGTACCGGACGTCAACAGCCTTGTCCGTGGAGATCAGGGGCAGCAACGACTGCAGCCGCTGGCGCTTTCGCTCCAGGGCCTCGCGCTCTGCATCGGTCATCTTGGGATCAGCCATGTCTCACCTGCGACAAGAGCCCGGCCCCCGAAAGGGCCGAGCCTCCTTGGCTTCAGCGCGTGGGTGGGCAGGCCGAGGCCTGCACCATCCTAACACCGATCAGACGAAGCTGCCGCCCTGGCGGACGAGCGCGCCGGCCCGGGCGTAGGCGCCGGGGACGTGGGCGCCGTAGTTGTCGTCGACCAAGATCTCGCAGACCAAGCTCGCCGAGAAGGCGATCTGGGCGGAGAGGGGATCACCCACACCCTGGACCGACACCTGGGCGACGTTGGGCGACTTGAGGATCGGGTAGTCCCGCAGGCCTGCGAAGGAGCTCTGGCCGGCGAGGTAGATCCCCGAAGGCGCGAAGTCCTCGTGCACGAACAGGTTGGCGCCGCCGCCGATCTGGAGGTCCGAGACGCAGATCTCCGGGGCCGAGGCGGGGGCCAGCACGGCGTCCTGGCGCACGATCTCGAAGCCGACGATCCGCAGGGTCGCCCAGGAGATCTGGGGGGTCTGCATGAGCGCGGTGCCGGTCGCGCCGCCACCGGCGGCCACGTTGGCGAAGTCGATGTAGGCCGTCGGCACGGTCGTGCTGCCGGTGCCGTTGGTCAGGTTGGTGGCGACGTTCGCCGCGGTGGTGTTCGCGGCGGCCGAGAAGATCTCGCCGGCGACGCCGGAGGCCAGGTAGAACGGGATGCGGATCAGGCGACCAATGCCCGGGGGCGACTGGGCGGTGAACTGCATGCCGCCGACGCCGTCCACCAGCGCCTTGTTCACGGCCACCTGCGACTGCAGGTAGGGGTTCGACTGCTTGCGAGCCATGTTGTGCTCCACAGAGAGGAGAGGAGGAGAAGAAGGGGACGAGCCCCGGCCCAGCGCGACGCGAGGCCGGGGGGGAGGGGTCAGATGAACGAGCCGCCCTGGCGAACCAGCGCGCCCTTGCGGGAGTACGGGCCCGGGACGTGAGCGCCGTAGTTGTCGTCCACCAAGACCTCGCAGAGGAGGCTCAGCGACACGGTGTTGGTCTCACCGACGACGGAGTTGACCGGGAGGACGGTCACCTCGGCCTGGTTGGGCGACTTGAGGATGGGGTAGTCCCGCAGGCCGCAGAACTCGGGCTGGTCGGCGTCGTAGATCCGGGCGTCGGCAAACTGCTCATGGGTGAACAGGTTGGCGCCGCCGCCGATCTTGAGGTTCTGCACCAGCAGGGTCGGACCAGGGTTGCTGATCGCCTTGAACTGGCGCTGGGCGCTCTCGAAGCCCACCACGCGGAGCGTGGCCCAGGAGATCTGGGGGGTGAGCATCTGGAAGGCGGTGCCCGAGGTGTTGTTGCCACCGGCGATGAGGGACGGATCGAGGATCACGACCGGGTTGGTCGAGCTCGAGACGCCCGCACCAGCCGCGGTGATGGCGCTGGTGTTGGCGTTGACCGGGTAGAACGGCAGGCGGAGGAGGCGACCGAGGCCCGGGGGCGACTGGGCCTGGAACATCAGGCCACCGATGCCCTCGATACCCGCGGCGGCGGCCGAGAGCTGGCCAGCGGCCTCGGCCTCGGTGTAGCCGGTCTTCGCCAGGACGGCGTCGATGCGCTCGAGGCGACGGCGGATGGCGGCCTGCTTGCGGGGGCCGCTGACGGTCATCAGGGCCTGCAGCTTGGCCTTGCGCTGCAGGAGGCGCTGAACGCGGTTCTCGGCCACGCCGAACTCGTCGTCGTCACCGTACAGATCGTTGTCGAACATGATGTGCTCCACAGTGGAGAAGGGATGGGGGAGGGGGCTGAGCCTCAGCGGCTCGAGAGGGCTTCAGATCACCAGCCGTAGGCGTAGTTGGTGGCGCCAACCTTGGCGCCAGCCGCAGCCGGCTCAGCCGCGGCGGCCTGGGCGGGGGCTTGCTCGATCTGGCCCTGGCTGGCCATGCTGTTCCACTCATCGGCGGTCACGCGCTGGAGCGCGTGGCGGCGGCAGGTCTCGGTCGCGACGTAGGAGTTGAGCAGGCCGCTCGCCAGATCGTGGCTGACGCGGCGCGCCATCGCGTTGGGGACGAGCTGGCCGGCGACAGCCGCGGCCATGCCGCCGAGGAACCGGTAATCGAGGTAGGCCGGGACCTCCTCAACGCCCGACGCGTTCTTCATCTTGATGCCGGTGCGGAAGCTGTGGTTCTGGCAGGCCATGTTCGTGGCGACCACGTTGGTCACCAGGCCGCCGACGAGGTCGATGGGGGCGAAGGGGCTCGAATCGCCGAGGGGCATGATCGACTCCAGAGGGTGAGGATGGTCCAGGTCAACTTATTGGTTGATCCTGGGTTTCGCAGCGGCACCGCTCGGCGCCGTCCCCCATACAGTAGCGCAAGGGTGCGCGGCTGTGAAGAGGGTTGTGAGGGGTGCCTTGATGCCAGGCGCTTGCGCGCGCGCAGCCGATGACAAAAGTCGATTGCGCGCGCAATGCGCGCGAGGTACTGTTCTTGCGCACCGAAAAGCGCGCAAACGCGCGCAAACGCGCGCAAACCGCGCAAGAGTGACATATGTCAAAGTCAATCAACTCGAGCAAGGCAGAGGAGGCCAAGAGGCGGGTTGACTTGATCCGGGAGGTTGTGAATCTCACGACGAAACTGAACCCAGAGATCACCACAGACGGACGCGCCGTGCTCAGCGACCGTGCGTCGAAGATGAGCGCAGACGCGCTGGACGCGATGGTGCTCGAGCTGCAGGAGAAGCTCCAGAAGAAGAGGAGGGCAGAGAAGGAGCGGAACCTGTACTGCTACCGGTGCGGGACCTCGTGGACGCCTGGCTACGTCGCCTGCACGTCCTGCGGGAGCGTCGACAAGGGGGAGGGCACCGCGCGGCCCACGGTGCACATCTCGGGAGACACAGAGACCTTCATGGGGCCATGGCGGCTGCTGCCATGGCAGCGCCCAGGCACAGTGGGGATGTTCGGCGGACCGGGCGCGGGCAAGAGCTCGCTCTCGGCGATGATTCGACCGGAGATCTGGCTGACAAAGGAGCAGGTGCCCAAGCCGGTGGGTGAGATGTTCCGCCGCCTCTATGGCGACGACTTTATGCCGCAGGTCTACTCCGTGGAGAGCGCGGAAGACGTCGAGTCCATCCTGAAGGGGCACTTCAAGGGTCCGGTGGTGCTGGACTCCGCCACCGCGCTCAAGCTTCGAGACGGGCTGCGCGCGTCCGAGGTCATCGTAGAGTGGTGTCACCGCAACAACGAGCGGGGGCTGATCATCCTCCAGGTCAACAAAGATGGGCAGTCCGCGGGGTACATGGAGATCCCGCACTTGGTTGACGCGGTCGTCAACATCACCCCGGACCCCTGGGGCGTCCGCGCCTTCCGCGTCAACAAGAGCAGATGGGGGCCGCTGGGCGCGACCTACTGGGGCTTCGACAAGCAGGGGCGCGTAGAGGTGCCCGACTTCCCAGCAGCCTACAGCGTGGAGGGGAGCCCCGGCAACTACTGGCTGCACCCGTTCCCCATCAGCGGCGCAAAATGGAGCGGACTGCTCGCAGCGCTGTCGGCCGACGAAAAACTGAAGCCGCGCTGCGCCAGCGCGGCTGTTCGGGCCGCCTACATGCCCAGCGGATTCGTGGAACCCATGGACCTCCCTGAGCGGAGGCGGTTCGCAGAAGAGCACGGGTTGAAGTGGATCGAACCGGACTCAATCGAGATTGAGAGTGACTTCAGCAGGCCCCCACAAGAAGAAGGAGAAGAGTGATGTCGCAGGTCATCAACAGCTGGGAAGACTTCACCGATGGTCAAGACGGAACCGGCGGCATCAACAAGGCCATCGAGAAGGCGGTGGCGCTGGGTCTCGAGGCGGGGGTGCGCGTCAAGGTGGTCTTCCGGACCCAAGAGCAGGGGACGCCGTCGTTCGTGAAGCTCTCCGAGATCAGGTTCGACCCCAAGAACACCCAAGTCATGGCGATCAAGCGCTCCATCGTGCAGACGCTGGAGGACAACCCTGGTCAAGAGTTCTCAGGAAAGATCAGGATCGACTTCCAGAACGGTGACGACTCGACGAGCTACTCGTCGTTCCAGCGGAGCGTCAAGATCGGCTCCGTTGCTCACTTTGAGCCCGGAGAAGACGACGACGGCAGCAACTTCGCGGACGAGATCTTGAGCGGGGGTGGCTCAGGGATGTCAGGCGCGTCCCGAGACGAGATCATCGAGCACTACAAGGCCCTCCTGACCGAGAAGGACAACGCCATCAAGCGCCAGGCGGCGAGCACGGACGCCGCCATGGGGTTCTTGTTCAAGTCCCAGGCCAACATGCTGGCCATGTTCGACCGCTCGACCCGGATGATGGAGAGCTACACGCTGCGGTTCGGGTTCCCCCAGATGCAGCCTCAAATCATCGAGAGCGGCAGCGTCAACCGTGAGCCCGCGCCAGCCCCCGCAGCTGGTGGGGGCGGGATGGGCCTGCTGCCGATGCTGCTCCAGGCGGCGGCCCAGTTTGCGAAGGCAGACGGCCCCGCCCCGGCCCCCCAGGCGCCGCCGCAAGCGCAGCAGCGGCAGATCGGGCGCGCTCCGTCGGGCCAGGCCAACCGGATGGAGGCGGTGAACCACGGCGCGAGCTCGGTGCGGTCGATGCGCCCCCAGCCGGCGCGCCCGGCTGAAGGGTTCGAGCCCCCGCCCCACATCCAAGAAGAGAGCAGCCCGATGGGCCACCACCAAGAGATGACGCGCCACGAGGAGCCTCGGGGGCACCGGTTTGAGCAGCCAGAGGAAGAGTACGAGGATGACGCGAGCGATGAGGGGGACTACGAGGGCGATGACGAAGAGGTCGCGGAGGCCGCCACCCAGCAGCTCAACAAGATCTCCCCCGAGGAGATGAAAGCGCTCGTGCTCAACTGGGTGAACGCCAGCCCCGAGAACAAACAAGCAGCGCTCTCGATGGGCTCGGACCTCATGACGGCCATCATGAGCTAAGAACGGGTTGACAAGCAGAAGGCGTCAAGATACCAAGCGAAGCCACTGGAGGGCGTAACATGGACATGGAGAAAGAGATCGAGGCGTGGGCCACGAACCCCAACAACAAGGCGCGCGCGAAGGCGCTCGGTATGCGCCTGATCGCGTTCGCTGCGAAGCCCGAGGAGCTCCTCAAGCAGCCGAGCCTCGGCGAGTTTGAGGACAAGGCCCAGCAATGGGCGGTCCAGAACCAGATGAAGGCCAAGATGCTGCTCATGAGGCTGGTCAAGGCGTTCGTGTAGAGGCCGAGGCGCCCCCCATGGGGTAGGATGCGCGACCATCCATCCCATGGGGGGAGCCATGCCGCAGAGTAGTATGCCCTTTGATGCTGCAATCGCGACCGCCGCAGGTCAGCTGGACCCTGCGGTGGCCGCGAACACGCAGCCCTTCGACAACACCGACACGTTCATCGTGTACAACAAAAGCGCCGCGGCCGGGGTCTACATCAAGATCAGGACCGCCCCAGTGATCGACGCGAACGACCCAGCGTCATCCGTGTATGTGCCGCCATCCAGCTCGATCACGCTCCCACTGGGGGACACGAGCCATCGACCACCCTATGGGACCGGAGTGGGGCAGTCCTCGATCTACTACTCGACAGACGCCGCGGGGATCACGGCCCAGGTCGCCATCACCTACATCAACAACATCGAGCTATAGCGGTGACGAATGGGCGGGCTGTCAATCGGAAAAGGCGTCGGGTACAGCCTGCCCTCGCCCAGCACTGGATCGAGCGGAGGTGGAGGAGGCTTCGACGAGGTTGACGAGTACGACGTCGCCAGCGACGGGCAGACCGTATTCGCGACATCGAGGATCGCGAACCCAGCCAAGAGTAAGCACATGGTCGTCCTCAACGGGCGGATCATGAGGAGAGATGTGGACTACGACGTCGTGTCCGGAGAGATCAGGTTCAGGTACGGGATCGAGTCTGGGAGCTGCGTTGTCGTCTATTACGTTGTTCTCGCCTAAGGGCAGCCGCGTAAAATGGACGCAGAGGGGTGGTCAGGCTGGGGCGCAAGGATTAGCCTGAGGTGGCCCCGGGGCACCGCAGGCCCCACCACCCGAAGCAACGGAAGCTGAAGACATGTCCGCCTACACCCTGATCCGCACCGCCGACATCCACGACGCCCAGGTCACCACCAACAAGCTGGCTGACCAGAACGTCACCACCGCCAAGATCGCCGGCGAGGCCGTCACCACCGCCAAGATCGCCGACGCGAACGTCACCACCGCCAAGATCGCCGACGTCAACGTCACCACCGCCAAGCTGGCCGACGACGCGGTGACCAACGCGAAGCTCGCCGACGACGCCGTCCAGACCGCGAACATCGTGGACGCGAACGTCACCACCGCCAAGCTCGCCGACCTCAACGTCACCGAGGGCAAGCTCGCCGCCAGCGCGGTTGCCACCGACAAGATCGCCGACGGCGCCGTGACCACCCTCAAGATCGCCGACGACAGCGTCACCGCCGCCAAGCTCGCCGACGTGAGCGGCACGGCCATGAGCCAGGATGGCGCCGGCTACCTCAACGTCAACTACGACGACGCCACCGTGGGCGTCGACGGCAGCGACCGCCTCTACGTCAAGGATGGCGGCATCAACACCGCCCAGATCGCCGACTCCGCGGTGACCACCGCCAAGATCGCCGACGCCGCGGTGACCACCGCCAAGATCGCCGACAGCAACATCACCACCGCCAAGCTCGCCGACGACGCGGTCACCCCCGCGAAGCTCGACCTGTCGGCCAACTACTCGTTCGAGGGCGCGAGCGCCATCACCGTCGCGGCCGGCGGACAGATCTCCTGGGCCACCGCCCCGACCAGCGACAGCCAGCTCGCCAACAAGGCCTACGTCGACAGCGTCGCGAACGGCCTGAGCTGGAAGGACGCCGCCCGCGTCGCCACCACCGCCAACATCGACCTCTCCGCTCCTGGCGCGGCGATCGACGGCGTGACCCTGTCGAACGGCGACCGCGTGCTCGTCTGGAAGCAGGCCAACGCGAGCCAGAACGGCGTGTACGAGTTCAAGGGCGCCGCCGCAGCCATGGTTCGCGTCGATGACCTCGACACCGGCGCCGAGTTCCTCTCGGCCGCCCTGTTCATCAGCGCGGGCGCGACCTGGGGCGACACCGGCTTCGTCTGCACCAACGACACCGCCCCGGCGGTGGGCTCCGACAACATCGAGTTCGTCCAGTTCACCGGCGCCTACCAGGTGATCGCCGGCGCCGGTCTCACCAAGACCGGCAACACCCTCGACGTCGGCGCCGGCAACGGCATCATCGCCGACGCCGACGCGGTCCGCGTCAGCCTCGCCGCGAACAAGGGCCTCGCCTTCGACGGCAGCGGCGCCATCGAGGTCCAGGTCGACAACACCCGCGCGATGTTCCTGAGCGCCGGCGGCCAGCTCCAGGTGGGGCTCGACACCACCCAGGGCCTCTTCACCAACGGCAGCGGCGAGCTCGTCGTCGTCGTCGACAGCAACTACGGCCTGAGCATCGACGCCACCAACGGCCTCCGCGTGGACATCCTCGCGGGCGGCGCGCTGGAGTTCGAGGGCGGTGACCTCGACGTCAAGGACCTCGGCATCGACGCCGCCCGCCTGGCCGCCGACGCGGTCACCACCGTCAAGATCGCCGACAGCGCCGTCACCACCGCCAAGATCAACGACGCCGCGGTCACCACCGCGAAGATCAACGACCTCGCGGTGACCGAGGGCAAGCTCGCCAGCGACGCGGTGACCACCACCAAGATCGCGAACGAGGCCGTCACGCTCGCCAAGCTCTCGACCGACGTGCAGAAGAAGCTCGGCGGCTACGACAGCAGCTACGACCTCGAGATCACGTCCGACAACCAGGTCGTCACGCTGCCCGCGGGCTGCGAGGCCACCGTGCCCGAGCACCTGCTCTTCGTCAACGGCCGCCTGATGCGGCTGGGCGCGAGCAAGGACTACACGATCAACGGCAGCAACGAGATCGTGTTCGGCGGCGGCTTCGTGAGCGGCGACACCATCCAGCTGATCTTCAACGACCGCAGCTGATGATGGCCTGGACGACGACCGAGTAATCAGTTAGTCGATCTGGGGTGATCTGCGCGATGATGCGCCAAGGGGCCCCCTGGGAGACCAGGGGGCCTTCCTGTTGAGGGGAGGCACAATGGGTCGAAAGAAATACGTCTTCGTTCAAGTCAGCGACAAGATCTACAAGAGCGAGGCCTGGACGTCGTTTGCGGGCAAGGTCGGAGAAGATCAAGACGTCATCCTGACCCGCGTAGGAAGCCCCAAGGCCGCCACGGACCGGGTAGTGGAGGCTTGCCAGGGCGTGCGGCATGGGTCATTCTGTGTCTACCTCCAGTGGCACCTCGGGCGCGGGGATGTGGAGCTTGGTCAAGTGATCTCCTTGGGCTCCTGTCGAGGGAGTCGAGATCTGGCTCGGTTCGTCTACTCCGGGCTGAACAGCATGGTCCTCGGCGAAGGGGTCCAAAACAAGATCAACTGCGACTACAACGATCTCGAGATCGAGAGGCACCCCGGCATGCAAGACCTCGTGAGCTTGCACGACGCGAGCGGCAAGAAGTGCGCGCCGGTGATCTTCAGGCCGATGTCGGAGCGGAACAGGAAGGCGAACGAAAACTTCAACGACCCCGGCCGCATGAGGATCATGGGGACCATGCTGGCGCAGCAGTGCATACGGTTCATTGAGAGATACGCATAGTGCCAAACGAGATCAGCCTCAACTACGGATACGGGTATGCCTTCCGCGTCAGCGGGGGCGGCCCGAGCGCGCCGCCGCTGGTCGCCGGGGCAAACCCGCCGGCCCAGTACGCCGCCCCGGGGACGATCTCGCTGGTTTTCAGCTTCCCGGCAGCCACAGGGGGCACAGCGCCGATCACCTACAGCCCACCAGCGCTCACGGCTCCGCCGGGGTCTGGCGCCAGCGTGAGCGGGACCGCGCCAGGCAACATCACGGTCAACGACGCCGTCAACGGCGAGTCGTACCTGGTCCGCGTGTACGCGACCGACGCGGACGGGCAGCAGGTGCTCAACGACGCGATTGGGGCGGTGGAAGCATCGAGCCCACCGAGCTTGGTCGCAGGGGCCAACCCGCCCGCCCAGTACGCGACCGCGGGGACGGCCTCGCTGACCTTCAGCTTCCCTGCAGCCACCGGCGGCGTAGGGGTCATCACCTACAGCTCGCCGGTGCTCACGGCCCCGCCAGGCTCTGGCGCCAGCGTGAGCGGGACCGCACCAGGCAACATCACAGTCAACGACGCCGTCGACGGCGAGTCGTACCTCGTCCGCGTGTACGCGACCGACGCGGACGGGCAGCAGGTGCTCAACGACGCGATCGGGGCAGTGGAGGCCTCGAGTCCACCGGTCTTGGTCGCGGGAGCCAACCCGCCCGACCAGTACGCGGCCGCGGGGACGGCCTCGCTGACTTTCGCCTTCCCTGCGGCGAGCGGCGGGACCCTCCCCTACGTCTACAGCGCGCCGACGCTGGTCAAGCCGAGCGGCTCGACCGCGACGGTGACAGGAACGGCTCCGGGCAACATCACGATCAACAACGCGACCAACGAGGAAGCGTACTTGATCCGCGTCGTGATCACGGACGCAAACGGCCAGCAGGTCCTCAACGACGCGCTCGGGGCTGTGGGTGAGGCGGCGTTCGTGCCGCTCGCCCCCATCGTGGCGCCAGCTCGACAAGCCCTGGCGTCCACCGCGACGAGCGCGAGCGTCACATTCACGCAGCCGGGCGCGCCCGGTGGCATGGTCTACAGCGTCGCTGTGAAGAACGTGACCACGGGTGCAAGCATCGTGCCCTCTTCGGGCTCAGGGCTCGGCGCGTACGCGTTCACGGTCTCGAACAACAACGACTACATCGTAGTGCTGACGGGGACAGCGCCCGACGGCCAAGTGTCCACGGCCGTGGCTGAAGTTGCTGTGGCTGCTGCACCCGCACTGACTTGGAGCGCACCTGCGACAGTCTCGCGTCCAACGGGAAGCACCACAGCGACGATCACCTGGCCTGCCGCAACAGGCGGCGTGACACCCTACATCTATGGCGAACCAGGGGTTGTGTACGACAGCCAAGGAGGCAGCACAACAGCGCTCTACTCGACAACGGGGTTGACCACGGGCATCACAGGGCTGGTCAACACGCAAGTCGTCGTGCTCACACGCCAGGTGACTGACGCAGCAGGCTCCGTGCTGTCTGTCCAAGCCGTGGCTATGGTCGATGCAAGCGCCGCTCCGTTGACATTCGCGTCGACACCGGCCAACCAAACGCTGGTGAGCAGCTCGACGAGCGTGACACTTGGAAGCTGGGGCGCAGCTTCAGGTGGCACAGGCCCGTACATATACGCGGTCACGGACATCAGCGGCGGCGCCACCGCCATCTCCGGCTCAGACGTCGGACCGTGGTCTGCGGTGGGCCTGACCGCAGGCTTCACCTACGCCTTCTTGATGACCGCGACAGACAGCCTCGGAGCCAAAGGCTACAGCGTAGTCACAGTTGTGGTAGAGCAAGAAAACAACCTTGGACGCTGGCTATTAGTCTCCAGCGTAGACTTCACTGACGCAGACTGGACTGCGTTCTCGACGACCAGCACAACGCAGTCCACTGTGGCTTGGTACGCAACCCTGTACGCGGCAGACGGGATCACGCCCCGGTGCTACCTCTACAACAACGTCGCCGCAACGCGAACGATCACGTTGTCTCCATCAAGTGTCGGGCTTCAGCTGGTCAATGGCGCGACAACGAGTCAGCCGACCATTGGCGTGTGGCCTGCTGAATGGACACCCATCCTGGGCGGCGCGCGGCGTGATGCGTGGATGATTGAAGCCGTAATGGAAGGAGAAGAGCCCGCAGGCGGCGCAGCCTTTGTCCACATGAGCGGCATCAGCTCCAGCCAGACGACAATGGCGACATCACCTGGCACTGGGCTGCGTGTGACCGACTCCTCATCGAACGTCATCATCCTGCGCGCGTTCTGCTACATCTCCGGCTTCACCACCAGCACACTGCAGACCCTTACGGGCGGGCCCCGCATCTGGAAAGCGTCGAACCAAGTAACGATTGTTGATAGCCGACGGCATGACATCTACACCAACGTGGGCGCCACGGACTTCTGCGAGCCCCAAAGCGGACTGCGCGTACGGGCCCAGGCAACCTCGACCGCGATGACGGCCGTCAACGCAGACGTAGCCAGCGATGGGTTCTTGTGGTTCTCGTCAACCATCGCAGACCGAGTAAAGTGGTGGATGTACCACGATGGATCTGCAACAACAGGATCTGCTTTGCGTCTCAAGAAGCTTCGCTTGTTGCGCATGCCCAGCGGGAGCCTCTGATGGACATGCAGTACGAATGGCAAATCTTCGTCGATCCTGATGGGTTGGTCTCTATCGTGATCCGCATGACCAACAGCGAAGCCGCCGCGCTCGTCGGCGTCAACCTCAAGGACCCCGCGCAACCAGATGTGGGCGCATCGCAAGACACGCAGCGCCAGCTCATCGAGACGCTGCAGCAGGCCGTCATTAACGGGTTCTTGGTCGTGCCTGGGTGATCGTGGAGAGCGGTGTGGCTGGTCTGCGAAAAAAAGATCAGGCAGGTCCGCGCGCGACGAAGGTCTCCACGCCAGCACAGATGAAGACCAAAGACTCGCCCTCGAGCTTGACCTCGAAGATGTCGTGCTTAGAGATGCCGGCACACAAGAGCAGGTCTTGCGGAGAGACCGCGAGCGCCGGGCACGATCTGCTGCCATCCAAGATGAAGAACCGAGAGCGACCCATCCAAGACGAGATCGAGTCCAAGATCTCGAGCCACCACGCCGAGACCAAGGACGTCTCGTAGAGCGCGCAGAGAGCCTGCTCGACGGACGGAGCGGAGCCCTCCAGCACGCACTGGTTGGCGATCTGCGTCAAGCGCAGCGCGGGGTTCCACGTCCACACGCAGGCGTCTACCCGGTCATCCGTCAAGCGCACAATCATCCTCGCCGATGAAAACACCTTATCACGGTAGGGTTGCGGGGGCACGATTCAGCGGTAGGATGGAGGTGCAGTCAAGCTGCATCCCCCCTCAAGCTTGGAGAACATCATGGCCGTCAACCGTTTCGGCTTCCCCTTCCAGAACACCGCGGAGCTGGCTGCCGCCAACATCACCGCGAACACCCAGCTGAGCACCGATGGCGCCAGCATCGCCGTGCTGACCCCGGACGCCGCGTACAGCGTAGCCATGCCGGACCCGAGCCTGTGCGAGGGGCAGCTCCGCCAGATCGTGAACACCACCGTGAACGCCCTGACGATCCGCCAGTACGCCTCCGGTGCCTTCACCGGCGCCGCCATCGCGCTGACCGGTGTGGCCGCGGGCACCCTGCAGACCGGCGTCTCGGTCGCCGGCACCCCGAAGTACGCCTCCGCCGTCTACTACTGCAACGGCACCAACTGGACCGCGGTCACGGCCAACGCCAACCCCACCTAAGCCAGCGGAAGACCTCGCTGCAATGGTGACTGGATGAGCATCGAGCACATCTTCGGAGGGACCCTCCGGTCCACCCGGAGCGTCTCGGTGCAGTCCTCGCCGACCGGCGTCCAGCTCGCTCTGGGCGCTGCGTCGGCGATTGTGCTGACGAACACGGGGCTGTCGGGCGCCCCCATCACAGTCACGCTCCCACCCGAGGCGCAGAGCGCCGGGAGCCAGATCTGCCTTCAGTGCGGGGGCGGCTCCACGGGGCCCCTCGTCGTGCAAGGGGGAGCCGGCCCCATCCAGAGCCTGCCTGCAGGGCTCAGCGGCCTCTACGCCTGCGACGGGAACGCCTGGTACGCCCTGGGCAGCCTCACGCCCCAGGGGGCTCTCCTGAGGCACATCGTCGAGCTCGGGCCAGGCGAGGCGATCTCGTCGGCGGTGGTGGTGAGCTCAGACCGGGTGAGCGCGACCGGCGTCATCTTGGTCACCCCCGAAGGAGGGGAGAGCATCTCCATCACGAATGGGCCCTCGATCCTGTCAAGATCGCCAGGTGTTTCAGTGACCATCAAGATCGAGGCAGAGAACACCGGGGTGACACCAGCCATCCTCGCGCTCAACCTGATGATTTCTTGAGCTCAATGGCGTTGACGATGAGGGTGTAGCGGTCGCCGACCTGCTCAGGGTGGCCCCTAACCTCGTGCAGCGGCCCCTTGACGCCGTCCCGCCAGCACGGGAGCACCACGAGATCGCCGCGGCAGGGCTCAAGGGGGCCTCGCCACCCATCCACGAAGAAGGATGGGGGAGGGGAGAAGCTGCCCAAGGAGAGGATCGAGGTGTAGCCGATGTTGGTCGAGGGGTCGATGTGCGGCTTCACGGTGAACCCAGGGCCGTACCTCTGAATGAAAGCCGCGTTGTACTCGATCTTTGTGCCGGACGGCAGGTGCGTCGGCATCGAGGCCACCATGCGGAGGGCGAGCGCGCGGCACGCCGCGGGGAGCCTACGGCCTCTCCCGTAACCCGCCCCAAAGCAGATCATGGAGAACGATCCGAGCCACGCGGGGGCCGGCTTGAACCGAATGGCGCAGAGCTCCTCTTCAGCGGCGGCAAGCTCAGCATCAGAAGCAAAGCCATGAACAAGATCAAGGTCGAAGTCGGCCATAAAGTGAACCCCGAGGTCAACCATAGCGAGACAGCGAGTATCCGTCAAGGTTGACAGCAAGGAGAGAGCGGTGTAAGATGAACATGTCGGAGGACTGATGGATCAGGAAATCGAGACAGCGATGCGTGAGAAGTTCGCAGAGGTGCTGCGGGAGATGCGGCTCGGCGCGTCGCTGACCCAAGAGCAGCTCGCGGAGCGCATCGGCAAAACCAAGCAGGCGGTGAGCCGGTACGAGAACGGGGCGTACTACCCGGCGATGCCGGTGATCAACCAGATCGCCGTGGTCTGCGGGTACAGCATCGCCGAGGTCTTCGACCTCGCGGCGAAGAAGCTCGGGCTCGACACGAGCCCCACCGACGCCACCATCGAGTTCCTCCGCAAAGAGGTCGAAGAGGCCCATCAAGCGTTGACGGACGCGGGCGTGACCAGCTTGAAGCCAGACGGGGAGGAGCCCCTGAGCCTGGCTGAGCGCGTCAAGGTCGCCCTGGGAGGGTAGAATGAACGGCGAGAAGAAGCGGCACCACGCCAAAGACGGAGTCAAGGTCTGCCCCAAGTGCGGGCAGACCTTGAAGACGTCTGCCTTCTATCGCCGATCAGACGGATCTTTCCGAGGGCCCTGCCAGGAGTGTGAAAAGGCGCTCAGGCGGGATGAGCGGAGCCGGAGAGCCCACGAAGATGGGCGGACCTTCGTGAGCCATGGCGAGCGAGAGGCCTGGGCACGGAAGAACCTGGAGACGCAGACGAAGCTCTGCCCCTCCTGCGGGGAGATCAAGGCGCTCGAGCTGTTCGGGGAAGACAAGGACAGCCGAGACGGCCGGAACCGGTCGTGCGCGGCCTGCACGACGATCCGCAGGAACAAGGTCGACGAGATCGACAAAGACCGCGTTCGGTCCTGGGTGGACCGACACATCGCGCTGAAAGTGACGGCGCGGAGAAGCAGCGGAGAGAGGACCGAGTACGCATGGGAAGAGTGATGCTGAGCGACAACAAGATCATCTTGGCGATGATCTTGATCCCTGGAATCATCGTCTGGATCTTGAGGATAATATAAGTAGGGATTGACAGCAGACCGGTGACGTGATACCTTGATCTTGCCAAGGAGGCAACATGAGCAAGTGGATCAAGGCAGCGGTTATCGGTCTCGCAGTCAGCAACAACGCGCACGCCGGCCTCAACGACGGCGTGCGGGGGAAGAAGTGGGGGGAGGTCCTCGAGACCGCCCCCTCGGAGAGCTGCAACGCCTCGACCGAGGCCAACAACGCCGGCGACTGGGTCTGCAAGGAGAAGATCGGCGACGTCGACGTCGACGTCGGCTATGGGCTGCTCCAAGACAAGCGGATGTACTCGGTCATCATCCTGGCGCAAGGCTTCGCCTCGTGCCAGAAGATCTCGAACACCCTCACGGAGGCGTGGGGCCGCGGCGGCCGCGATCAGTACGACTCGAGCCCGCTCCCCAAGACGAGCTGGTACGTCATGGGCGCGCTCGGGTCGTTCGAGTACAACAGGTACAGCGAGAAGTGCACAGTGCTGAGCATGAGCGTCTCCCTGTACCGGGAGAAGGAGAAGGCGGACAAGAAGAAGGCAGCAGAGGCGGCGAAGAGCCTCTGATCAACTGGTGGATCGAGCCAAGCGCACGCCGAGGGCGCTGCGGCGGTCGTCCGAAGCGATGTGGCTACGGGTGGCGACCCGCGCAGACAGCGGGTCGCTGAACCAGCTCCCACCATGGCGAACACAGAACAACCTCGACGGAGGTCTCCAAGCATCCACACCCGCAGCAAACGTGTCAGACCACCCGTCTCGCTGCAGCTCCCACAGGTTGCCCGAGAAATCGAAGGCGCCCACAGCAGAAGGGAACAAGCCACCGACAGGAGCCGATTCAGCCCGATCCACCACCGCCACCGACTTGACCCGGTCCACCCCAGCCCACCGTGTCGGCACCCCGCACCGCGCCGCCCACGCCCACTCCGCCTCGGTGGGCAGGCGGAAGCCGAGGAACCCGAGGGCCTCGAGCTGGCCCAAGAAGGCCTGCGCGTCGTCCCACGAGACCTGCTCCACCGGGAGATCATCACCTCGGTAGCGCGAAGGGCTCATGCC
>JACCDW011534062.1_pt1 | contig 37927 bp, 42 predicted proteins | sample 7449781 | NCBI WGS metagenome assembly JACCDW01 (sample SAMN15323449, study PRJNA562643) | freshwater metagenome | isolation source: river surface water | place: USA:Blue River Watershed | collected 2017-08-18 | reverse complement strand
CGTCTTATGCGGGAATAGCTCAGTTGGTAGAGCGCAACCTTGCCAAGGTTGAGGTCGCGAGTTCGAGCCTCGTTTCCCGCTCCACATTCGATAAGGGAAGCACACCATGCTTCCCTTTTTCGTCAAAGTGAATGGCGCGATAGCAAAGCGGTTATGCACCGGATTGCAAATCCGTTTAGCCCAGTTCGACTCTGGGTCGCGCCTCCATTAAAAACCTAATGGAATCAAGCACTTAGCTCAATCGAGCTAGGTGCTTTTTTATTGTTTTAACCATTACACGGTTATTACACGTTTCGTTCATGAAGTTTGGTTGCTCTTTTGAGTAAAGGCCCGTAAACTGCACTGATGAAAGAAAGAAGCGCGGAAACAGTAGTTGTACGTGAAAACGAGATTCGTTTGGTGCGTCGCCCTGACAGTGACCGTTGGCAGGCCCACTTCAAAGTAGAAGCCATTGGTAAGTGGATTCGCAAGGCTACCGGTACCGCAGATCTGGACAAAGCCAAGGCCCTGGCTGAAGAGCAGTGGTTCGAAGCCAAGGTGCTGGCCAAGGCTGGACATCCAGTTGTGTCCAAGAAGTTCAAGGCTGTGGCCGAAGTGGTTCAGCGTGACTTGGAGATCAAGGTATCAGCTGACAAGACCAAGCGTGGCAGCAGCAACGATTACATCAACGCGATCAAGACCTACTTAATCCCATTCTTTGGTGGCTACAACGTTGACCGTATCAACCAAGCTGTATTCACAGAGTTTTGCGAGTGGCGACGTCAAAAGGTAGGGCGTGAGCTTAGCCATAGCGCCCAAGCGAATCACAACGCCGCACTAAACCTGGTCTTTGATTACGCCATTGAGCGTGGCTACATGACTAGCCTTCAAAAGCCTGTTTTGAAGAACACAGGAGAGCAAGGGGGACGTCGCCCTGACTTCTCAGCTAAAGAGATCGAACACATTCTTGAAAAGCTACCTGCTTGGGTTCAAGAAGGGCGTATTGGTCGAACCCGTAACCTGCGTGAGCTCTTGTCTGTCTATGTGCCATTTGCTGCGGCAACAGGCATGCGCCCCGGTACGGAGATGGAATACCTAGAGTGGCGTCACATTGAAGTCCACGACTTGGGCGGAGAGCCCGTTTTGTACGCCCACATACAAAAGGGTAAGACGGTTAAGAAAAACAAGCCTATGGGGGCTGTGTTGCATCGCAGCTGCTGGCTTTACTTGGAGAAGTTACGTCAAATGGCTCCTGAGTTTCAGGACAAGACAATTTACGAGGTTTTGGCTGGTAAGCACGAGTTGAGAATCTTTAGGGCTCGTGACGGCCTTCAACCCCCGCATTTGATTCACCAGTTCAATCAGTTGTTGGAGGACTTGAACATGGTGAATTGTCCAACCACTGGCGAAGAACGTACGCTTTACAGCCTCCGTCACTTTGCAATTACGCAGATGGTAGCAAAGGGGCTAACAGCTGAACAAATTCAAAGTCAGGTGCGAACCAGTGCAACCATGATTGCAAAGTTCTATAACCACATGAAGCCTCTGATGAATGCAGCGGCTTTTACAGGTCAAAACGAAGCTGGTACTGGCGAGGATGCAGTTGCTCAGCTACTGAACAACACACCGAACGACAACCTCATGCACTTTGCTGAACTTAGCACTGGTTTGAACCTAGCGCTTGTGATGCAGAACAAGCCAGCGTTTGAAGAACTAAAAGAAGCCTTAGAGCAAGCTTCGACTGCTTCGGCTACCAACTAATCAAGGAATTTGGAAATGACTACACCTATAGCCACGACTGAATCTCCAAAGCATCAGTTGGTGATTGATTTTGAACGCATGGCTCAGCGTTCCTTTGAGCTGTGCATGGACGCGCTTGGCAAGGTCGACTTCTATAAAAGATTACTTAGAAGACTGGAAGAAGGGCAATCAATTGCAGATGAGTTGCCAGTGGTTGCGACTATGAGTCCCGATTTAGTCAAGTTGACTGTTCAGCGATTGAAAAAGCAAGCTGATATTGCCGTGTCTGAAGCATGGGAGTTACCTACAGAGTTGAAGGGTAGCTTCGTCACGACCGTGCGATCGGTATTGCCTGAAGGTGAGCTTATTCCACAGTACGACGTGGAATATGTTGCTGAGACCAACGTAGGACAGGTTCGCGTGCAAGTAAAGAACTGGCGACGCAAAGTGAATGTCGAAGTTCTGGGTAGTGCTGAAGCAATGAGTGCTGTTTATGGTCAGATGGTTTTTGCAGGACTTAAAGCTGATTAGCTTGATGCCAGCTTTAAACCGTTGATCTTCATTAGCAAGTAGATGTATTGAAGTTCTGCCTTTTCGCAGTCTGGAGCTCCTACCCAACGAGCTAGCGAATGAGCTGGAATATGCAGGCGTTTTCCGTCTATTTCGACTTCCACGCGGAAATAGCAAGGGTTATGTTCAGTAAATGAAATCACTGTACCCCAGCGACCAATTGGCCAAGGTTTTCTGATTACAACAACTTGCTCACCGGGGCGTGCAAGGCAATTTAAGTTGTCTTCGTAGGCTTGTTGGATTTCATTGCTAGAGGTTCTTGCACTAGCTTTAGCAAAATCGTTGGCAAATTCTATGAATTGTTCGGAGTTCATACCCACAGATTCGGCTCGAAACAGTTGTTCCTTTAATGGATCTAAATTCGGACGTTTCTAGAGCTGAGGTAGTGCCAAGGCCAAGTGCTTATTCGACTTAGCAAGCAGAAGACTAGGGCAAACTGCTTTCGGCCAGATGCAGTCATTGAAGTTATTTCTTCGACAGTCGCTGTTTCAAAAATTCGATGAATCGTTGGGTCTTTGCTGGTAACAACCGTGTCTCTGTCATTGCATAAACAGGTATCTCCGCGCCTTGCCACAAAGGAAGCACACGCTGCAATCGACCAGCGGTCACTTCGTCCGCAACTATCGCCTCTGGCATCAAAACAATTCCCATGTCTAGCGCGGCCAAGCTGCGCATCATTCCCACGCTGTTGAGCTGAAATTTTCCGATCACTTCCACGGAGCACTCGCTAATATCGGCCAAGCTCATGGGCTTGGGCTACCCCGGCGGCCCGGCGCTGTCAAAGTTGGCCGAGCAGGGCGACCCGGCCGCCTTCAAGCTGCCACGTCCGTTGCTGCACAGTGGCAATTTGGATTTTTCATTCGCCGGTCTCAAAACCGCCGTGATGACGCAAGCGAAGAAGCTAGGTGATGCGTTTGAGGAGCGAAAGGCCGACTTGGCAGCCTCGACCGAAGCCGCCATCGTCGAGGTGTTGCTGAAAAAATCCCTCACGGCCTTGCGTGACACCGGCTTGAAGCGTTTGGTGGTGGCGGGGGGTGAAATCGGGCTTGACTTCTTTGTACCCGAGTTGTGTCAGAGCCCCTTGCGTGAACGGCAGACCTACTTTTATCTGGCGCAGTTGCGGCTCGCGCGCAAGCATGGCTTGCCAGTGATCCTGCATGTGCGCCGGTCGGCCGATCAGCTGCTCAAAGGTTTACGCAGCGTGGCGGCCCAGTCCGGTGCGCCCTGGCAAGGCATTGCCCACGCATTCAATGGCAGCGAGCAGCAGGCGCAGTCTTTTTTGAGCCTGGGCTTCAAGCTGGGGTTTGGCGGGGCGTTGACCTATGAACGGGCGCTGCAACTGCGACGACTGGCCTCAACCTTGCCTCTGGACGCGATCGTGATGGAGACCGACGCCCCTGACATGCCGCCGCACTGGACGAGAGTTTCAAACACGCCCGTCACACGGTGGCGCTGGGTGTGCCCGTCTACAAGCTGCCATCGACCAGCCCGGCCAACGCCAGCTGGAGTTTTGAGCGCAAGCTGGCCGCCTGGCGTGAGGTGATGGCGCTTGCGGGTCTGGTCAGCGGTTAGGGACGAGTCGCCCTAAATTTCGGAACAGGCTTGCTCAAAGCTCAAGCGGGGGTTACGCGTGTAGGTCTTGGTGGCGTCGATGTAGCCCAGATTGATCAAAAAGTTGGCTTGCAGGCGACCGTCAGGAAAAAATTCTGCATTGATTTTTTCGAGATCCACGCCACTCATCGGGCCGCAATCCAACCCTAGCGCGCGTGCCGCCATCATGAAGTAGGCACCCCCCAAGGTGCTGTTGCGTGTGGCGGTGTCCTGTGCGAGCTTGGTGTTGGCTGCAAACATGTCGCGCGCTTCCGGTACATGCCAGATGGAGGGCATGTTTTCGTAGAACTGCGTGTCGGTGGCCACGATCACCGTGACCGGCGCGGACTTCGTTTTGTCCACATTGCCGGGTTTGAGTGCGGGCAAGACCCGCGCTCGTGCTTGCGGGCTGGTCAAAAAAACATACCTCGCCGGTTGTGTGTTCATCGACGTGGGCCCCATCTTGGCGATCTCATAGACATCTTGCAGGAGCGACAAGGGAACCGGCATGTCCAAAAATCCGTTGGCAGAACGCGCGTTGAAGAAGAGCTGATCAATCGATTTTTGTTCAATTTTCATCATGTTCAAGCCTCCTGGGTTGCCAAAGCAATGGGGCAGTCGAATACAAAGTAGGGGGTTTTTAGTTGGTAGCGTTCCATCACGCTGGCATCGGCTTCAGGTTGAAACTTGCGAATCAGCGATTCGCGCACCCCGAACACGGCACACTGGCTGATGTAGGTGTCGTCAGCGTCAAACACCTCGGTGATCAAGCTGGTATAGCCCGGCGCTTCGACAATGATGTGGTAGTGCGCCGGCCGCCAGGCGTCGCGGTGGGATGCGGTGAGCAACTCCCCGACAGGACCGTCGGTGGGCACCCGGTAGGGTTTGGGTCGGATGGTGAGCAACTCAAAGGTGCCATCGGGCAGCACCTGCATCTGGCAGCGCAGGTTGTCTGTCGCCTGGGCCTCGTCCATTTGCCAGTACAGGCCGTTGTCAGCGTTTTGCCAGAAATCAACTTTGGCCTCGGGGATGGGTTGGCCATGGATGTCGGTGACCTTGCCTCGCAGCAGCACGGGTTCGCCCGCGTTGTTGCCCATGAGGTTGGCACCACTCTCCATCCAGGGCGAACCACGCGTGTGAAAAGGGCCCAAGACACTGCCTTGGGTCGCGCCGGGCTTGGATGCCATCAGGTCGACCAGCGACGACAGCCCCAGCACATCAGACAACAGAGTGAACTCGCTGCGCGAGTCGCTGCTGATGTCGGCTGCGCGGTGCAGGAACGCTAGGCCCTCGCGCCACTCGGCGTGGGTCAGCTTCGTCTCGGTAGCAAAGCTGTGCACGTGTTTGACGAATTCGGCCACCAAGAATTTCATTCGGGGGTCGTCAATCTTGTCAAAAGTCTGGACGACAGTGGCTGTGATGTTTTGTTGGGTGATGTTTCTCATGTTTACGCCTTAAAATAGGGTTAATCGATTAATTTAAAAAATGTCCAGAAAACCAGCACTCTCAGATCAGTCCGCCGACGCATCCGGCACCACCCGCGCCAGCGCGGTCTATGACGCACTGCGCGCAGATATCCTGCACGGCGTCTTCAAGCCAGAAGACAAGTTGCGAGTTGATGCGGTAGGTCAATGCTACGCTGTCGGCGCCAGTCCGGTGCGCGAAGCATTGAACCGGCTGTCGTCTGAAGGCCTGGTGGTGCGCACGGATCAACGTGGCTTTTGCGTGGCCCCGTTGCACTGGGAAGAGCTTGATGTTCTCACCTCCACCCGGTGCGATGTCGAGGGTCTGTGTTTGCGCCAGTCGATTGAAAATCGCACGCCATCCTGGGAAGACGCCCTGGTGTTGCTGGTGCATAAGCTGTCCCGCACGTCGCGTTCGCTCGCCAGTGACCACTACGTGCCCAATCCCGAGTGGGAAACGCTGCATCGGGAATTTCACGCCCGACTTCTGGACAACTGTCCCTCGCGCTGGCTGCGTGACTTTTGTGCCACCTTGTCCAATGAGGCCTACCGTTACCGGCAGTTGGCTGCCAGCAAAAACTTCACGAGCCGCCATACCCACGAGGAGCATGTGGCCCTGTTCCATGCCGCGATTGAGGGGAAGGCTGACGATGCGGTGAAGATCTTGGTGGCGCATTACCGTCAGACTTCCGCGTCAATTTCAGAGGGTGTGAAGTGGCTTGACATAGCTTGAGTCAGGTGGTAGAGCCGGGTCATCCTTGTGCGCCGACCGGGTTGCGCAAGGTGCCGATGCCTTCAATTTCAACCTCGATCACATCGCCTGCGCCCATAAACACCGGTGGCGTACGCGCGTAACCCACACCAGCGGGTGTGCCCATCAACACCACATCACCTGGCTCCAGGGTCAAGCACTGCGACAGTAGCTCCAAAGTTTGTGCCACGGGGTAGATCAAGGCATCCATGTTGGCGCTTTGCATGACCTTGCCATTGAGGCGTGACTCAATGTGCAAACCCTGGCAGCCCGGTGGCAATTCATCCGCGGTGACCAGATGGGGTCCAAAGCCTCCGGTCTGGTCAAAATTTTTGCCGATGGTCCATTGGGTAGTTCTCTTCTGGTAGTCCCGGTACGTGGCGTCGTTGAAGCAGGTGTAGCCAAATACGTGCTGCAGGGCATCGACCGCCTTGACATTTTTGGTCACACGGCCGATGACGACCGCCAGTTCGGCTTCATAGTCCAGGGCCGTTGATATGGGGGACAACTGAATCGGCGCGCCATGCGCCACAAGTGAGGTGGCGCAACGCAGAAAAATAGTGGGGTAGTCGTACACCTTGTTGCCGCCTTCTTTGGCATGGTCCAGGTAATTGACCCCCAGGCACACAACTTTCCCTGGGCGCGGCACACTGGGCAGCAATGTAACGTCGGTCAGAGGAGTGGCCTGGCACGAGCCGACACGGGCTTGGATGTCGTCGAGCAAACTCGGGCGAGCGTTACTCAGGGCGATGAATTCATTCACGCCAGTCGGTGCATCGGGCAGGCACTTGGCAATATCGATCACGCCATCGTCTTGCAGCACACCATAGCGGACGCTGTCTTGGTAAAGGTAACTGATGAGTTTCATAGATTCGAGTTCAAGGGTTGTTAATCGACTTTGGCGCCGGTTTGCTGGACAACTTTGCCCCATTTCACAACTTCGCTGTCGACGTAGGTCGCCAGCTCGGGGAGGCTCATGCGCGAGACTTCGAGTGAAAGTCCTACAAAATTGTCATTCAAGGTTTTATAAAGCAGAACCTTATTGACTTCCTTGTTCAGAAATTCGAGCACTTCTTTCGGTGTTCCAGCCGGGGCAAACAGGGCAAACCAGGTGTTGGCCTCAAACCCGGCGTAGCCCAGTTCCGCGACAGTGGGCACCTCTGGCAAAGCCGGGCTGCGCTTGAGACTGGTGACGGCAATCGGACGCACTTTTCCGGCCTTGGCCAGTTGGACGACGGGGGGCATGGACGTGGAGCCGACCGGAACCTGGCCACTCACAACGGCCGTGGCGGCTGCTGCGGGCTGAAACGGGACATGCAATACATCCACCTGCAGCAGGTTGCGGAACAACAACTCCGCGCCCAGATGGGTGGTTGTGCCGTTACCGGACGAGGCGTAACTGAGCTTTTCTTTTTTGGCCAGGGCCACCAGCTCCTTGAGGTTGTTGGCCTTGACATCGGGATGAACATAAATAATGTTCGGTGACACCGCCGCCATGGCGACCCCTACCAGGTCCTTTTTGGGGTCATAGCCTGCTTTGCTGAAAAGAGATGGGTTGACCGAATAAGCCACACTGTGCATGAGCAGTGTGTAGCCATCCGCAGCCGATTTGGCGACTTGGACTGTACTGATGTTGCCCCCGGCTCCCGGCTTGTTTTCAATCACCACCGGTTGGCCCAATGCCACCGACAGGTTCTGGCCAATTGACCGCGCCACGATGTCTGTGGAACTGCCAGGCGCAAACGCCACGACGATTTTGATGGGCTTGTCCGGGAATGCGGCGCTTGCCGCGCCAGCGCCTAACGCGAGCGCAAGTACAAATGAGAAATTTCGCAATTTCATGGTGTCTCCTCTGTGGGTCTTTGATGAATGACTTGATCCGATGTCCTCAGCGCATTCAGTCAAGTGAGTGATGAATTCGCCGAAACTTAAGTATATAGATTTGCATGTGTTTTCTATATTATATCGATAAATTCATATAATTAAATTCTAATCGATTATTTTGCATGTCGTTTCAACGAGGCAGTCAATGGCGGTTGGCGATAATGCAAAAATATTGAAAAAACGCACCCACTCCCTCCCTGAAGTCAATTTCTCCGACGAAGGCCCGCTTCGTCACCTCCATCTGGGCACTGAAAGGATCCAGGGCTCCATGCTGATGGATGCGCCCACCGTTTTGTTGGTTTTGTCGCAATAGTGGAGTCTGGCCGAAAAGAGTTGCGTCGCTGACCTGGTGATCAAACAGCGAGGCTGTAGAACTGCTGTGCTACGGACATGGCTGAGCCTTCGGGGCAGTTCATCTGCCCCTTGCGAATCATGTGCATGGTTTCGATCCCGGCGATGATAATTCGCGCGCTTCAAAACGACTTGAACCCCAGCATCGGTCGGGTTATCCGTTTGATCGCCCGGTGGTCCTGCTCGACGATGTTGTTGAGGTATTTGCATTGGCGCATCAAGATATCAACGCAGGCGTCCGCTTTCACGCTTTCAATGGCCGCAGTGTTCGCGCCGCTCTTGTCGATGGTGATCTTCTCAGGCACGTCGTGCAGGTTGATCGCCCGCTCCAGGAAGCGCCGGGCAGCCGCCAGATCGCGCTTGGCGGTGAGCAGAAAGTCCACCGTATCGCCCTCGCGATCAACGGCCCGATACAGATATTTCCATTCACCAGCCACCTTGATATAGGTCTCATCCATCCTCCAGCTCTTCCCAAATGGGTGCTTGCGTCGACGAAATACGGCTGTCAGCACCGGCAACATCTTGATCGCCCAGCGATGCCTTTTGCTCCAAAGCCCTGTATTCACGGGCTTACGGCGAGTGACCTAAAGGACGCGACGACTTCACTTTTCTAGAAGGTGAGTTTTTTCTGTCGTTTTCTCTCTCTATTCTCTGTTTTCTTAAGGACGTGTCCACAAGGGTGCCTAGGTTTCATGCGGGTTTGTCGGTGGTCGTTTGAACGTAACTGTGCATGAGTTGAGAATGAAAAAACAATTCATCGCGGCTGAGTGCTCCCAGATGTTGGTTTGGATGGTTAGGATTAGCTGTAGATAGTTAGTCTATGTTTAAGTAACTTGTATAGTGGATCTGCTAAAACCAGAATGGCAATTACACGACAAGCTTGTATAGCAGTTACAACTGCCACTCCTAATTGAAGAACTTTGGCTGTGATAGCCATTTCTGCAATTCCTCCTGGAGCAGTAGCCAGGATTATTGTTGGTAGCGGTAATGAGGTTGAACTGCAAAGTACATAGCTTGCTAGGCAGGATAAAGCAATCATTGTCAACGTGCCGATGGCTACGCTTATGAGCCAGCGAGGAGCGCCTTGAGTGAATTCTGATGTAAAACGAACGCCAAGACTTACACCGATAACAAGCTGAGACAAATTCGTCAACCATGTCGGGATATGAGAAAGCGTGACTTCACAACTAGCAAGAGCAATTGATGCGGCGAGGGAGCCTAAGAACCAAGAATTGGATTGACCTAGTCGTTTTACTCCCCAAACGCCAAGACTCGTAACGAGAGCTAATCCAATAAATCCCTTGGCATCGAATCGCTGAGTTTGATCGGGTATTGAATCCAAGTCATGCCAGCCAAACCATTGAACAATAAATGGAACGGTTACAGCTACGATCAAAATTCGGAGGCTGTGTGCCGAGGCAACCAAGTCAGTTCGAGCGTTTTCACGTTCTGCCAAAAGGGTCATTTCTGGCGCTGCACCGATGAGACTTGAGAAGAAAGTTGTTGTGCGATCTAAGTAAGGCAATCGCGGCGCATTAAACCAATGAAGCCAAAATTCGTAAATAAGTCCTAGCAGCAATGCCCAGATAACACTGAAGAGAATCGCCCACCAAAGGCTAATCACAACAGAGTTGACTTGTGGTGTGAAATACAAACCTAAGGCTGCTCCAATGGTCCATTGCGCTGAGTTTCGCAGTGGAGTCCAACTTAAGGTTTTGACGCCAAATATGGACAGGGTCGCAGTTACGAGCAGAGGTCCAAGTAGCCAAGGAAGCGGAGTTTTTAGAGTGACGCAAATTGAGGCTGCGACTAGGGCAGCTAAAAGCGTATAGATGACTCTTTGGCCTTGAAGAAAACTAATTTTTGAAATTTTCACGTTGTATGTCACGTTAGAAGTTACGCACTCAAAGACTTGTTCGTTTCAATGCCGCAAATTGCTTGCTCACTTCCTGTCGAAGTTTTTTTCTAACTTCAGCCTCCTGAAATCGCCTAATTTCAATTTCTGTCGAAGGACAAATTGGTGCTACAGCAACAGGTTTTCGTTTGTCATCTACGGCGACCATGGTGAAAAAGCAGCTATTGGCATGTCGCACTTTTTGAGTTTGAATATTTTCTGCAACGACTTTGATTCCAACTTCCATTGAGGTTGTGCCAGTGTGATTGACTGATGCTAGAAAAGTCACCAACTCACCTACATGAATGGGCTCTCGAAAAATAACTTGATCGACAGACAGGGTGACAACATATCGCGCAGCATATCTACTTGCGCAAGCGTAAGCAACTTGATCAAGAAATTTCAGAATGGTTCCACCATGAACATTTCCAGAAAAATTAGACATGTCTGGCGTCATCAAGACGGTCATTGTGAGCTGATGCAAAGGTAAATTCATGATGTCTTTATCAACTATGGATTAGATTAAGAAACTGGAGTGCTGCAGCACTAAGAGGTCTATCTTTACGGACGATACTTCCGTAAGCAGAAAGCTTGTGTTTGATGGAGTATTTGAGAATGCTTAGCAGTCCATGTTTGGCATAAGGCGTAGCAACTGATAGTGGGATCACTGCAATCATGTTTGACTTTGCGATCAAATTCATTGTGGTCAGGATTGAAGATGTTTCAATTAATCCACGTGGAATGGCCGCATGATGTGCTTTGAATTCTTGTTCAATGACAAGCCTCATCGGACTTCCAGGGGGTTGAAGTATCCAAGGATGTGACAGTAACGCGCTAAACGCTGTCACTCCTTTCGTGTTTTTTGTTAGTGGATGATTAGGTGCAACAACAACGGCTAGTTTTTCGTCATCGATTGGTCGAAATAAATAATCGTTGAAAGATAAATCCAATAACCGACCGATAACTAAATCGAGATTTCCTTCTTGAAGCATCTGGCGAAGTTGGTCACTTGTGCCTACTGTGACGTCTACCGACAGTAGCGGAAATCTGTTTTTAATTTCAATTAAGGCATCGGTAAGCAATGAGGGCGAAGCCGCCATGATGCTGCCGATAAAAAGTTTTCCTGCAGTGCCTTGGTGCAGTTCTGCGAGATTTCGACCTAAGGCTTCAACGCTTCCACGCATTCCTCTGAAGGTCGCAAGTACGGATTCGCCCGTCGGTGTTAGTTTTAGTCCGCGTCCTACACGATCGAATAGTGGATGGCCGATTGCTGACTCTAACTCTTGCAGCATCTTTGTTGCTGCCGGTTGTGTTAACCCAAGACTATCCGAAGCAGCACGTAATGTGCCTGTATCAGAGATCGCAAGAAGTAGCGATACCTGACGCATTCTTAGTCGATTCAAGAGGTTGGGTGTGAACTTTGATATGGGCATACAAGTCTTCGATTGATAGCCTATGGTAATCAATTGCTAACAAACATTCAATATACAGATATCAATTGAGTTTCTAACATTCGGTCCATTAAATAAATAGATGGAGACCGCGTGAAGTTCGTTTTGACTCAATCCAGCTCAAGTTTCACTGAGCTAGCCCCCTTGTCTCTAGTGTGGGATGGGGTGAAGTGCTGCATCAAATGCGGGATGGTCTGAAATGGTTTTATCAATCAAGCAGGCTAGGTTGCACTTTCTTGACGCAGATCGAGACCTCCAGGATGACTTGCTTCCGATTGTTGATGCGCATCATCATTTTTGGGATGTGACGAACAACCCGCACCCTTGGCTAAGGAATAAGCCAAGGATTCCGTTTCGTTACGGAGACTACGAGTCAATTTGCTGCGACTTTTTACCTAGTGACTATGAGGTGGCAGTTAAAAAGCATAAAGTCATTCGTCATGTCGTCATGGAGGGGGAGTGGAACCCTCTAGATCCGGTGGGTGAAGCCATATGGATGTCTCGTCTTGCTCACAAGTCTGGGAAGCCCCATGCGATGTCGGCGCAGGTGTGGCTGGATAGAAACGATTTAACTCAAGTTCTTGATGCCTACGCAAAGGCGCCATTGCATAAGTTCGTTAAGAGTGTGCGTCATAAGCCAAGAGTGACGACGCAGTCTGAGTACAAGTCAAGCTGGGCAGAGCCAGGTTCAATGCGATGCGCTCATTGGCGAAATGGATACGCGCGACTCGCTGAATACAAATTGATGTTCGAGTTGCAGTGTCCTTGGTGGCATTTGGAGGAAGCTGCTGAGCTTGCAAAAGATTTCCCTGAAATAAAAATCATCATCAACCATGCAGGTTTGCCCGCGACAAGAGATTCTGAGACTTTGGCTCAATGGTCAAAAGCAATGGGGAGAATTTCTGCATGCCCCAATGTTTTCGTGAAGATTTCGGGGCTGGGTGTTGCGGGTCAAGCCTGGACCCCTGAGGCACAACAACCAATCGTTCAAACGCTCATAGATCAGTTTGAAGTTAAGCGTTGCATGTTTGCCAGCAACTACCCCGTTGACTCGCTAGTGGCTAATTTGGATTCAATTTGGTCTGGATTTAAGCAGCTGACTTCGCATTTGAATGCAGAAGATCGATTGGCAATTTTTCTCGATACAGCAGTAGACGTGTATCAGCTTAAGTAAAAAACAACAAGGAGATTGAAATGGAAAAGTTTGTGAAAGGTGTTGAATGGATCTTGATCACCATGTTTGGTGTCATGGCCATTCTCGTGTTCGGTAACGTGGTTCTACGTTATGGATTCAATTCCGGAATCGTTTTCTCTGAGGAGATTTCTCGATTTCTCTTCATGTGGCTCACGCTCATCGGTGCCTTGGTCGTCATGAAAGACCACGGGCATTTAGGGATGAGCAGTGTGGTTGAGCGACTGGGTGAGAAGGGGCAGCGAATCTGCCGATTTATCTCTGACTTACTCGTGATGGCTTGTTGCGCATTGTTAGCGCATGGGACTTGGAAGCAGGTGGTGATTGGAATGGATGATCACGCGCCCGTGACTGGCATCCCTATGGGGTTAATCCAGTCAAGTTTGCTCATCTCAAGCGTCGGCATGGTTTTGGTTTTGATGTACTCGCTTTGGCGTCAACTGACTGGCCGTATGCCAGCAGAAGAACTCGTGCCTTACAGCGGAAGCGTTGGCGAATAAAACATAAAGAGACATAAAAATGACAATTGCAACATTCTTAATTTCATTGCTGGGTGCTATGGCGCTTGGCGCACCGATTGCATTCGCGCTACTCATTTGTGGCGTGGCAATCATGATTCAGATCAACAACTTTGATACGCAAATTCTTGCTCAAAACCTGCTGGAAGGTGCAAACAACTATCCATTGATGGCTGTGCCATTTTTCATGCTCGCAGGTGAGCTAATGAATGCGGGTGGCTTGTCTCGCCGCATTGTTGATGCAGCAGATGCCATGGTGGGTCACGTCCGTGGTGGGCTTGGCTACGTAGCCATCATTGCCGCACTTGTGATGGCAAGTATTTCTGGTTCAGCAGTGGCGGATACAGCAGCCGTGGCTGCGCTGTTGATTCCAATGATGCGTAATGCGGGTTATCAAGTGCCAAGAGCTGCAGGTTTGATTGCCTCGGCAGGCATCATTGCGCCCGTTGTTCCGCCATCAATTGCATTTGTTGTGTTTGGTGTAGCTTCGCAAATCTCAATCACAAAACTATTCTTGGCTGGAATCGTTCCCGGTGTGTTGATGGCCTTGACATTGGCATTCACTTGGTGGCTTGTTGCAAAAAAAGAACCGGCAGCAGTAGGTCGTAAATTTGAAACCAAGAAGTTGATTGCGGCACTCTACAAAGGAGTCTGGGCACTCGTGCTTCCCATTGTAATTATTGGCGGCATGAAATTTGGCGTGTTCACGCCTACAGAGGCGGCCGTTGTTGCAGTGATGTATTCGCTTGCCGTTGGACTGTTTATCTATCGCGAACTCGATATTAAAAGAGTCCCGGCATTGATGCTCCATGCATTGAAGACGTCTTGCACCATCATGTTCTTGGTCGCGTGTGCAATGGTTTCAGCATGGTTGATAACGATTGCTGATATCCCATCACAAACCGTAGAGCTGCTCAAGCCATTCATGGATAGCCCAACTTTGTTGATGTTTGTCATCATGGTGTTGGTCATCGTCGTAGGTACTGCACTTGACTTGATGCCTACGGTGTTGATTCTTTCACCGATTTTGGTTCCCGTCATCAAACAGGCGGGCATTGATCCGGTTTACTTTGGTGTCATGTTCATCATGAACAACGCGATTGGTTTGCTGACGCCGCCCGTGGGTACGGTGCTCAATGTGGTCGCAAGTGTTTCAAAGGCCAACCTCGATAGCGTTATCAAAGGTGTTTGGCCCTTCTTGCTCGCCCAAACTATTTTGTTGTTCTTGTTTGTTTTGTTCCCACAGTTAATCATGGTGCCCGCACGTTGGTTCTATTGATTGAACTGAAAGGAAAATTTCTATCAAAACGTATCAACATCTCAAATTAAAACGAAAGAGACAAATGAAAAATATTTCAGTGATAGCAATCCGAGCAATTGCATTGTCTGTTGCAGCTTTGGTGGCAAGTACAGCAATGGCGCAAGATGATAGAAACATCAAATTAGGGCATGGCATTTCTGAAGACCATCCCCTTGGTCAAGGTGCCAATAAATTCACAGAAATCATAAGTCGTCTTTCCAAAGGAAAGATGAAAGTGAAGGTGTTTCCGTCAACTCAACTCGGGTCAGAGACTCAAATGATTGCGGCTCTGCGCGGTGGCGTTCAAGAGATGGCAATCGTGTCTTCTGCACCTGTTGCAACTCTGTCTAAAGACTTCATGGTTTTTGACTTGCCCTTTTTGTTTCAAAACAATAAGGAGGCTGATGCAGTTCTAGACGGCCCCGTTGGCCAGCGGCTGTTGGATGGTTTACGTGACAAAAACATGGTGGGTTTGTGTTACTGGGAGAACGGCTTTCGTAATGTGACGAATAGTCAACGTGCAATCGTTAAAGCTGAAGATTTGTCGGGTTTGAAGCTGCGAGTGATGCAAAACCCCGTTTATATCGAATCGTTTAAGACATTGGGTGCGAATGCTGTTCCTATGCCGTTTACGGAACTGTTTACGGCTTTAGAAACGAAGGCAATGGATGCGCAGGAGAACCCTGTTGCAATTATTTATTCAAGCAAATTTTATGAAGTTCAGAAGTACATGACTCTGACAAAGCATGCCTATGCGCCGTATGTTGTTTTAGTCAGCAAGAACTTTTGGGAAAAATTGTCGAGCGAAGAGCAGGGTGTGCTACGCCAAGGTTGTGTCGATGCTCGTGAGTTTCAAAGATCGTTGAATCGAAAGATGGAGACACAGCAAATTGAACAACTTAAATCTCAAAAGATGGTAGTAAATGAACTTGGCGCAGGTGAATCTGACAAGTTGCGCGCAAAACTGAAGCCTGTCACAGATCGATTTACTCAAGAGATTGGTGCTCAAACCGTTGCAGATGTTCAAAAAGAAATCGCAAAAGTTCGCGGAAATAACTAATTGAAGTCACCGCTGAAAAGACAAATGGAGTCAAAAATGACATCAATATTTCGTAAAAGACAGGTTAGTCTGAAGGCGCTAGTCGTAGCTGTGGCTTCTTTGTCTTACTTGCCAGCATTTGCACAGTCAGGTTCGGATTGGCCAAATAAATCACTGCGAATGATGGTGGGCTCTGCACCAGGTGGTGGGACTGATGCAATGGCACGTGCTGTTGTTGACAGACTTGGCCCTTTGCTCAAGCAGCCCATGGTGGTTGAGAATCGCCCAGGCGTTTCCAACACGCTGGCAGCAGATGTGACAGCTAAGTCAACCGATGGTCACACGATGGTGATGGGTGTTTCAACTGCACATGCAATTGCGCCACATCTGTTCAAGCTTGGATATGACAGCAACAAAGATCTGGTTCCTGTTGCGTTTGTTGGGTCAGTACCTAACGTGTTGGTGGTAACCAATTCATTGCCGGCTCAGAACGTACAGCAATTGATTGCACTTGCCAAAGCTGAACCGGGGCGATTGAACTACGCGAGCAGCGGTGCAGGCAGTACCCAGCATATTGCTGCGGAAATTTTCAAGGATGCAGCAAGCATTGATGTTACGCATGTTCCATACAAAGGCAGCGCTCCAGCGTTGATTGATTTGGTCGGGGGGCAAGTGCAAATGAGTTTTGACACTATGCCTTCTGTGATCGGTCAAATTAAAAACGGAAAAGTTAGACCGTTAGCAGTCACCTCAGCAAAAAGAAGTGCACAGCTGCCGCAGGTCCCTACGACATCAGAAGTTGGATTGCCTAGCGTTCAAGTCAATGCTTGGTATGGCATCTATATGCCCTCGTCTACGCCAAAGGCAGTCCAGCAAAAAGTCCATGACTTAGTGAATCAAGTCATTGGAATGCATGAGACCAAATCACGCCTTGAAGCTGTTGGCGCTGAATTGAATCCGATTTCGCAGAGTGAATTCATGAGTTTTCATAACTCCGAGTTCAAACGTTACGGCGAAATTATTTCCAAGAAAAACATCAAAGTAGATTAATTCGCATGTCAAAAATTACTAATTCTCGCTTGCCAGTTGTCGTATTGACCTTGGGTGATCCTGCTGGGATTGGCGCCGAACTCATTGCAAGAATTCTTGCCAATCCTGAAGCCACATCTCTGGCTAATGTTGTACTGATCGGCGACCAGTGGCTCTGGGAGGAGGGGCAACGAATCGCTGGTGTACAAGTTCAAACACAAAAAATCAGTGATTTTTCAGAGGTAAGAGCTCGGACTGATATATCTCTTCCTGCATATCTCTCTGTCAATACGGTAGAGCAAAAAGATGTCCACCTTGGCAAAGCTGAAGCAGCTGGTGGTCGTTCAGTTTTAAAGATTCTCGATTCATGCATGGATGCTGTTCTTGCTGGCGATGTGGATGCAATTTGTTTTGCGCCATTGAATAAGCAGGCCATGAAGATTGGTGGTATGCGTCATGAGGATGAGCTGCACCATTTTGCTGAGTACCTTGGTGTGAACGGCTACTTCTGTGAATTCAACACACTTGGAAGTTTGTGGACATCAAGAATTTCATCCCACGTCCCGTTAAAGGATGTCGCAAGTTATCTCAGTGTTGAACGGATTACGCAAGCATCTGAATTAATTTATCAATCATTGCTTGATAGCGGCATCACTGAACCCAAGGTCGCGATTGCTGCTTTCAATCCCCATGGTGGTGATGGTGGAGTCTGTGGTCGTGAAGAAATTGACGTCATCAATCCAGCAGTCCAAAAGTTGAAGGCAAGAAATTGGCCTACTAAAGACCCATTCGATGGCCCATTCCCCGCCGACACAATTTTTCTTAAAGCTCAAGCTGGGGAATTCCAAGCGATTGTCACGATGTATCACGATCAGGGACAGATTGCCATCAAGTTGCTAGGTTTTTCACGCGGTGTCACCGTCCAAGGGGGGCTTCCCATACCTATCACTACGCCAGCACATGGCACGGCTTATGACATATCCGGAAAAGGTCTTGCGAATCCAGATGCAACTTGGCACGCATTTCAGATTGCTAGTCGTATGGGCGCAGCACGGTTGAATCGAAATCAAACTGAACATCAACATTAATCAATTCACATTTCACCTCAAAAAGGATCAATCATGAAAATCAAATCAGTTCGCGCACGTGTTTATGAGTGGAAGGGCCCAACTGTTCCTCCACAGGGAAATTTCTGCTCAAACGCAATGGATTTGCTGTATTCAAAAAACGAAACCATGAGTACATTCCGGTTTCATTCTTGGACCGTTGTAGAAATTGAAACTGACGACGGAATTATTGGTTTGGGTAACGTTGCATTGGCCCCAAAAATTGCAAAAGCAATTGTTGATGAGTATTTAGCTCCGTTGGTTGTTGGACAAGATCCATGGGATTACGAGTATCTGTGGCAACGCATGTACCGTGGTACGCATGCATGGGGCCGCAAGGGCGTGGCCATGGCCGCGATTTCAGCAGTCGATTTGGCGATTTGGGATATTTTGGGTAAGAGTGTTAACAAGCCCGTATTCAAGCTGTTGGGTGGTCGCACCAAAGAAAAAATTCCTTGCTATTACAGCAAGTTGTACCGAACAGATTTGAAAGAAATGCAGGCTGAGGCACAGAAGTTCAAGGATCAAGGTTTCAAAGCATTCAAGATGCGATTTGGTTACGGCCCAGCACATGGACAGCAGGGCGTTGTTGAAAATTTGAAATCGGTCGAAGCAGTTCGCGAAGTCATTGGCTATGAGAACGATTTGATGCTCGAGTGCTACATGGGCTGGAATCTTGAGTACGCCAAACGTATCTTGCCAAAGTTGGCGAAATATCAACCGCGCTGGCTTGAAGAGCCTGTAATTGCTGATGACATTGATGGGTATGCAGAACTCAATGCGATGAACATCATGCCAATTTCTGGTGGCGAGCATGAATTTAGTTTGTATGGATTCAAGCAACTGCTGGATAAGAAGGCTGTGAGTGTTGTTCAGTACGACACGAATCGCGTGGGTGGTATCACAGCAGCACACAAAATCAATGCCTTGTGTGAAGCCTACAGCGTTCCTGTCATTCCGCATGCAGGACAGATGCACAACTATCACTTAACGATGAGCACCTTGGCATCACCTATGAGTGAGTATTTTCCTCAGTTTGATGTCGAAGTCGGTAACGAATTGTTCTATTACATCTTCAAGGGTGAACCCGTTGCAGAAAACGGTTTTGTTGACCTTAAAGATGATGTTCCTGGACTTGGTCTAACGCTCAATACAGATTACCTCGAGCACTTCAACATTATTGAGTAAGGCGCAGCATGAAACGTCGATACCAGGGGGTTTTCCCAGTAGTCCCCACTACTTTTCATGAAGATGGAACGCTCGATCTAGAAAGTCAAAAGCGCTGCTTGGACTTCATGATTGATGCGGGTTCAACGGGGCTTTGCATTCTTGCGAATTTTTCTGAACAATTTTCCTTGTCAGATGAAGAGCGAGAGTTGATTACGCGTACATCACTTGAGCATGTTGCTGGACGTGTTCCGGTGATCGTTACCACAACGCACTACGGAACATCGGTATGCGCAGCGCGAAGCAGAAGAGCCCAAGATATGGGCGCTTCAATGGTCATGATCATGCCCCCTTACCACGGAGCGACATTCCGAGTTCCAGAAGCTCAAATTTATGAGTTCTATGCTCAAGTGTCTGATGCCATCGAGATCCCAATCATGGTCCAAGATGCACCCGCAAGTGGCACAGTTTTGAGTGCTCAGTTTTTAGCTCGGATGGCTAAAGAGATTGAGCAACTTGCTTACTTCAAGATAGAAGTACCTGGCGCAGCAAATAAGTTGCGTGAGCTGATTCGTCTTGGTGGTGACGCAATTGAAGGCCCCTGGGATGGTGAAGAGGCAATCACCCTGCTAGCGGATTTAGATGCTGGAGCTACTGGCGCTATGACTGGAGGTGCATTTCCAGATGGAATCCGGACGATTGTTGACCCTTATCTAAAAGGGGATCGTGAATCTGCAGTGGCTGCATACGGTAAGTGGTTGCCACTCATTAACTATGAAAACCGTCAAGGTGGCATCTTGACTGCCAAAGCTTTGATGAAGGCTGGCGGCGTGATTTCCTGCGAGGTAGGTAGACATCCATTTCCTCCCATGCATTCAGAAGTACGCAAAGGACTTCTTGATGCAGCCCGTCGCGTAGATCCGCTCGTGCTTCGTTGGGCACATTAATTCTCTTTCCCCTGTAACTTTCTCAAAAAATGGAGACAACTATGAAAATCAGCAAAATATTTAAACAAACAATGATATGTGCAGGCTTGGCAGCTTCTGTTGTGATGCCCATCACCTCATACGCTCAAACCAAAATTCGATTTGCACATGCAGGTCCGGAGACATCGTCACAACATTTGGCCGCGATTGAATTTGCCAAACAAGTTAAGGATAAAAGTCAAGGCAAGCTAGAGGTTCAGGTCTACCCTGCAAGCCAACTCGGCAATGATGCCTCTGTCATCGGCGGTGTTCGTGGTGGAACCATTGACATGATGATGGCGGGCAGCGGAAACTTTTCTGGTTTGAATTCAAAGCTAGAGGTGTTGGACATTCCCTTCCTGTTTCGTGACCGTGAGCATGCATACAAAACAGTAGATCAGCAAGTGGGGCAAGAACTGATCAAGGCACTTGAGCCCAGTGGTTTGAAACAGTTGGCTTTTTGGGAAGTCGGTTTCCGCTCTATTACTACAAAGAATCGTGCAGTACGAACTCCCGCTGATGTGAAAGGGTTGAAGATTCGTACCCAGCCGAACCCAGTTCACTTGCAAGCTTGGAGGCTCTTAGGTTCTAACCCTGTGCCAATGCCATTGAGTGAGCTCTACGGAGCACTTGAATCTGGTGCGGTCGATGCTCAAGAGCATCCAATTGAAATCACATACTCAGCTAAATTCTTCGAAGTTCAAAAGCACCTGACGATGACTCGTCATGCGTTTACAGCCATGCCTGTTGTGATGAACAAAAACAAATTTGAGGCGTTGAGTCCTGATCTGCAAAAGATTTTGTTAGATGCTGCACAAGATTCGAAAACATTCCAGCGCAATTTGAATGCTAAGAATGAAGCTCAGATCATCAGTGAGCTTCGTAAGAGCGGCATGGCGGTTATCGAATCTTTTGACCCCGCACCATTCAAGGCTGCAATGGGTGATGAGCTTCGTAAAGCCTACGTCGCAAAAAATGGCCCTGAGCTGTTAACCGCAGTCGATGCAATCAAATAAGGATTAAGTCATGAGTCACAAAGAAACGCTTCTGTTAGTTCAGAAATGTGCCCATACATTTAGCTTTTACAACTTGGAAACAGGGGAGGCAGAAAAGCACATCGTGCTTCCTAATTTTCCTCACGAATTCACCGTTGATCCAGTTCGTCAAATAGCTTATGTTGGACATTACGGAATTGAAACAGCAAGCCATCTTGGTGATCCAGGTGGTCACTCTGTATTTGCTATCGATTTAAAGAAGCGTGAACTTGTCGCTACTTTAAATTTGTGGCCCTACTACAGGCCGCACGGATTAACCGTAGATCGGCAGGGGCGTTTATTTGTGATGTCTGAAGGACATAACGTGTTGATGCGATTCAGTGATCCTGTCAATCGTCATGTCCCAGATTTGGCTGTTCCATCAGGTGGTTTTAAAACGCACCTGTTTGCACTGACCCAAGATGCTGAAACTGCTTATGCATTGAATTTGCTATCCAACACGGTTACGAAGATTCGTCCAAACGACCCAACATTCACGCCTGTCGCCATGGTTCCAGGTCCTGTGCCTGAAGGGAATGTGTTGTCCAGCGATGAGAGGTTGTTGTACGTGGCCAATCGTGGTGATGACACATTGGTTTCTGTTGACACCGCATCGATGAAAGTCGTGGCAACAGGGAAAACTCGACGTGACCCGAATAGGGTTTATCGAATTCGCGACAAAGAAGGTGTTGACCTATTGTTGACTACCAACTCAGGCGAGCAATCGTTATCGGTTTTTGGGACAGACCTCATTGAAAAGCGTTGCTTGGTACTGCCAAGCAATCCACTCGCGCTTTCGTTGCATCCAACCGAAAGAGCTGCTTTTATCTCATTTCAGGATGAGACTGTCCGACGCTTAAGTCTAGATACGTTCGAATTTACTCAAACAATTCACACGTTAAAAGAACCAGACTCTTCATACGTTTGGCAACACTAATTTCAGTTGAATTTACAACAAGGAGACAAATCATGAAATCTTTTAAAGTGATAGCTAGAGGATTGGCGATTATCTGTTTGATTGCGGTTTCGCATACGTCAAACGCGCAAGCGGTTCGTTTGCGACTCGCACATTCTGGGGCTGAAGCTGAAACACAGCATGCGGCTGCATTGGAGTTTGCTAAGCAAGTGAAGTCGAAGACAAATGGCCAGATTGAGGTGCAGGTATATCCAGCAAGTTCATTGGGGAACGACAACACAGCAATCGCTGCTGTTCGCGGTGGAACCATCGACATGACCACGTCTGGTACGCCCTATTACACAGGCATGGTCGGTCGTATGAACGTTCTTGATTTACCTTATATCTTCGCAAATGCAGAGCATGCCTATAAAGTATTAGATGGGTCGATTGGTCGTGGTTTGTTAGATGAGCTTGAAGCCAACAACCTTAAAGGTCTAGCGTATTGGGAGGTTGGTTTTAGAAGTCTCACTAATTCGCGCAAACCTGTTCGTACGCCAGATGATATCAAGGGATTAAAGGTTAGAACGACGCCCAACCCTGCGCACATTAAAGCATTCCAACTTTTTGGTGCGAATCCTTCACCCATGCCATTGGCTGAGGTTTTCACTGCTATGGAAAACAAGGCGATTGATGGTCAAGAAAATCCCGTGGGAATTGTTCGTGGCAATAAGTTCAATGAGGTTCAAAAGTACATGTCCTTAACCAAGCATGCTTATACAGCGATGCCTGTGGTCATTAACAAGGCTAAGTTTGCATCACTCACGGCATCTCAGCAACAAGCATTGGTTGATTCCGCAATTGCCGCGGGAACGTTTCAGCGTGAACTGATCAAGAAAACAGAAGCTGCTGATATTGCATACTTGAAGGCGAACGGCATGCAAATTGAAGAAAACATCAATCCAGAGCCTTTCAGGAAAATTGTGGCTGAGCCTATCAAGCAAATGTTTTCTGAAAAATACGGTACCCAGCTGGTTGACGCTGTCATCAATGCTCGCTGATTAAAAATGACTGTGCTCAACTCTCTGCCCAGTGATGGTGTCGCCGTTGTCGATGCGCACCATCACTTGTGGGATCTTTCCTCGGGTCGATATCCATGGCTTCAAGATGAATACAACCCTGAGAGTTTCTTTTTAGGTGAGTACTCCGCACTGTGCAAAAACTTTTTGCCAGAAGATTACAGAGAAGTAAGTCGTAATTTTCAAGTTGTTGCAACTGTTCATGTTGAAGCCGAGCGTGATCGAAACGAGCAAGTTGCAGAAACAAAATGGCTAAACCGTCTTCACGAGCAATTTGGATTGCCAAATGCAGTTGTCGCCCATGCTTGGCTAGACCGGCCAGAAACTGAGGAGAGGTTATTGCAGCACTTGCAATTTCCCTTGGTAAAAGGCATCAGAAGCAAGCCCGTGACTTCCGTAAGACCTGATCTGTCTGTCAAGGGGCAGAGAGGAACAATGCAAGACCCTTCGTGGCTTCGTGGTTTGTCCATGCTGCATCACTATGGGCTCAGTTGGGATTTGCGTGTCCCTCAATGGCACCTCATTGAAGCTGCTGATGTTGCTGCGCAATTTCCTGAATTGCCTATTGTTTTAAATCATCATGGTTTTGCATGGGATAGGAGTGAAGAAGGTCTGCGCCGTTGGCGCGCCTCGATGGAAGTCATTGCTCGTCAATCCAATGTCCATGTCAAGCTTTCTGAATTTGGCCTACGTGATCAACCATGGGACTGGACAGAGAACGCCTACATTGTTCGCGAAACTCTTGCGATTTTTGGATGGGAGCGCTGTATGTTTGCGAGCAACTTTCCAGTTGCTGGGCTTCGAATTTCCTATGAAGAACTTGTCCCCAGCATTTTGAAAATGCTGAACCATTTGTCCCCATCGCAGCAGCGTGCAGTGATGGCAACAAATGCTTTGAAGTTCTACCGAATTGATTCGTAGTAATCAATGCAAATCGTCGAATCTTACCTTTTTACGATTAACCACCTCTTGTATGAGGTAACTAATGAAAGAAAAAATGCTTCAATCATTCAATGCTACGACACAAGAGCCATTCGGTAATGAGTTGGCAAGTACTTCCCGTTTGGAGCTAGAAACATATGTTCAAGAGTCATTTGACGCTTTTAGCGAATGGCAATCATCGACGGGTGATGAGCGTTTCAAACTCCTAAGTTCACTCGCAGATGCCCTAGATGGTGATCGTGAGAAATTGGTGGAGCTCGCTGACATAGAAACTGGATTAGGAGTGCCACGATTGAACGGCGAATTAGACCGCACCGTTTTTCAACTTCGACGTTTTGCAAAACTTGCCAAAAACGGTGAGGCATTTAAATTCACAAACGACCCAGCGGTACTGGGAGGTCCGCCAGCCGGACATCCATCGATGATGCGTGTGCGGGTGCCTTTAGGACCCGTTGCAATGTTTTCGGCAAGTAATTTTCCGTTTGCATTTTCTGTGCTAGGTGGCGATACAGCATCTGCACTCGCGGCTGGTTGCAGTGTCGTTGTGAAAGCGCACTCAGGACACTTGCATACATCAGCTCGCGTTTTTGAGATTGCACGCCAAGCCATTAAATCAGTGGCTTTGAATGCCAATCTTTTACAGATGGTGCAGGGCGCAGGTAATCAAGTTGGCGTCGCATTGATTCAGCATCCACTGATTGCTGCAGGGGCCTTCACTGGCTCCACACGTGGCGGCGCTGCTTTGCGAGATGCAGCCCGTGCACGTCCCCGACCCATCCCATTCTTTGGTGAACTTGGTTCGGTAAACCCAGTCATTGCTACATCTGAAGCGTTAAAGAAGGGGGGTAATGTATTGGCTCAATCCTTGGCCGCTTCCATGACACTAGGATGTGGTCAGTTTTGTACTAACCCCGGTCTTTTAGTACTTCAACGTTCCGACGAAGCCAAAAATTTCGTCAATGCTTTGATTGAGGCCTTGAAAGTTATCAAGCCTCATGCCATGTTGACAAAAGCAATGCGCAAAGCACTTGATCAAGGTACGGCGGCGCAAATAAGTGCAGGTGCAAAGCCTTTGCTTTACACGCCTGTGAATGATGTTTGCCCTAACCCATATCTCGCAGAAATTGATGCGAAAACTTTCATCTCTAGTCATGAATTGCACGAAGAGATTTTCGGCCCTGCCACATTGATTGTTTGGACTGATTCGGTCGAACAAACATTGAGGGTTTTATCTGCTGTGGGTGGCACATTGACTGTTACGTTTTGGGGCGCCGAAGAGGAATCAGGCGATGTCGTCAGTTTGGTTCGAGGTGCAACAGCTATTGCTGGTCGTGTTCTGTTTGCGGGCGTGCCAACAGGCGTTGCCGTGACAGCTGCACAACAACACGGTGGCCCGTGGCCGTCTTCAACTGAGCCTATGACGACATCTGTTGGAGATGCTTCGATGGATAGATTTTTACGCCCCGTTGCGCTCCAAGACATGCCAGTTTGGTTGCAAAAAAGAGCCGGTCGTCCTTGTTAATTCTTCTTGTTGCTTCGTGTGTTTTTGCATTTTAAGTTTGTTCGTTGTATTTCAAAAATCAGGAGACATTCATGCATTCAAAATTAGTAAAAATCATTCTTCTTCTTGCTCTTGGCGTTGGATTCCAAATTGGATCTAATGCGCAAGAGATTAAGGCAAAGCTGGGCACAAGCTTGCCTGATGTTCATCCTCAAACCTTGGGGGCAAGAAAATTTGCTGAACTAGTTGACAAAAAGAGTAATGGAAGAATCAAGATCTCTGTGTATTCTTCCGCGCAGCTGGGAAGTGATCAACAGATGCAAGCCGCTTTGCGTGGCGGTACTCAAGAGTTCACGGTCCCTTCCACGGCAACATTAGCTAATTTGGTCAAGGAGTTTGGTGTCATCGGCTTACCCTTCTCTTTTTCGAGTGAACGACAAGCTGATGCAGTATTAGATGGCCCATTTGGCCAAAGCCTCTTGGCCCGTTTGCCAGATCGTGACTTGGTTGGGTTGGCCTTTTGGGAAAATGGATTTCGCAACTTTACAAACAGCAAAAAACCAATCGTCAAAGCAGAAGATTTGGTGGGTTTGAAGGTTCGAACTATGCAAAACAATCTCTATATTGATTTGTTTAATGGCTTAGGTGCTAATGCTGTACCGATGCCCGTCAACGAGTTGTTCACCGCACTTGAGACCCGGGCTGTTGATGCTCAGGAAAATCCCTTCACGGTTGTTCATGCTCAGAAGTTTTACGACGTGCAAAAGTACTTGTCAACGACTGGGCACGCCTACGATGCACTTGCACTCATTGCTAGCAAAAAATTCTGGGATGGGTTGAAACCAGAAGACCGGGCCCTCGTCATGACAGCCGCTCAAGAAGCAACGCTGTACCAACGTCAAGTTAGTCGTGAATTAAATTCCCGTACTAAAGCTGAGTTGATTAAGCTCGGTATGCAAATAAATGACGTCTCTGACTCAGAGCGTCAAATAATGCGTGCCAAGCTAGCACCTGTAATTGCAAAGCATCAAGCCGTAGTAGGCGAAGAAACTGCAAAAGCTTTTTTTGCTGCGATTGCAGCAGCTCCAAAATAAAATAGCTTTACGGGTGGGCTGAACTGTCAGTGTTTGCGGAAAGTTCCCCCCAAGCAAGAAGCTTCAATGGGCTAAGGAAAAGCTCGGGGTAGGGCCACTAGCTGATTACCCAGCGGAGTCATACTCGGGTTCATTGCGCCCGTCGTTGTGAAAAGCCACCATGCTGGACGAGTTGCCTGTGGCTTGCCCAAGTTCGGTCTATGAGTCGGGTAGAGCGGTGCGTTGGAAGATTGAGCTTGCTTCTGGTGATCCGTTCGGCATTGCCTGCCTTTGGGGCCGTTGGACCGACCCATTCTCGGGCGAACTGGTGGTCAGCTTCTCAATGCTGACGGTGAATGCTGACGAGCACCCTGTGATGCGCCAATTTCACAAGCCAGGGGATGAGAAGCGCACCCCTGTGATCATTGCTTCAGATCTGCACGATGCATGGTTAGGCGCAGATCCTCCTAAGGCTGCGGAGATGATGACTTGGTCTCAAATGCCTGAGCTCCGAGTGGTGCCAGCGCCACGGAGCTAAGTAGTTAAACCAATTCGACAACAGCTCGCAATTGAGCTGGGCTGCTGTAAAGGTACATAGCTGTGGTTTGAATGCTGCGGTGTCCAGCAAGTGTTTTGAGCAAATGAATCGCTGTGCCTTTGTTAGCAAGGTTTGTGAGGAACGTCCTACGTCCACTATGACTGCTAGCACCTTCAAGTCCTGCGCCACGGTAGAGCAGGGCGAGTGTTTGTGTCAGGCTGTTTGGTGAGAAACCTTGTTTGATGCTTTTTTGCGAAGCAAAGAATGGATAGCTGCGTTCTATGCATTTTGCTGTCGCAATGTAGCTTTGCAGTTCAACTTTGAGTTTGCTGCTTACAAACACAGTACGTGCATGACGCCCCTTGGTCATGTCGGGCAGCAAGCGAATTTCATCTTTAACGCTACCGTCCTTATTTGTGACGTCTTGCCAACGCAAGCAAGCAACTTCACCAACACGCAAACCTGCCAAGTGCGTGAGCATGAGCATTGCACGGTTGCGTGCAGCATGTGCACGGGTTTCAACGTACGCAAGCACATGTTCAATATCTGTGCTGTTTAGTGTATTAGCTTGTGCCATTTGTAATCTCCTGAAATCACTGTTTTCTGTTAGTTCTATTGTGTTTTCATAGATTGTTTTGGGCGACCTGAAACCCGCCAAAGTGTCGGGTTACCAGTGCGATTTAGTGGTCTAACAAAATCAATGACTTAGCCACGAAATCATTGGAAAGCATAGTTTTCTTATGTTTTTTGTGGATAACGACGCAAGGCTGTGGATAACGGCGCTGGTAAGTAAATCCAGCCCTACAAGCGTTGATCATGAGTCCCAGCTACCCAAGTGTTCGAACGGGTAAATCGACGTGCTTGTAGCGCTTTTTATGCGTGCAATTGACAGGGTAGGGTTGTTCGGATTCTGGTCGCTGGACTTAAATCATGGCATTTGAGCCACAAAAACTCCAGGCATTACCTTAGGTTGGGAATGACTGATTTGCAGCGATAGCGGCCGATCCGTCTGTGAGCATCAAGGTCAGCAATCCGCCGCTAACGGTCACACTGTAGTGATCGCTGTTAGGTACACTCATCCTCCACCTCTTGGGTTGCCTTGATATCGTCCGTTGCTGTGAAGTTGCGGCGCTAGGTGGCGTACGCACCACAGATAATGGGGCGCCATGACACTACCTAGCAAGCCACCAGCAGCGCAACTCATCTATCGCAAGGCTCCCAGTGTTGCCTCTTTACCCAAGCGCGACATTGAAGATGTGCGTAAGTCCATTCTCAACCGTCTACGCAGGTACAGCGCAACTTCCATCGTGGACTTGGCGCTGCAAATCCTATGGAATCCACCCTCTGGCGCAGGCGAAGAAGTGAGGTCGGCCCCTTGGCTGACTTTCCTGCTGGTCAAATGGGCAATGCGGGACAACCTCGTTTACCTTCAAGTCGGTTCACCGATTCCCCCTGCGGTGTTTGACAGCCTTCGGCAAGAACTGTGGGAACTCCAAGGTCCGAGCGACGACGAGAAGCCGAATGCCTGGGTGATGCTCCGCTATTTATTACACGTTCAAGTCGAATTCCAGCGCAGCGAGTCATGGAGCTTCCTTCGATGGCCTGCCCTGTACTTAGGATTGGAACCTGGCAGCACGAACCGGAAGCAATTCCGAGAGTGTATGGGTTTAGAGCCCGAAGATTTCCTCGACCTGGCTTATGGCCTGTATGCGGCGGTCCTGCATCGCCACATGCCCATCGGTCAGGACTATCTATCCCCGTTACGGTCAAAGTACGGCAACAAAGTGGATCGAATTTACGAACTCTTCGTTCGAGATCTTCCCAGCCTGCGTAAGGACATGCAGTCGGAAGCAGCGCAGCGCATCCGTGGTAAGCAGGAACTGTTCGAGTTTCCGTACCTGTGTCGATTCCCTTTTCTGCGCCTTCGCGATGGACGACTTCACTGCTGGCACCCACTGGTCTTCGCTCGTGGCCTGGAAGACGCGGTGCATATGCGCCTCTCCAGCCTCGGTGAGGACTATGTGAATGAATTCAGTCGTGTATATGAACGATACGTCATCGAGCTAGCTACGGGGTGCGGCTTACCTACGTTGGACGAGGTGGCCTACAAGACCCAGGTTGGTGGGCATGCTTCGGCAGTCGAGGCCATCATCGAAGGCGATGACTGCAACATCCTCGTTGAAGCCAAAATGGGCTTGTTCGCCGATGATGTCCTGCTTCAGGATAACGAGAATGCAATCTACCAGAAGACCAAACGGGTGCGAGAAGCCATCAAACAAGGCTGGAAGGTCGGGAAACTCATTCGAGAACCAGCAAGCAACTTTGGTACGCGATTCCAAAAAAGCCAGGATTTCCTATTCATCGTTACCAGTCGCGAACTAAACCTCGGCACTGGGGAACGAATGCGTTTGCTCTATCCACCGAGCAAGTTCGACTATCCCGACGCAGACGCACAGCAGCGCTTGCCATTGTCGAACGTCTTCATTCTGTCCATCGAAGACTTCGAGCGCACCATAGGCTGCGTTGCCGCTGGTGAAATCAACCTTTCAGCTGTTTTAAAAGACGCGGTCGTTGCTAACCAACGTGGGGATACCGCGCGGATGTTCTTCTCTGACTTCATCGGGAACTACACAAAAAATTGGTCGATACCGGCGATGATGCAGGACGCTAGGCAGTCTGCGGAACGCCGAATCGCGGCTGCGCTCGGGGCGTCCCCGGAGGCTTTGGACGATGGCACTGTTAAGTAGCCGATTGAGGCACCTGCGGAACCGAGCGCTGAACATACAGTGACTTGTGGATGCACACTTCGGTTGGTAGCGAATGCCGATTTTGTGTCGAAAGCGTGCGGGCGCAGCGTGAACATGACCGACCGCATTCAGCCTAAAGCAGACAATCTATCGTTAACTGGTAACCCGCCAAAGCTTCGGGTTTCAGGTCGTCCAAAAACTAGTCTGAAAACACACTGTAGTCACACACATAGGACTACAGATGAAGAACTTCGATCCAAGCCAGCTTACGTATTTCACGGGTACTGAGCGTTACTACCGTATCACTCGCAAACACCTGCTCACAGATGGCACCAAGTACCTAGCTGAAGAAGCCGAGTGCTTTTGGATGATGGACGCGATTGCCAGTCATCTGTCCGAAATCGGAACACAGGACTGGTTTGTACAAGTGCGTATGACTGTGAAGAACAGTAGGGCCACTATGTACTACGAAGATGGGAATGGCAAAGAGCACGCCCGTCAACAGATCCCTTATACGGACTTCCCCATGCAGGGCATTACCTTGTACGCCTGCTGGGATGGGCAGCACTGGGTGATCATGCTTCCAAGTGAATATTAATTTAAAGTCGATATGCTGAATTTGTAAAAAATATCAAATTTATTGTCAAATCCAGCTGTTGCAAAAAAGACACCTTCAAATTTGGACGAAAAATCGATAATTTAGACAATAGAGTCACTCGGTAGTTAATTGATTTGGCAATTCGGTCAATCAATGAGATCGCTACTGAGCTTTTAAAAAGGCTCTATATGAAACCCGTATATCACTATACAAAAGGCTATAAGATTGGCCATATTATCTTGGCGCAAGAAATTAACGCTATGCCATCTAGCGGGCTGGGCGTTCCAAATGAAAAATTAGTTTGGTTGACAAAGGAGGAGACATATCCTCTAAGTGCATTACCGGCTATTCCAGAAATGCCTGAAACTCACATGATGAATCAACTAAAAAAGCGACAGCCAGTTGATTTTAATAAAGTGGCTAGCGCGATTGGTGGAATTTGGAGATTTGAATTTGATCTTGAGCTCTATCCAGAGATTAAAGCATGGTACGGCAGCTATCAACGTAATAAGTTGGTGAAAAGTGCGATTGGGAAAATCCTAGAACAAACTGCAAGGCAAGTTGGTGATCGCTTGGAAATGTGGTCAATTGCCTCTGGTAAGTTGTCAATTATTAATTCAACGCTTCAACAACTTACGCCTAGTGGGTGGGTTGATCGCTTGCAGTTCTACATGCAGGAAGGGACGGTCATGGTTGACGAAATCGGTAAAGCTAATGCTACCAAGATCACGCTCGATAGCATTCGAATTCAAAAATCAATGTTTGTGTGATCCGAAAGATCGCATAAGTTATTATATTAAAAGGTGTTTAAATCATGAATAAAAATTATTGCTCGGCTGTATATGTTGATTATAAGTTTAAGCCATTTCCATATCATTGCGAAGACAGTTTGCACGAATTCCTGTGGGGTATGGTTATGGCGGATTTGGATGAATTAACTGAAGAATTTACGCTGCAAAAAGATGCACACGATCAAGAGAAAATTAGCCATATTCGCTACCAATTTCGAGATATTGAGCATGCATGTGAAAGATATGACGAAGTGGGCTGGACATTGAATATGGCGGTTGAGAGATGGGAGGAAATTTGGCAAATGTGGCGTGGAAAGAATAAAAGAAATCGAATTTAATCTTTTTTCGATAACGCGTTACTTCTGTTTTTTTGAATAGGGAAGAAGAGGTAGGCAACTTGCAATGTGGGCGTCTTTTGTGGAAATAACTATAAGCGTGTGACTTTTTGATTTAACACACCCATTTTGCAAGTGCACACACCTACTTTGTAGAAAAGTCGCACGCCTAGTTTGTAGTGGGCTAAATATTTAATCGAGCCAGGTCTAGGAGGGGGAAAAATGTTCAAGATCTCAGTGAATCCTGCAGTTGAGCAGGCTTTGGCAGAAGCTTTCCCGTTGCCAAAGAACTCGGCCCAGCGGGCACTCAGTAAATACACACAAACGCTGGCAAAGCTTATGCACCAGGCGGTGCTTTATGGGCAAACGCCGATGCAGCGAAAGCTCAACACTTACAGCATCTCCCTGCAGCGCCTAGCTAACGAAGGTGGGCAGATTGGTCCTGAGCGGAAAAGAGTACATGCTTGGCTCCGAGATAACGGGTTGGAGTTGGTCCGAACGGTGACGCAAGGCTCTAATCTCACTGGCCGAGTTTCCGACGTCAAGTTGACGGACTTGGCTGAAATTGAAGACGATTGGAGTGACCTTGATGTGGTCAATACCTCCCGTAAAGATCAAGACCGAATAATGCACGGCCACACACATGAAGTGAATTCTGATGATTGCCATGTGCTTGAAGTTGATCAAGCATCGCTTGGTAGCTACATCCAATGGTTAACAAAGCAAGCAAGCTTTCTAAGCGCTGAAAGTAAGTCTCAAGCCTTGCAGCAAGCAAAAACCATTCTGGCGACTGCGCATAGTCAAGGCGGTTACATCTATCAAGTTAAGAAGCCCAGTGTGTTTGGACGGATGTATTACGAGGGTCTAAGCATACAAAACGTCAACAAAGAGCTGCGCAGAGCTATTCTCGGGGATTGCTGGGAATATGACATACGTTCCAGCGTAATTTCTTGGAAGATGGGCTTTGCTAAATGGGCTCTAGATGCCGCCAGTGATAGTCGGGCGGTACGCGAAGCCCTCCAGGCTATTACTGGTTACTTGGAGGACAAAGCAGACTTCATGCGAACCATGCGGCACTTTGTGTTTCTTGAGGGTACCAACGTTCCTAAGGACTTGCAGGCAAAGTTACTTAAACAAGCTTTAACAGCAATCAGTTTTGGTGCCAGGGCTACTTCAAGTGGGTGGTATGACATGTCGGGTGCATGGACTAACCCTGCGCTGGTAGAAATCATCAAGAATAAGGACGAACGTAATCGATTTTTGGGTGACTCAACGATCCGAAAGTTCATTCAAGAACAGAACTTTTTGGATGAGTACATATTCCAGTCTTTTAAACGTGATGCGGGTGATTTCCTGAAAAGTTCCTTTTTGCTTACACCGAGTGGACAAGTTAGCAAATCCAAAGTCTTGGCTTTTTACTACCAGCAAAGTGAAACTCAGGTGATGGACGTCTTGCGTAAAGTTGCTGGAGGGCACGGGTATATTCCTTTGGCAAACGTGCATGACGCTGTTTTCTTTCGAAGCAGACTTGGCACTGATCTGAAGAGTGAAATTGAATTCGAAATGCAAGAGCGAACAGCTAATCCTTATTGGCGATTAGAGGCAACACAGCTACATGCTTACAAGTCAATCAGCGATGATGTACTTTGTTACGAAGCTGAGCACAGAGCCAGAATTGCAGTAGAAGAAAGAGCTGCTGCTGGATACATAAGCCCGCGGAATTCAGCTATTTGATAGTCAACTGGCTAGGTTTTTTAATTTTGTATTCAAAACCTTGTTGCTGTTTGCTAGCGTTTGTGTAGCTCGTTTTCTAGCTTGACGATCACGTTCTACCTTTAGTGCATCGTTTGCTCTGTCTTTAGCCGCTTTGAGCGTGTCGAGGCGCACTTGTTCTGGTGTCTTAGGGGCTGTTATCTCAGTGATCGAGTGTTCTTCACGAACCTCTATTGGTGGGGATACAAGTGCGTGAAATCCGTAAATTGCTTGAAGTAACCATCTTGCGTCAGTGCTGTTTTCTGCACGTATTTGTGTAGGCGTTGCGCGAACGCTTCCGTTGACTGTTGCTTTGATTAATGCGGTGTATGTCTTCATCAATGTATTTATCTAGTGCATAAATAATTTATGCAACAGAAAGATGGCTAATGAAGAAATTTGAAGATAAGTTGTACGACGCGATGCGTGAGGTTTTTCCTCGTACAACAGTCAGATCAATTAGTAGGGTAATGGGTATGAGTGAGAGTTACTGGAGCAGCATTTGTTCCCAGGGTCTCAAAGTTTCAAAAATGGCGCTAATGAAGTTGAACGAGCATCTGGAAGTTCGCGTCATTCAGCTTGATTCAGAGAGTTCAAAAATCTTGCAGATAAAAGCAATTCAGCTAATGATCGCGAAGGAGGTGGTGTCTCGCTTTGTTACTGAAGTTGACTCTATTGACCAAGTATGGGCAGAAGTTTGGTCGGGGCTTACTCGTGAGCAAGAAGACGTGTCTGCTGTTTGTGATGCCTTGCCATTTCTTATGGCGCGTGGATAGGTCTAGCAAGCGGAATCAAACTTCAATATACTGTTTTCAGACAATCGGAGGTGCACCATGACGGATGATGATTTGTATGAACGGGCTTACGAGTTGGTTGATCGCAATGAAATGATTTATAACGAATGGGAAAGCTACATTGCAAAGCGCATGGCTAAGAAATGGCCTGAGGCTTTCGCGAGTTTGGATTCGGAATGGCCAACTGTCCTTGAAGTCGCTAGCATGTGTGCCGATGAAATTTCCGATCACGAAAGCTTCTTAGAAACTCTTCGTCGAATTTTGAAAGCTTTAGCGCAAGGAAATCAACTTGACGGCGAAGGTAATTGGCAAAGCTGAATAAGCAAAGTCGTTATAACTTCTGAAATTTTTCGACGTGATGTACTGTCTGCGCGAATCTAGCCTCAAGTTTTGGTTTTGAATTGGATGCGTTTATGAAAATACTTTTATCTCGTGAAACCGTTGTTATTTCTAAATTTCAATTGGAACTTTCAGATGCTGACGCACATGAATTGTCTTTGCTGCTTGAATCTGAAAGAGGCGTTGTTCTTAGGGCTTTTGAAACAATTGCAGATTTTCTTGAAGAAATAAAAAGAGATCGTTTAGAAATGGATTTGTTTGAGGTAATGAAGGATTACAAATCTAATCAAATGGACGAAGAGTATCGTGATGGAGAGCGTTACTCTCTGGATTTTTGATGTTCTTGATCCATAGATTTGTTGTTTATTTCTGAATCTACAACTGTATTGAACTTTCTTGTGAGTAGTTGTCTCACTAATCTCCAACATACTCCGGCATCGCGCCTGTCTGAATCCAATTAGCCACTGCATTTAAAGCGTCAAGCTCTCTACCTTGATATGAGTGATAGTGGCCTTTGCCGCATGGGTCTCCACTCGGGGCTCCACCTTTTACGGAAATAATTTTGGATCCAGCGGAGGCTTTTGCTGCAGAGTAAGTCGTGTTTTGGCATTGATCGTCTTTGTTGTGCAGGAAGACCCAAGGTGCAGCGGTTTGAGCCATGTCAATTTGTGGAACTGTGCTGCCGTAGTCAGTGAAACGTCCACCTCCAGCTCGACTCATTGACGCTGAGTGAATGCTTCCTTGAATTTGGTTGCCTAGACGGATAGATAACCACCTTGAAGACATGCTCCCATAACTGTGGCCCATGATGTAAATTTTCTCGATGCCTTGCGTGTCTTTTAGGTTTTTGATTAAGAGTGCAATATCGGAAGCATGCTGTTCTGATGATCTGTATGAATCACTGCAGCCAAATGGATCTGGGCTGCGTTGGCTTGTACCCCACTGATCTGTTGGACAGTCCACTACAACAAATGTGATGCCTTTCGATGGAAAAAAATCAATGTTGTCCATCGCATAGAAACCACTTTTTCTAACGAGAGTTAGAAAGCGTTGTGTATCTAAATTTTCTGGAATCCAGAGCAAGCCTGGCCAACCGACGAAAAAGAGCAGGGCAGTTTTGGGTTTCTCTTCTTTGGGCGCAACAGAGACTGCACGTAGTACAGCTGGAGATTTGCTAAAAAATCCGTATTCGCGACCTAATTCAATTTGAATGAGCTTCGCATCTAATGCTTGAGCCTGAGTTCCAAAGTGAAACAAACCAATCAAAAGGCCAACGAGTAGCTTATAAAAATTCTGCATAGAGAGCCAGTGCTGATGTTTGTTAATTTATAACACTGATATGCATTGTTTTAACTCTGTTTAACTCAGTGTTTGCCAGATACGTTCATGTCAAAGGCAACGCTGACCAATCGGTTGTGTAGCAAGGCGACTTGCGCTCTTGCTTCATCTGCCAAGCTTTGTGCGCGCCTTGAGTGGAGATTTTCACAGCGCCACGACCAAAACGAGTGTTGAGCGTATCAATTGCAGACATCAATCGACTGTTGGTTTCTGTTTCAAGCGCTAGCAAATCGCCCTGAATGTGCGAAGTGGGTGAGATTTCACTCAAAACCACGCCAGCTTTTTTGTACTGGTACTCAGGCTTAAACATTAAGTCGATCAAATGGCATGCCCACTTGTTTACGGCCAAGCTGTCGTTCGTAGGCATTGGCAACGGAATAGCAAGACTGGGCATGTACTGCGGCAAGTCTTTCCTAAAACGATTGGTGTGTAGGAACACTTGGATGACAGATGCGTGTGAGTCCTGTGCTCGTAGCTTGGCGCAAGCATTCGCCACAAAGGTACTCATTGCATCTTTGAGTACGTCCGCATCTTGGACCATGCTGCCAAACGAACGACTGCTGATGATTTGCTGCTTATCTGGAACAACCTCTTGCAAGTCAATGCAGGCAATGCCTTGCAACTCCCGCTGAGTTTTCTCGATCACAACACCAAACTCAGCACGTAGGGTGGGTGTATGAGCTAAACGAAGATCTTGCACGGTTTGAATTCCGTGTTCACCCAATCGTTTGGTGAGTTTTCTGCCAACGCCCCAGACTTCATCCACGGTGATTTGAGACAAGAGCTTGGTCTGCTGTGTCTCAGTCAAATCGTTGTAGTTGAAGACGCCTTTAGATCTGGGGTGCCTCTTGGCCACAAAGTTAGAAAGCTTTGCCAACGTCTTGGTAGGACCAATGCCTACGCATACAGGGATACCAGTCCACTGCATCACTTGCTCTCGAATTTGATAGCTGACATCACGCAGTTTGGGTGTCCCAGTTAAATCCACAAAGCATTCGTCGATGCTGTAGACCTCTGTGCGAGGTGAGTAGGTGGAGAGCACATTCATGACACGATTAGATAAATCGGCATAGAGCGCATAGTTGCTGCTCAGCGCCAAGATACCGTGCTCTTCTGCAAGTGCTTTGCATTCGAACCACGGTTGCCCCATACGAACACCAATAGCCTTAGCCTCGTTGGAGCGCGATACGACACAGCCATCGTTGTTAGACAAGACAACGACAGGTGTTGCTATTAGGTCAGGTCGAAAAAGCCTTTCGCAGCTCACGTAGAAGTTATTGCAATCGACCAATGCGAGTTGCTGTTTCATACCTGTTCAATGAGTGCAGTCCCAAGCATGATGGGTTTGACCAAAATCTTGTAAGTGTCTAAGTCGAATGCCGTCTGTGCATCGCCGCTGTTGTCGTTTGTCTTTGAACACCAAGTGCCTAGATAGCGCCAGTTGTGAATGCGATGCTTTTGAGTCCAGCTGTCAGTTGCTTCAACTAGGTTGATCGCGCTAGGGTAAGGCCACGCATGAACTTTCATATCCATCAAGGCGCTAAACAAACGCTGGTCGTGTTCAGCTCTGGCCTCATGTCCGACACATGCACCTCGACATGTTTTGATTTGGAGTCCAAAGCAGCCCCGTTTGCTGAGCTTTTCTAAGCCGAGTAGGGCGTTACACAGCTCATGCTCTTTGGCTAGTTCTCTCAGCTTCTCTTGTGCAGAACGTTGAGAGCTGAATAGGCCATACAGACCATCTACTTGACCGATGTCGGTGTCTTTGTTGCTGACGATTTCAGGATTAACTCCATTGCCGCTATCAGCTAGGCGAATGGAATTCATGTTTCTAAGGCGCCTCAGCCGGATATTGAACAAAGGACTATGCGCCTTGATCATCTGCGCTTCAAGCAGTAGGGCTCCAATTTCTCCAGCTGTTTCAATGAAGTCAATCCTGCGTGTTTGAGCAATCATGTTCGCTTCATCTGCAGTACGCAGGTGAGACAGAACGCGAGTCCGAATATCAACGCTCTTGCCGATGTACAGAGGCAGCGTACCTTCACCCTTAAAGATGTACACCCCAGCAGAGCGAGGCAGTGCAGCCAAGCTCTCAGGATCGATTTGGTGTGGAATAGACTTTTCCATCAACTCAGCTTGTGGAGGTTGAAAGTCACGACACCCCAGACCGTGAGCTCTTCTT
>JACCDW010834991.1_pt1 | contig 37958 bp, 45 predicted proteins | sample 7449781 | NCBI WGS metagenome assembly JACCDW01 (sample SAMN15323449, study PRJNA562643) | freshwater metagenome | isolation source: river surface water | place: USA:Blue River Watershed | collected 2017-08-18 | reverse complement strand
TTTGAGACCTGGAACTCACTTATCGATCTTGGAGGTCTTGAATTGTGTAGATATCTTCGAGGATGTATCAAATGATAAATAGATATCCTGAGGGATTGATAGATATCATGAGGTTTAAACTAGCGGTTGATGATCAAAATCCTTGCAAAAATGTAAAAAAAAGACTATTATATAATCATTCGTTTTTTTCGTCGTCCACATAGATGACTTCGACTCCAACCTCATTAAACATCTCTTGGGCTACTTGAAAGTCTTTGCCCCAACGTGGATCTTCAAAGTCCGGGATTGTCGTATACACTCTTTTGATGCCCGCTTGGATAAGACATTTTGCACATGATGCACAAGGATGTAGAGTTACCACACAAACACTATTATCAATTGCGGTGCCACTTCTAGCTGCATTACAAACAGCTGACATCTCAGAATGAACGCAATAGAAGTATTTCTCTGGTCTTTCCCAACGTTTCATATTGGTATCATCCATATTCCTAGGAAGTCCATTGAGTCCTGTTGCAAGAACTCTTGAAAAGTCTTCGGTCAAAATATAAGAACATACTTGTCTATGCGGATCTTTTGAGAATAAAGTAGCATTATATTTGGCTAATTCATAATATTTCTTGGCTTTTTGAAGTTGTTTGGGTGTAGCCATGGTGTTTTGTATTTGGTCTTTCTTAAAAGTGTTTCATTTTTTGGGCAATTTCGAGTAAATAATAAAAAACAATATTTTTGGCATTAAATGGCATTATGCGCTAGGTGTTATTTGGAAGTTAAATGTATTGTGCGTTGGGTGTTATTTGGAAGCTAAATGGAATTATGCGCTGAATAATATTTAAGGAACCAAATGGGATTATGCGCAAGATATATTTAAGGAAATAAATGGGATAGTGCGCTGGATCTATTTAAAGAACTAAATATGATTTGTGCAAGATATATTTAAGGAAATAAATGGGATTGAGCGCAAGATCTATTTAAACAACAAAATGGGATTCGCGCAAAATATATTTAAGGAACTAAATGAGATTCGCGCAAAATATATGTAAGGAACTAAATGAGATTCGCGCAAAATATATTTAAGGAACTAAATGAGATTTGCGCAAAATATATGTAAGGAACTAAATGAGATTCGCGCAAAATATATTTAAGGAACTAAATGAGATTCGCGCAAAATATATTTAAGGAACTAAATGAGATTCGCGCAAAATATATTTAAGAAACTAAATGGGATATCGCGCAAAATATATTTAAGAAACTAAATGGGATATCGCGTGATATACTATTTAATGATGTAAATGCGGTTATACATTACATAGTATTTAAAACTAAATGGATGATGCGCAAAAAATACAAGATTCATAGAGAGACTGTAAAATGTTCTTGAAATAAGAGCATTTGAGAAATTACTTTGATGCTTCAAATAAAGCAATATAGTATCCACCACTTTGTGTCAGTGTTTTGGGGCTTTGATATTTTACTTTGATATTGTTACATGTAGAAATAAAGTCTTTTATCATTCCAAGGTCAGCTTTGTAATATTCTTTGTACTTCCTGTATCTTTTATCTTGTAACAATGCTTTGACACAACCTTCGACAACTTTCAAGTCTTCACATTCATATGCAAAAAGCACTTGTACATCATCCGCTTCTGTTGTATTGTACGTTGCTAAACGTTTTCGTAAATTTGTTGTTCGTCCAATTTTATATACACTATCTTTGTTATCAGATGCCTTGAGCACATAAATTAACCCTTTTTTAGTTTTATATTTTGGTTTTTGATTATTCTCTAATTGTTCAACACGTAGTTTTAGCCCAGTGACTAAATCATTACGATATTTTAAGAGAATATGTTCCACTTCAATGAAATATGCTCGAATATCATTAGCTTTTTTACTATTAGCTCTCATCATAAGCGTTTTGAAACATTCAGGGGTAAGTATTACTTTTTTATAGTTGTTAGCGCTGCTTACTTTTTTATTAGGATTTGTTGATTTCTCTATTGTGTAATCTTTGTTAACCTTAAAGTTTTGTTTCAAAGTATGAATCAAGTTCTTTTTATAAATTTTTGTCCATTTACACACCAAGTCCAAATTAATTACAAGTTCATAAGGTGAAGTATTTTCAGTATACATGGTATATAGTTCATCGATAAAATCATTAGGTACTCTGGTATATTTTTTTAAGAAATCTGTTGCTGAAAGCATTATATAGTAATATGAGATATTTCTTAAAAGCTGGATAAAGATCTTTTAATTGCTTACTTCTCGTTATTTTCGTCGTTATATATCGAGTCTTAGTCAACCAGCTTGTATAAAACAAAAGTACACATTTTTATAATACTTTTCAAGTACGCAAACGCATCTATGGAGTTTCAAATATTTCTGGCTTCATCACCGGAGATGCTTCTTATTTTCTTCTTCAATGAATCTTTGAAGAATATTGAACCTTCCAACAACATTACGATTCCACAATCTACTTTGGCAGGCTTCGTTTGAACAACGTTTTTTCAAAGATGATGCCGTTTTGCAACATGGCCATTACCATCATCTTTTGGGTATGAAACATTACCAAATTCTCATTATTTTTTGTTGAACACACGTAAATGTGCTCGTATTTTGTCTACTTTTAATTACTTTACATAATTTTACTAATGTTGTGACATTATTACCTTATTGTTCTTCTTTAGGTTCATGCCGTCAGTTGCAAAATTGCCTATTATATCATTTGAATGCATTTGAGATAGTCATATGACTATGCACTGGATATTATTTAAAAACTAAATAGGATATCGCGCAGGATCCATTTAAAGTACTAAATGGGATTATGCGCCGAATATTATTTGAGGAACTAAATGGGATTCGCGCAAGATCTATTTAAAGAACTAAATGGGATTCGCGCAAGATCTATTTAAGGAACTAAATAGGATTCACCCAAGATCTATTTAAGGAACTAAATAGGATATCGCGCTGGATCCATTTAAGGAACTAAATGGGATTCACCCAAGATCTATTTAAGGAACTAAATAGGATATCGCGCTGGATCCATTTAAGGAACTAAATGGGATATCGCACAAGATCTATTTAAGGACCTAAATGGGATATCGCGCTGGATCCATTTAAGAAACTACATGGGATTGTGCGCAAGATCTATTAAGTATAATATATAGTTCATTGCCTTTTTTTCTGCGTTTATTTTAAAATGACTAGATGTGCTGGAGTCAAGAAAGCAGCTTGTCTTCCGCCTTGTGCTTGGACGGTTGGCAAAGGATGCTCCAAAAAGAAAGAATCTCCTAGTGTCTCTAAAAGTGTATCACATAGTGCCGAAAAGTCTCCAAGTAAACATAAATCTGTACCGAAGTCATCAAAGTCACCAAAATCCAAACAATACACTTATTCTCTTAAATTCATGGACTCCAAACTTGTTGCATTTTTCCTTGACTATTATAAAAAGTATGATATTACGGAGCTTCCCATCAATACAAGCGATGAAATGAAACAACTTATTGAGTATTGTTGTTGGAAAGATAGTCAAAGCATTTTGAGCAAATTTGAAGTTCCTGAACATCTTAATGAAATTCAGAACCGAATAGAAAAAGCCGCATCTAAAAATTTCGGAGTAAATAAACGTCTTGAAAGATTCATTACTTACACAAGCTACCATTATCTTTTTGGTATGAAACATTAGCAAATTCTCATTTTGTCGTTGAACACACGTAATTGTGCTCGTATTTTGTCTACTTTTAATAACTTTACATAACTCTACTAATGTTGCGACATTACTACCTTGTTGTTCTTCTTTAGGTTCATGTTGTCAGTTGCAAAATTGCCTATTATATCATTTGAAAGCATTTGAGATAGTTCTATGACTATGCGTTGGATACTATTTAAGGAATTAAATGAGATTATGCGCGAAATACTATCTGAGATGTAAATGTGATTGTACGCTATATACTATTTAAAGAACTAAATAAGTTGTGAGCTGGATACTATTTAAAGAACTAAATATGATTGTGCGCTTGATACTATTTGTGATCTAAATAAGATTGTGCGCAAGATATATTTAAGGAACTAAATATGATTATGCGCTTGATACTATTTGTGATCTAAATAAGATTGTGCGCTTGATACTATTTGTGATCAAAATGGGATTGTGCGTAAGATATATTTAAAGAACTAAATAGGATTCTGCGCTGAGCACTATTTAAGGAACTAAATAGGATATCGCGTATGATATATTTAAAGAACTAAATAGGATATCGCGTAAGATTTATTTAAAGAACTAAATGGGATTGTGCGTTGGGCTCTATTTAAGAGACTAAAAGAGATTTGCGCTAAAACTTGATGAACTTTTTTCAAGTTCACATTAGAAAAATAAAATAAGCGCCTAACATGTCTTCAGATTCATTCTTTGCAATCTTTGTAAAAAATCATTCATTTCTTTTTTTGGTCCTTCGAAAATCCATTCGTGCTCTTCTTTAGTTGCTTTCCATGATGGTGATGGAAGTAACGATCTGACAGTCTTAGGAACTGGACATGATCTTGACAACATGAATCTCTCAGTAGTGTCGTCTGATACTTGAATGTGTATACTAAAATCAACTCTGATTTTCACACTCATTTGATGGTCTTGTATTTGTTTTTTAAATCTTTCAAATAAACATGTTGCTTATTCAAAATGACATATTTTTTATTATTGACATCTTTATATACTCGCCGGCGTTGACCTTTAGATTTTATAGTGATGAATTCTTTTGCACCACCCGATTGATTAGTCAAATATAGTGAATCATATGAAACTAATTTTAAACAAACTTCATCAATAATATCATCAAATTGACAAGTCTCCAAAATAGTAATAGCCAAAGCAAATTCATCATTTTTCTTACAAATGAAATTGAAGAAATCTTGGGCACGATTATTAAAGTCACTTTTATTTTCTACTTGAAACCATTTTTCTTTTGATTCAATGAATTTTATAAAAGAATCACAATGAACCGCTATAATATGTTGAATTTCATCTATAAAACTTATTGAATATTTATTATGAGTATCAAAAAATTTGTTTAAAAATCTTTTCTTATAATATTCTAGATTAGTTTCTTGAAACAAAACTTTTCTATGTTCACCAAGATTTTGTAATGTGTCTATATAATAATACGATCCAATTGAAAAATACCCTGGAGTATAAATTGTTCTATACTTTGGATACAAGTCTTCAATATATGTCAAACCGTCAAAGTCAGATAATTTCAGTTTATTATCGCATATTAATAGATTACTTGGTTTGATGTCATGATGAACCATATTATTTTTATGGAATGATTCTAATAATGGAATAACATGAGCTCGATATGAGTCAAATGTATATGTTTTAGTTTTTACCGAATCACATTTGTAATCCAACATGAAGCTAATTTCATCTATTTTCGTCCCTTCAATGTTGAAATGATAATCATTATTAAGTTCAATAAAACCAAATATAAATTCCTTATTTAAAGAACTTATTGAAACATGTTGAATATTACTTGGTTCTTTGAATAACAGTTGGTATGCATTTATTGTAGACACCAAAGTATTTGGATCAAAAAATACTTTGATACATAAATTTGGATTTAGATATTGTTCTTTTATAATGTTGAAACGTTGTTGAGTTACTTCTTCTTTTTCAGAAGTATTTTTAAAAAGTGTCAGTTTTTGTATGATATTTTTGGCAGGATCAAATAAGTCATTCAAAAATGCTTTATTTACATAATTGCAAATTACACAACCAAAACTGCCTTTGTTATCACATGCCACTCTGATGCAAGATGCATCTTCAATAGGAATTGCATTGATTGTTTCTTTGGAATTACATAAACCCATATTTTTTATTGATTAAGAAATTATTATACTTTTAGTCCGAGTTTCTTCAGAGACACATATTCTTTGTTGTGTTTGATGTATTTTCCACCACGAGTTCCTTGATAGACCACACAAGATCTGTTTTTGTATTGGACTTTTTGAGAGGTCTTTGTCATAGTTGGCTTCTTCCTTTTAGCACCGCCAGAAGTTGGGGTGACTTTTTTCATAATTGGTAATGATTTTTGAAAATAAGTACCATTAATATCATAAAATATTACAATTTCTTGATTACTAAAAGTGTAAGTTTCCTTCACAATTGGTATATATAATTTTACATCATTATAAATGTATCTGTTTTCTTGAGTTTCTTTCAAAGTGCAATGAATTTGAAACTTATTGAAAGAGCTTAAGGTATCATATTCAAATACTTCAACATCTCCTACATTTTGGGAAAGTGGTGTTTTACCTTGTAATTCAAACACATGTTTCATTAGAGTAATATTTATTGATTGTAATACGCGATAAAGTTTTAACTCACTTTCAATTGTAGGTTCTTCATCATCAGTATCATCATTTTCTTTATATTTTTTCATTTCAGTTTCAATATTTTTTTTCAATGCTTCATGATCACTAAAAACAAGAATTAATTTGGTTTGATTAGAATTTGGATATTTTTCTGTAAGGTCTGGCTCAAAGAACTGAGACTCTTTTTCTTTTGCATAAGTTGTACCTAAGCTAGCAATTTGGGAATTTGATAGAGGCATTTATTATATCTCCACAAAAATTCTATTTAGTGAAATAAAATTTCAGTTCATCTAATTCCTTTTTTAATTCCTTAATAGATTCTACTATCAAACCTGCCAAGTTGCCATAAGCAATACTTAGTGTCACATTAGAAGTAACTGCTTCCGGTAACACTTTTTCGACGTCTTGTGCTAATAATCCTGTACTTCTCTTATCTCTAATAATGTTCGTATCCGGATCTTGCACATTGAAAGTATATCCTGTCAATGTTAAGAGTTTGTCAAGAGCTGATTCAATAGGCTCTAAGTTTGTTTTGTATCTAGCATCCGAAAATGCTGTGATTTCATCTGTACTATAGATTTGTCCTGAGACATGCAACGGATATTGAGGGTTCGATGTTCCTATTCCTACATTGCTATCCGTAATGTAAATATTACTGCCATTTGTTGTAAACTGGCTACCTTGATAGAGTCCGCCATTTTGACGCAAATTACCCGTAAAGTTGATATCACCTGTAACATCTAATGGATATTGTGGTGTTGAATTTTTGATCCCCAAATTACTATTTAAGACGTAAATATTACATCCAGTTGTTTTGAATGGACCCGTAAAAGGGATACCATTTTGACGAATGATACCTGATAAATTAAGATCTCCTACAATATCTAAGGGATATTGGGGATTAGAAAGACCAATACCTAAATTACTTGTTGCAGCGAGATAAACATTATTACTCAGACTAGAAAACTGGCTACTTTGATAAAATGTTCCATTTTGACGCAAGATACCTGTTAAATTTACATCTCCAATGACATCTAATGAATATTGAGGATTAGAATTATTCACACCAATTTTGTTATTTACAAAAACTATTCGGTTATTGCAACCACCAAAGTATGTGTTTGATGATGTGACACTAAAAATAGGATTAGAGTTTCCAAGAACTCCAAAATGCACACCCGAAACCGGAGTTGTTGGATTACTAAAAGCAAAAATTAAATCACCTATATTGACATTACTGAACATATAATTGGACTTTCCAGCGACTTTGATATCCACTGGCATTTTTTAGTATATGAGCAGAAGAAAAAGAACTGTTTTCAAGCCACAGATACACATCTCTTCTAATTATGCTTCCAAGTTGTAATACATGATAACAATTGATCGTTCAAGATATCTCCAATCATGCAAGTATTTCCAACCTCTATTCTCAAACCATCTCACTGTCGGTGTATCGTATAACCAAAGATAAAGTGTTTTGTATTGTTCAGCAAATTTAATAATCTCAACCATTTTTGAAACTAAAACTGTTGCTACTCCTTGATTTCTCCATGGTTCTTCAATCCATAAGTTGCAAATACAAGGAGTCCATTGACTCTGACTCCCAACATTATATCTTTCAAAACCAACAAAACCGATCAGAGAATCATTATCAAGGGCTACCATGAAAAAACTATCATTTTTCCAAAGCTGGTATTCACTCTTTGATCTAATACCAAATCCTTGAATATAATGATAACCCCACTCTCTAGCAATTACACTTTGAATTTGAGCAACATATGGATCATCGAAAGATTTTACTAATTTGTAATTGAGCATTTGTTGTAAACATCGATAAATTCCAATGTATCCACAAGATCATCCATGCAACTACTCTAAAAATTCCGCCTAGTGCAAATTGAATAATAAGAGCTTTCGTATTCTCCAAACTACAAAAATATAATAGTGATCGTGAAAAAATCAATGCACTTATAGCTTCAACTTTATCATAACTGCAAATATCCAAATTTGTTACAATCCCATAGACTTTATCCGGGATTACGTTGAATAGTTGGTTTATCTCTTGTAATACCAAAGATTGCAGCGCCCATCTATTATAACTAACTAAATCCACGTATTTTATATTATTATTTAAACCATTGATGAATGCACCAAAAATAATGCTAATAAATACGCCCACAAGGTTTATCCATGCTGATCCTATATTTAAGAAACTGACTATATATGCCATGCCACTTGCCCACCATTGTACCAATATACCGTTAAGTATATACCATCCTACATTAGCTCTTGGAAAAATTAGACCCGTATAAATAATAAAATAAGTTGTTGGCATTATCAAAATCCAAATCAAGTCAATAAAAGAATAAGTAATGTAAATAAGAGAGAGCTCTAATCCATTTTTGATTTCACGGGTCATCACATCTTTGTCTTGATAAAATGTTCTGAGATGTGTGACCATTCCAAGCACTCCAATACATGCCATGGCCATCACAATATTACTTGGAATGCTGTCTATATTACCTTCTGCTCCATGAATAAAACCAACAATCAAAGATGCAGCTATTGTGACTAATAATTGAATGATCCAAGATGATCTCCACATATTCACCAACTTTCTTTGCATCAGTACCATGCTTTTGTACCAATATCTAGGAGGACACAAAGTGTTATTATCAAATATATCGATCATGTGAGGTTGATTGTGATGATTTAAATATGCCATTAAAAGCATTTCTCTATCAAGTGTGTTTTTCCATTTAGTTTTATTCACTGAAATATGATTTACATTACTGAGTAGTTTTTTTACAAACTTCACCACAAGAGCATCTACTCTAAATTGTTTCCAACGATCAACATGAGAGTCATAGAAAATTGCCGTAGGTGCAACTAGTTTGATAAGATCCATACGACCTATTAAATGATTATAGCGTTCTGATAAATTAGCTGAGCTAAAAACTTCATCTACCCGATGATTGAATTCTTTTGCAGACATAAAATCTTGATTATCCATAAACTTTTTAATTTCTTTGATGCTCACAAACATATGAGACTGATCAAAATATTTTATCAAATGTGATGGGTAAACATCAGATGTTGCATATGGTCGTATTATTTCATTTAGTGGTTTGATAAAAACTGATGTGTTTGGTATTACTTGACGATATTGATTCATCCATTCAAGTCCACGTGTCTGCCATGTGAGAGATAGGTCAATTTCTTTAGAATATGTAATAATATCCATCAACATATCTGCAGGATTTTCTTCTATTTTAAATTTGAAATCCAATGCATGAATAAAATATGCAAGTGCTTCTGATGGAGATCCTGAAAATACAGTAGATGTTGGTTTTGAAACCAAGTCAGTTGGTCTTTTCAATAATGTGAGATGATCAAACAACATGAAAGTAGAATATTTTGGCTGATGAACTACACAAACAATACATAATCCCAATTGTCTAGTCAATAATTTACAATAATTCATTACTTCATATGATCCAGAACTATCTAGACCACTTGTTGGTTCATCCATAAAAATTATAGAATGAAGTCCAGCCAACTCCATTCCTATATTTACTCTTTTTCTTTGACCGCCACTAATGCCTCTATTTTCTATAGAGCCGACTATTTTGTCAGCTACTTTTGATAATCCCAGATTTGTAATTATGTTTTCTATAAGAGCTTTATCAAATTGTCCTCTTTTTAAACAAGATGAATATTCAATGTTTTCTCTTACTGTCAAATCCGAATAAACTAAATCATCTTGTGGAACGAACCCCATGTATTTCCTGATCTCATCCAATCTTTTTGGTTCAACTGTCTCAAGATCATAGTGAATAAATGATGTATCGGGAAAATTTAAGTGTGTGTGTGTGTGTGTGTGTGTTTTCCACTGCGAGGAGGCAGAGTACCTCGGCCAATTACTGACCACTCCTCTCCCTGTGGCACACACTGGGTAATTCACGTGGACTGTGAATACCCAGTTTGTTGTACCCGAACATGTCCCCAGCTGCCACCAGGGAAACATGCCCACGAATCTCGCCCGCATCGAGAATCGAACTGGCGACCTACAGGATACGAAGTGATAATCGTACCCCTAGACCAAGGTGCCAGCGGGAAATTAAGTAAATTGTACCTTGTCCTTTTACTCTGCCTCTGATAAGTTCTATAAGAGTACTTTTACCACATCCCGAACTGCCTATAATAGCATTCATTTGACCACCTATAAATTCTCCTGATGATGGAGCTAACCATTTGTCAACGGATACATCATGAAAGTCTAAGCTACATATTGGTTGTGAATTTGATAAAAAATCATATGATGTATTTACAGTAATTTCAGAGCGAGTACGACGTTTGTTGAAATATTTTACAACCATTGCAATGAATGCAAATACAAGAAATAATCCTATTGACAACCAGACATAACCAGCCGGATATTTAGGAATTGATGTTGCTTCAGGACAAAACGTCAATGGTGGACAAAATGATGGATTTATACTCTGTGGTCGACAAAGTTGGTGTTTTTGACATGGAATAGAAATATTTGGTGTTGGACAATAATAGCCACCGGGACATAATATGGTTGCTTCTGAGGAACCGGGGGGACAATAATTACCAGCCCACATATTTTGGGCATATTTACAAGATAGTGGCGTGGATGTCCCTTCTGGACAATAAAATCCAGCAGGACATAGAATTTTTTGTGTAGAATTTGTAGGGCAATAATATGATTTTGGGCATATAAATGATGTGAGTCCATTAGGACAATATTCACCAGGAGAACATTTTACACAAAGACTTCCTTTATTCAATTCACTGAGACCGCCGGTAAGCACGACATCACTTTCAAGACCACCATATATTTCTGGTGCACATTTATATCCTGTAATGCATGGTTGAGTAGGGGAAGAACAAGGAGTTCCCGGTAAACCTTTACGTGACCAAAAACTATGATTTCCTGCTGGATAACTTGATTTTAAGAATGCTTTGAATAAACCATCACGTCCACCTGTTCCATTAAAACCATTGCATCTTGTACTTCCATTCGAATAAAAACATGATTTACAAATTGATGTTTTTGTATTACAAAAATAACCTGAGCTACAATCAGAGTCCCAATTACAAAAATATGAGTTTTGTTTGCATTGACATAGATTGAGACGTGTAGTAGAACAATTATAAATATCATTGAATAAACAACATTTCCAACAGTCCATTTGATTTACATATTATATTTCTTTGGATGAAATACTAAGTCGTGATCTTTCTCTTTGAATTGGCTTTGGTGGGTATATAAAGCTCTCTTCGATATATTCTGGACTAAAAATATGTTTGTAGATATTTTTAGTCTTGATTGCTAAAAGTGAAAATCTGGAACCCATTCTTGACGTTTAATGTGAAAAGAAAGCAAAATAAAATGCCGCAAATAGTAAAAAGACTATCACAATAAGAGCAATAGTTTTTCTGATGTTTTGAACTCTATCAAGGTAAGCGATGTATTTGTTCTTCAAACAATCGCATTTATTTTCTTTAAGTGATTGGAAATATAGAGAGGTCACGTATACAAATGCAAACGAGGTTATTACAAGGACTATAGCTACAGTCCAGAAATTGATTTTTCTTGTTCCATTAATAATACCCATCACTAAATAATATGCGGTTGTAATTGAAACAATAGAAAAAATAGTCAATGTAGTCCACCATAGATTCAAAGGTAGATATTGATTTACTAAAGATACTACCCCAGTTCTTTTATCTTTAGACAATATCGCACAAGGGCAAGTTTTGAACATTTTGAATGATTGAATTGACATGTATGCAACAATAGCAGCATTAATGATTGTCCATGCTAAAAAAAGGTATATGACGCTGTTGGATACCATCTCTATAATATCATATAGATCTTTTCTGTTGAAATGGTAAAATGGATGTACCTATTCATTTTTTACAAAGTTATGACTCACATATCAAAACAGTTGACAAATATAAAGTTGTTCAATCTGCACTCAACAAAGTACCTCTTAGTTTTGTGAATATCAATCAAAATGCAATAAATAAATTGCCATTTAGTTTTAATCATGAGATTGTGGGACATAAAGTGGCAACAGATCAAGCTAATTCAGGGAGATGTTGGATATTTGCAGCTTTGAATGTGATTGCTGCTAAAATGATACAAAAATATAAGTTGCCAGAAGAGTTTCAGTTGTCTCAAGCTTTTATTTATAAGTTTGATAAGTTTGAAAAATGTAATGCAGCTTTAGAGATCATGTGGGATTTGAGGTTGAAAGGAAAAGATAACAATAGTCTTGAATATATATCTTTGGTACCTTCTAAGGTTGGTGGTGGAAATGATGGAGGAACTATTCAACAGTTCATGAAAGTTATCAACAAATATGGGATTGTTCCACAAGAGGCATTTCCTGATAATAGACAAGCTTCTTACACAACAATGATGAATGATATGTTGAGTGATATGATGAACATGGCATGTTCTCGGATAATGTCTTGTAAGTCAAGAAAAGAGTTTGAAAAAATAAAAAAGAAAGTATTAGAAGATTCTTATAGAGTCATATCATTATTTCTGGGAAACACACCAACTACTTTTGAATGGAAATCTAAAATGATGTCTCCATATCAATTTTATCATCGTGTTGTCAAAAAAGCTGTTAATTTTGACGATTTTGTATGTATAGTAAATGACCCTCGAAATGAATATGGTAAGTTGTTATGTGTGGAATACTTAGAGAATGTTATTTCAAAAAAGACTGTGTCTTTACAAGATTTGACTACTAATATGTATTTGAATGTTGATATGAAAGTATTCAAAAATGCAGTATATGAAACTATAAGTAAACATAAAACTCCAGTTTGGTTCGCAACTGATTTTAGTAAGTTTGTGATGAATGAAAGTTCATATTTAGATCAAAATTCTTCTGTGATTGGTAGCATGTTTGATATTGAGATATTACAATCAAAGGGAGAAGCTATGAAAAATAGGGTGATTCAGCCAAATCATGCCATGATACTCTCTGGTGTTCAAATGTCTGGTGGTGTGTATAAAAGGTGGAAAGTGGAAAATTCTCATGGAACGGATAATGCATTTAATGGGTTTTTGGTGATGTCTGACAAATTCTTTGACCAATTTGTTCTTGTTGGTTGGGTTCATAAAGATACTTTGCCGTCTGGATTGGTAAAGGATTATATAGAAAAAACAAAGGATAAAAGAGTCAAATTGCCATTTTGGGACATTTTAGGAACTTTTGCTGTCTGAAGGCGTCGATACTTCAGTGCCACTTTCATTCATAGTAATAGCTACTGATCCATTTTCTGTTGTAGTTGTTTTTTGCTTATTAGGAGTGAGTATTTGAGATTTGCGTTTTGCACGATTCATCATTTTTTTATGTTTCATCTTGAGTTGTAAGATGTCATGAATGTTTCGAGAATATAACAGTTGGTCTATGACTCCATATTTTCTTTCGAATCTATTTAGTATGTAGTTTGGAGCATTTAAAGGAACATCAGCTAAAGTATTGATTTCATTCATTATTTTTTCTAGAAAAAGTGTTGGATGAGGACGCATATCAGGAGACAATGATAAACATGTATCTATGTTTCTGACGAGGTTCAAATATTTTCTATAAAGTATGTTGTGTTGTTGAATGAGAATACCTGGATTTATCTGTTGAGCTAATTTGGTGAGAAAGACATTGCACATGATTAATACTCCTACGAATATGTTGATTATTTTATTATTGGTTGTAAAAATGGTAACAGAGTTTGCAACACTTATGATGATTATAGGATATGTTAAGAGGTCATATAGTCTCTCATAATAATAGATACTATAAGTATGAAGCCATAAATTGATGAATGTCTTTGCTTTCCAATTTGCTAGGATACGTTCTTGATCGGGCTTCCAAACATGGTCATTATTGGTAGTCATCCATTAGTATATACCATTATAAATTATTATCTTGTTCTTGCGATCTGAGAGATGTTGCATTTTCAATAGATATTCTTTTTGATTGTAAAAGTTCTACAGCTGGCGATTGTAATGAAAATATTGGTAGTTTTTTTAGACTAGTGGTTGCAGACATTTGTTTATTTAGAACAGGTACTTCTTCGATTAGGTTTAGTTTTGGAATATCTACGTCAAACTTTTTAAGAAGTTCGGATTTAGCAACTTTTTGTTTTTCATTTTCTTCGGAACTTGTTCGATTTGATGATCTTTCATTGGTTGGTTGAGATATCATATTCAAAACGACATCATTATTATTTTGATCGGATGCTTGTTCGTCTGATAGCGCACTCTCGTTTATAAACTCTAAATTGACTTGGCTTTTTGTCATAGCTGACTTTACAAGTTTTTTGTTGGCCATTTCTAATCTAAGAAGTTCATGAATATTTTTGCAATACAAAAGTTTTTCTATTTGTCCATACTTTTTTTCAAATGTAGCTATGACACTCGATGGAGCTTCTAATTGATATTCACCTAGATTGTCTATTTCAACTCCAATCCTTTCAATGAATAAAATTGGATGTGGACGCATATCTTCCGAAAGGGATAAACATGTGTCTATGTTTCTGATTAAATTCATGTAGCGTTTATTCATAGTACAATGTTGTTGTAATAATATTCCCGGATTTAGGTGTTGAGACATGCTTGTTAATAATGCATTAAACAATGTCAAAATGCCTACTAAAATATTGGCAATATTGCTATCTGTAGTGAAAATTGTTGCAGCACTGGCTGCACTTATTATCAAAATTGGGTATGTTAACAGATCATTCAATCTGTCGTAATAATACATGCTATATGTATGTAACCATAGATATATGAATGTTTTGGCTTTCCATTGTTTTAGGATATTTACATGACTATGTGTCCAATTTGTCATCCATTAATCTCTAGTGATATATTGTGATTTCAATAAATTTCTGGTCATTTAATCAAATGGATGAAAACAAAACTGCCGAAGAAGTTTTGGGAGAAAAGATTAAATGGTACTTATTGGCTCTAATAGGATCTCTGTTGATATTAATAATTTTAGTTGTATTGTGGTGGAGATCTATGAGAGAAATACCATTACAATTAAATGATCCTAATGGTTCAGAGAGATCATTGTTAATTTGGGTTATAATTAGTTTTGTGTGCATGGTATGTATTTTGGGTTTCTGGTGGATTGTTAGTTTGCGACAGAATGTAAAAGCCGAGAAATATCCTGACTACAAGGCTGAGTGGAAACTACCAAATTGGGTAAAACATAGGAAGGTCAAAGTATGTTTGTTTATTATTACTATTTTAATATTGTTATTTATGATGATTGGATTGGGGTTGATTTGGACACATAAAGCAAATTAAAAAATCATTGGTAAATGGCTCCATTTGTTATGCTTAGAAATATTGGTGTTCATACTATTAGATTCGGAAAAGATCCGGTGAGATGTGAAGGATCTTTTGTGGTGTCTTTGAATAGGATAAGACGTTTGTATTTTAAGACGGATAATACTCTAACGATTGAATACCATGGTAATAATGAGCAAGTAAAGTTGTATGGTGTTCGGGAAGATATGTATCAAAAGATTGTAAAAGTGATGTCAAAAGAGGACATTATTTATGATTTGTCAAATCAGATTGAAGATGATGTTCCAAAGTTGTCTTGCCCACCATAAGTTCTCTCAGATGTATATAAGGAAATGATTAATAATCATGTTATGTTTCTTATTTACAGTAAACCTTTTTGCCCTTATTGTGTGAAAGCAAAGAACTTTATGTTGGAACATAAGCTTCCATATGTTGAGAAAGTGTTGGATCCAGAGGATGATGATTATATTGAGGCAAAAGATCAGTTGATGGAGAAAGCTGGCAAGGAGCACAAGACTTTTCCATTTATTTTTCTAGGTGACAGTTTCATTGGTGGATATACAGAGTTGATGAATGCTTTTAATACTTTAAAACTCCATGAGATGTGCAAGTATCATGGTATTGAGCTTGAGTATGATTTCTGATGTTTCTTTTATTTTTTCTCTATATGGATATTGACAATATTCCATTGTGTGTTGATGATGTGGTATATTACAATTTAGAACCATATGGTATTGATGTTCTTTTTCGTGCAAGGATAACTCGGATTACAGATAAGACAACTATATCTCTCCGATGGTTGCAAGATGGACGTCAACATGAAATATATGGGGACAGAGAATGGTTTCATGATGAATGGACGGGTATGTTGTCTGAATATATTGTGGGTATTGTTTCGCATATGGCACCTGGAGTCCCTGAATTACGATTCTTCAAATAAGTGTGTATGCCAAAAAAATTGAAAGTGAGTTCGTAATCAAATATGATCTTTCAATGACAGGCAAAATATATGCTACATTTATTTATACGGATTGGATTCCGACACCATGGCGAATGCAAATTTGGCATTATATTCAAAATGAACGTGATGAAATAGTTCGTATGAAAATGCACTTGTACAATATTCCGCAATTTCCAATGGATGAAAAAACATTCTTAGACAACAAAACTTTGCTAGACCAAATATCGAAAGAAATTGCACCACTATGTATTATTTTACAATTCGAAAAAAATAGATTGTTCATACTTCATCAAGGTGATTATTATCGTTTCAACAGTCGAGAAGATGCTTACAAAGCTATTTATAAAAACGCTAGATGGTAAATTGAAAATACATTTATTTTTTCTTTAGACTAGGAATATATATTTCCAAAAAGTACATATAAAATTCTAATGGGATTTTGCGCATATTACTATTTAAGAACCCAAATGCGATCTTGCGCATGTTACTATTTAAGGACCCAAATGTGATCTTGCGCTAGTTACTATTTAAGGAACCAAATATGATCTTGCGCATATTACTATTTAAGGACCCAAATGGGATTTTGCGCATGTTACTATTTAAGGACCCAAATGGGATTTTGCGCCATGTACTATTTAAGGACCCAAATGGGATATCGTGCGAGATACTATTTAAGGACCCAAATGGAATCTTGCGCGTCACATAGAGACTAAAAATTACTTACCAATATTTGAATTTCAAAATATTACCTTTCTGGACATAAACAAAATGGAGAGATCACATGACCAACAAGTTGTGATGTCTGAACAAAAAAGAAAGCTTCAAATTGCATGTAATAATACTTCTGGTGGACATATATTTGCAAAAGCGGATGGATATTACAAATGCTCGCGTTGTGGATATGTTCTTTATAAAACGTTACTAAATTGACATGACAAGGTCAGACATATTATAATATTTTTCTCGTTTTAGTAATAGTTCTTCAGGAAGTCCACGCCACCATATTTCAATATCTCTCATATCATGTATTACAAAAATGGGTAAAAAATAAGGTGCAACTAGTCCATGAATACATGATGTAACAATTTTGTCTGTATACGGAACTGGGAGAGTCACAACTACATCAGACTTACGTTTATAGGTTTCATATTGGGCATTTTTAATTTTAAAAGCTTTTCGACTATATCCATAAATTGTAGCTCCCACAACATACTTTTCAAACAGTGTAAATTTATTCATTTATCTACGTTTTTTAAAATAAACGTTCTTAAATACCATAGCAACAATTAAAAATAAAATTATTATTATGATTGAAATGGCCAATACTTCACGATACAAATAAATAGAAGACATCCAATAGATTAATTTATATTTTTCAGCTTTACAACTATTTGCTCTCAATGTTTTTTCTATTAAACTATTTTGTGTATTAGTTGTCTCTGCACACCATCTTTGATCAAATAAAATAGGTACTGTACAATAGCCATTTTTGATTATTTTACAATACCAAATATCAAGATGTATTTTTGGAATATCTATTTTGGAAGCTGCATCAATGATCCGGCGCATTCCTCTTCTTGAAACAATATATGCATGTGTAAAAACTCCATGATATTTTACAATACTAGGTGATACTTCGGGAGCTAATAAAAACCTTATCACACCAAACAAATCATAAAATCCTTTAAAAGGCATATAGCCTAATTGTATCAGTTCCCAATCTTTATTTCCATACATGAAACTCACAACTCTAAAAAGTTGTTGTGGATTATATGAAGGTGAAAGAACAATATCATCTTCAAATATAAGAGCATTTCTAATATTTTTATCAGCATATACTTCTTTGATAAGATTAATATGAGAAGTAAAACAACCCACTAATCCACCAAGTGAATGTCTATCGACAAAATACATTTTAAGTGGTATTTGTAATTGTTTCGCCAGATCATTTGTGAATGCATGACGTTCATGAGCATCTCTCAAAGAAATACATCTGATAGTATCGAAATAATTATATGGATTTTTAGCATCGAAAATCATGTCATTTCTTTAATTATTGTTGATAAATAATCTTTTCCCAATTTACTAGACATTTTGCAAAATTGACAGCAAATGTAAGAGCACCTGGTCGTCTTTCTCTGACATATTGAGTAGCTTCTTCAAAAGACATATTATGATATTTCATCAAAAAGGCAACTACAACAGATGGTGATCTTGACAATCCTTGTTGACAATGTACAATGACTATTTTGCCATTTTGAATTTCATTATGAATAAATTCACATGTTTCAAATAAAAATGCCAACATTGTATTGTTTTCAGTATCAGCATCAATATCATCCACGGGCACTCTAATATGAGCATTTTGTGGATATGCAAACGGTAGATTTTTGGTGCAATTTACAATACTTACATTTTTGTTCAAAGCAATACTTCCATCACTATACCTATAATCACCAATGTATAATCGATGATCTAGAATTGAAGACAACATTTAGAAATCCCAATAGAAAAAGAAGTATCAAACGTCCGCAACATTCAGTTGATAGAACTCATTAATAAGTCTTCTTTGGCAAAGGATATGATATGGATTTGTGATTGTTTGTTTCCAATAATTTTGAATGATTTTGGCTTTTTTGTTGAAAAACCTGTGTTCAGCTTCTTTGTTCAGAAGTTCATCTAATTTAGCCGTTGAGAGTGGCATTGGCATGTCCAAGTCTAAATAGACGGGCAAATAAAATTTAAGAGCTCCAACATCTAATTGACTGATTGCACTGTCTAGAAATATATTGGCTATTTTTCTATAATCTAAAGAGAGTGGATGGGGTTTTTTTTCAAGGAAATGAAATAACGCTGTGTTGACATGTCCTATAGCATCTCTTATACTTATTTTTTCCGACAATTGAGTCAGAAATCCTGTATCAACTGCTGTAGCTAAAACGAAACCGAATGAACATTCTCCAGATTCTTCAATCGTCACAATTACTTTGATTCTGCAAAAATCTTCTCCATAATCTTGTAAAACTAACATTTTCACAGTTGGAAGTGCATTGCAAAAGTATAAATCCATTTGGTATTTTAAAAGCTTCAAAATAATGAATTATTCATTTTTTTTCTCATAGACGTATAAAAATGGATTCATATGATTCGACCGTTGCAAAGATTGTTTTGTCATACTTTACAAACAAAACAGATATCGTGAAAAATGAAGAGTGTGTTTGTTGTGCTCAAAAGTGATCCAATTGACATTCTTGAACATCATAAATATGTCGTGATTAAAGATGAGTGTGAAGTGTTCGAAAAGGATGTCCATATACGTTTGTTCAAAAGAATGAATAATTTAAAAAGATTGACAAAAACGGTGATGGAACCAACACATATTGTTTTTGGATTCAATATTTGACAAAAGATATGTCTTGAGTTGGTATTATTAGGAGTATAAAATGACATATATGGGATCGTAATAGATTACGTGCATATTTTATTAGGTTTATAAAAAGGATACATCGCTGAGATCTTTTTAAGATAGTAATGGGATTTGCACATGGTATATGGGATTGTAATAGATTATGTGCATATTTTATTAGGTTTATAAAAAGGATACATCGCTGAGATCTTTTTAAGATAGTAATGGGATTGGCACATGGTATATTGTATAGATAATGATACACTTGGTGAATAGAACAGAATGATTTAATTGTTTGGGTATTTAAGAGAAATCGGGAAGCTATAAAATAAATCGGGACAGAAAACTATATAAGGAATAAGTTAAATAGGTCATATGGGAGAGGTGGAGGTATAATAGCTATAATGGTACTATAACATCGATTTAATTCATTTTTACATCGAATAATGGGTGATTGGTAGAGTCAGGTCGAATACTTGGATCTTAAGAGTCCACGGCGAAAGCCCACGCACGTTCAAATCGTGCATCACCCATTATTTGATACCTTTAACTATACCAGCTATTACGGTATAGTAGTATTTTCACGTTTAGAATCATTTTACTAATCAACAAAACATCTATTGTGTATCTCTCATATACACAACAACATATAAAGACAATCCAACTCACCTTATTTGACATGGCTGAAGAAAGCAAAGTATGTACAGTTTGTCATCAATTGAAGCCATTATCAGAGTTTCATTTTAGAAAAGAAAGAGATACACAAAGAGCTGATTGTATTCAATGTTACCGTAATTATCAAGTCAACTACTATGTTGATTATCGCAACACCATGAATGGTCGATTCAGTATAATTGTCAACTCTGCCAAGCGTGCAGCAAAACGTAGAGGACAAAGAGGCAGAAGTGAAGCTAGTATTTTTGAAATCACATCAAAAGACATTCAAGAACTATATAAAAGCCAGGAAGGACGATGCTTTTATTCTGGAATCAAAATGAATCTTGACAAAAATGAATGGAAAATATCTATTGAAAGACTTGATACGACAAAAGGATACATTAGAAGTAATATTGTATTGTGTTGTTTGGAGGTAAATACTAGATCTCAGTGGTCTGAATCAAGAATCAAAGAAATGCTACATATAATAGATAATGATAATCACGAACCTATTATTGTTGATTTTTACACTCTACCAAAACGAAAAGAACCAACAAAAAGAGTAAAGTCGGTGATCGATGGTATTGAACATTACAATTGCAGCATATGTAATTTAATGTTTCCGCATACTGAGTTTTGTCCAAGTAGTATTTCATCAGGTTGTAAAAAGTGCAGACAAGCGCATCAAATTCAAAAATGTTCAACTTCTAGAAGCATATTAATGCATTTTATATCAACTACTAGAAGAGCTATTTTGCTAAAAGAGAAAAGAGACTTAGAACATAATATAGACTTTGAATATCTAGTCACCGTATTTAATCAACAAAATGGCAGATGCGCGTATAGTGGAATGCCATTATGCTTTGGATATAATTACAAAGAAACATTCTGGAAAATATCAATTGAGCGCATCGATGTGATGAAAGGATACGTCAAAGGCAATGTTTGTTTCGTGTGTCTTCCATTTAATGGCACTGATTTTACGTCAATGATGAAAGATAAAACTAATGGAAATGGCGGATGGAACAAAGAGAAATTTCAGTATTTTCTAAAACATGTTAGAGACAAGTACAATGTACTACAAGCTAATACTATACAAGAAGTACAACCAACTACCACCACAAAACTACACCTAAATTTCATCAAAAACTAATATTCTCGTCTTTTTTTCAGTATTCATGTAATCATATAAAGACATGAAATATATATATTTTGTATACTTCCAAGATGTCAAAATATACATTCAATATGGTTTCTGCAATTTGTGAGAAAAGAGGAGTAGTCTTGGTTTGGAATGAACAAGAATTTGATGCCAACTTTAAAAATACTAAAACTATTATACCAATATACAGCTCATGTAACCACCTTAATAAAGTTCAATTTAACAACTTAATCTACTTGAACACTGGAATTACATGTAAACAATGTATAAGTGAAACTTGTCGTAGAGATTTGATTGAATTGGCATTTGATGGTAACTTGCAAGAGTACAAAGTGATAAGAAGCCTTGCGGATTTTTTATCTAACGATTTTACCTTTAAAATCACGAACGAAGGCTGTTTAGCCGACTTTTGTATTAAACCAAATAATGTGGAAGAGGACCTTTGGTTACCGGTACAATTAAAGACAACAACATCCAAATCTGCTGGTATGTACAATTTCAGTATACGAAGGCAATATAATGGTATGATTATTTTGTTGTTCTATATAGATCCCTATGATTTACACAAAGTTTGGATTTTAGACGGAGATAAAGTGACAGCTAAATACATCAATATTGGAATACGCTCTTCAATCTATGATAAATATGAAATTGGTACAAGTGAATTAAGTCTTGCACTTACCGAATTATACACTTCACGTATTAAATTTACACTTGAAGATCTTAATATACCAATTTCCGAACAAATGAAAAACGAACAAATATTCAAAAAAATTCGAGAGTCAATATTCCCAACTTTATGTTTTGATTATGCTGATGTGGACAATCGAGTGTTTGATGTGATCATCAACAAAACATACAAAGTCCAAGATAAAGTTCTAACATATACTTCAGAAAGCAATAAGCATTATTATTTTTGCAATCTTGGAAGAAACTCCAAGTCAAAAAATGGTAAACCATATAAAATTGGAGACAATGATTATTATTGGCTTTTTTTACCTGATAAATCTGGAGCTTATATTATCCCCGAAAATGAATTAATCAAGAATAGATATATATCAACCAATACGACAGAAGAAATAAGACAAAGAGTAGCAATATGGGCATCAGACACTAAAACGAGTGATTCATGGATTAAAGATCACTTTTACAACTTCGAGAAGAAAGAAGATATTTACAAAGTTCAAGCATTATTTGATCCATCTGGAAGACCTATTATCAACCCAAATCCAGATATACAACTGCTTGAATTCAAAGAAACGTATATTGAGACTATAAACCTTACTAAAAGAATATTCAACAAAATTCGAAAAGATAATATGCCACAAAATATCCCAAAAATTAATGGACCAGTGAGCGATGACTACATTGTGAAAAAAAAGGTCCTCGAAATATTTCAAAATGTCATTGATGCGAATTATGTAAATGATATGATTGGAAAGATTGTCAACAAATTAGTTGAAAAAGAACAAAGAAAAAAAGCAAATACAAGACATTTCACATTTCAAAGAGTTCCATTACCAAAGGACATCAATAGAACTAATAGTTTGGGCATAGCAATCTCTCAATACACTCTGGATAACATTCATATTAGAGATTACACAAGCATCAGTTTAGCTGCTAGACTTTCGGGTGCTCAAGCAACATGTATAACATATTGTCTACGTGGCAAGTTCAAACAAGCCGGTGGATATATTTGGAAATACAAAGACCAATCATCCTAATATTTTTATAATTTCATCACGATCTAGCGTTTCTTTTTCTAACAATGCGTTGACCAATTGACGCATTTGTTTTGCATTATTTTCAATAATATTAATAGCACGTTGATAAGCTTCTTTGACTAGTTTTTGCATTTCTTGCTCAATTATGTAAGCTAATTGTTCGGATGAGTCCGATACACTCATTTGTCCCACCGCATCAGAGAATCCAAATTCGGTCACCATTGCCTTCGCAATTTCTTGCACTTTCTTCAAATCAGATGAAGCACCCGTGGTCACATTACCTTTTCCATAAACAATCTCTTCAGCTGCACGACCACCTAATGCAACAACTAATTGATTTTTTAGATAGTTTGCACCATACAAGGCAACATCTTGTGGTTCAAATACTGTAACACCACCTGCAGCACCCCGACCTAAAATAGACACTTTTTTGACGGTATCAAACTCACTAGATAAATTTAGAGCCGTAATTGTATGTCCAGCTTCATGTACTGCAACAATCTCTTTTTGTTGAGCAGACATTATATTACCCCTTTTAAGACCAATTTGAATTCGATCAAGAGCTGTATCAAAATCATTTCTAGTAATCTCCGTCCGATCTTCACGTGCTGCAGCAATCGCAGCTTCATTAGCCAAATTCTCCAACTCAGCTCCCGAAAATCCCGCTGTAACCTTGCTGAGTGATGTCAAATCCACGTCTTGTGCTAATGGTTTATTACGAGTATGGACTTCTAAAATAGCTTTGCGTCCTTTCACATCTGGTGGTAGAATTTCAATAATTCTATCAAAACGACCAGGGCGCAATAATGCTTTGTCTAATACATCGACTCTATTAGTTGCTCCCATGATAATAACTCCGGTGTTAATTTCAAAGCCATCCATTTCCACTAGAAGTTGATTGATTGTTTGATCTCTTTCTTCATTACCAGGAACTCCACCAGAACTACGAGTTTTGCCAACTGCATCAATTTCGTCAATAAATAGTATACACGGACTATTTTCTTTTGCTTGTTTAAATATTTGACGAATCCTACTTGCTCCCAATCCAACATATAGTTCTATAAACTCAGAAGCCGAACAATAAATAAAAGGTACATTAGCTTCGTTTGCCACGGCACGTGCTAGTAATGTTTTACCAGTTCCAGGAAGTGAAGCTAATAGACAACCTTTGGGAATTTTAGCTCCGAGCTTAGTGTATTTTAATGGTGCTTTTAAGAAATCTACAATCTCTTGTAATTCAGCTTTAGCCTCATCAATTCCTGCTACATCTGCAAATGTTGTAGGAAATTTCTTTTGATCTCCTGGTTTGATCAAAGTAGCTTTTGATTGTAGAAATGGATTACCACGACCTTTACCAAAGAATTGCATGATAAAAAGAATAGATGTGCTAAAAATTAAAAAGTAAATAGAGTAATTAAAAATGTCTTGAAAGTTGAACATATCTCTATTAATAATTACATCATGTTCTATAATTTTTTCCATAGTTGGTTGTGTTAGACGTCCTGTTTGGACAATATGATGATCACCGTCTGTATCTGTTACTTCTAATGTTTCTGTTTTTACTAAGATAAACTCTATGAAGTCTTTATCTATAGCATCTGTGAATTCTTTGTAAGACCATTTTGTTGGTGGAGCTTGATAAAATGGAATATTGAATACTTTGCATTTTACAGATGATCTAGGTTTGATGAGTTTATTTGAAACTTTTAAAGATAGCATTTGACACTACTTGTAAGAAAAATAAACTAATTTGGCCGCAAATAGCGTTTGATCATATTTAAGGACCAAAATGTATTATGGCGCCAGATCATATTTAAGGACCCAAATGTATTATGGCGCATGATCATATTTAAGGACCAAAATGTATTATTGCGCTGGATTGTATTTAAGGACCCAAATGTATTATTGCGTTGGATTGTATTTAAGGACTCAAATGTATAATTGCGCCAGATCATATTTAAGCACGCAAATGTATTGTGGCGCATGACCATATTTAAAGACCCAAATAGATTATGGCGCATGACCATATTTAAAGACCCAAATAGATTATGGCGCATGGTCATATTTAAAGACCCAAATAGATTATGGCGCATGGTCATATTTAAAGACCCAAATAGATTATGGCGCATGGTCATATTTAAAGACCATAAAGGGCAAAATTATTATGCGCAAAGGGATGAAACGTGACAAAGCTCATCTTATTGAACGAATTCTACGGAAGCTTCAAGCATAAAATAAATGCATGAGATATAAAAAAATGCTTTTTATAGTCAATACATGGATAGCAAGAATTGTAAGGTTTGTGGTGATCTGAAGCCACTGACAGAGTTTCACTATTGTAGATCCACAAAAGACAAAAAAAGAAATGAATGTATTGATTGTTATCGACAATATCAAGATGAATATAGAAAGTCAGAGGCAGGTGTCTTTAAGTTGTTGTTGATGTCCGCAAAAAATGGTGCTAGACTGAGAAAAGAAAGAGGCAGACTAGAAGCTGGTGTTTGTGATATTACAGAAAAAGATATTCGAGATCAATACTATAAACAAAATGGACTCTGCTATTATTCTGGAATCAAGATGAATCTCGAGAAAAGAGATTGGAAAATATCGATTGAAAGAGTTGATACAAACAAAGGTTACATTAAGGACAACATAGTTTTATGTTGTTTCGAGCTAAACTCAAAATGTCAATGGTCATCTGAACGAATTCGTGAGATGATTCACCTTATTGATAATCAAAGTGATGAAGTTGTTGACATTGACTTTTATACTATTCCCAAGAGAAGAGCTATGAAAAGAATCGCACATGCAAATATCGATGGTATAGACTATTACAGTTGTACTTCATGTGATGACGTATTTTCAGCAGATGAGTTCAATTTACGCAGTATTAGAGATGGATGTACAAAGTGTCGCGAATCAAGAAGTAAGAAATATTTAGGATCACCAAGAGGCGTGATTTTGAATATTATATCAGGTTGCAAAAGCAATCTAAAACAAAAAAAACAAGACAGAAACTTGGAGTTTGATCTTGACTTTGATTTTATGGTCAGCGTATTCAAGCAACAAAATGGAAAATGTGCATATAGTGGTTTGCCACTATGCTTCGGTCATGATTACAAAGAGACTTTTTGGAAATTATCGATTGAAAGAATAGATCCATTGAAGGGCTACCTGAAAGACAACGTATGTCTTATTTGCCTACCCTTTAATGGTACTGATCATACATCTGTGGTGAAAGACAAAACACTTGGTAGCGGTGCATGGAACAAAGAGAAATTCCAGTATTTCATCGAACATGTCAGAGCTAAGTATAACTGACATTGGCTTTTCTCAGCTTTTCTTGTAACTCTTTCGATTTTGTAAAATAATCATGAACAAGTTCTTTCCTTTTTTGTCTCAACTTTTCCGCAAGTTGTAATCGAATACTATGTTTATCCTCTGTTTCTACCCATTTGTAAAAGATGTTATTATAAAATACCAAGTCATCCGCAAGATGAGGATATAGTTCAACATTTTTACCAGCTAACCATACTGCTTCTGCGAGTAGTCCAGTACAAAGTAGTATATGTTTGTATTGGCATTGTATGCATGATTGTCGTTCATTCACTAAATGTGATTCTAAGAGCAGTGTATTTTCTATAACTTGTTTAACATTATAGAGTGGATCTAAAATAGGATCCAACCCTTTACAATCCTTACCACATTGTGATCCTCCTACTTCTCTAATAATAATTTTTGGACTCGACTTTGGTACACAACATATAGCTATCACCGATACACTTACTAGTATTAGAATAGAGATAATTATCATAACAGAGTTCTTCATAATGGTATTGTTTTTATATGACATTATTTTTCTCTCTTGCTTTTTGTGGCACCAAGATAAATTAAAAAGCCCACTATGAATAATACAAGAGTCCCACATCCGAGCCAACGTGTATATTTAATACTCTTCACCGGATTCTTACACATATTTACAAACATACTCAAAGCTGGAGACTCTAATTTAGAATATAATCTCTCTTGACATCCTAAATGAATGCCCACAAATGCACCTAGAATGATTATAGTTCCTATAAAACATATTTTTTGCCACAAAGACACATGTTCACTCAAACTTATTACAACCATAATACCAATGATTTTTATCATATCAGATACATGATCATAATAATCACCAAAGACTGTTACCATATTGAATCGCCTTGCATAATTTCCATCCATACAATCCAACAAATAAGCTAATAAAAAGGTAAAAGCTCCTAAAAAATATTGATATGTAGCAACAAGATACAAAGTGTAAATACCAATAATCAATGAGAATGTAGTAATAATATTAGGAGTCACAAATCCCAATTTATAGAGCTGCGTATTAATAGTATAAGCAATGTCGATAACTATGTTATCAAAAGGATTCTCAAATTGACGACTTATCTTTCTTCCCTCATTCATACTCTTTGAACATATAAGAATTTGTCTCATATTGGAGAAAAATGAATATTTGTAGAAATTGTAAGTTTTTCAAACCGGATAGGACTTATACAACTAAAGAATCAATGATAAACTATGGCTTATGTGTTCATCCAGTTTCACAAACAATCAATAAAGTTAGTGGTGAAGCGACATACATCAAAGCTGTAGAAATGCGCTCATTGATTTATGAGACAGAATGTGGTCCATGTGGATTACTTTATGAGCCAGAGAAAAATGAATTTGTAAAGTTTACAAGAGAACAATCATTCAGAGAAGTTCTGTTGATGGTCACGTTCCTAGCTGTTTTTGCTCGATGTTTCTATTTATCTACTTCTTCTTAGCTTGAAGTGCCAAAATTAGATCGTGTTTTCTAAGATTGGAATATGTAACTTTCTTTTTTTTAGCAAGTTCAATAAGTTCTTTTACAGTCAGCTTATTGAGTCGTTTATATGCCGCTCCAGCATTTTGTGATTGCGGTACAAAATATAGATATGTCGAAATTTCACTATTAGGTGGGATTGCTACTATTTTTAATGCTTTATCTTTTTGTTCATCAGACACTTCTTTCAATACAAGATATTTTGGAGCAGTAAATAATTGAGTCCAACTATCATTATTGTAATTTGTTTCACCATTATAGAATTTGTATCCGTTTTTAATATATTGTGAATGTATTGCAATTAATTGATTGGAACTGTATATTTCTCCTATATTCAAGCTCATTTATTAAGATTGAAGAAATCTTTTGATTTTAGAAATAACAGCTTTGTTTTCTACGGCTTTGCACGATTCAATATCTTGCAAGTCTTTCAGCTGCATATTTAGTCTTGCAGCTAAGTCTTTTTGAGACAACTTCTTTGCCACTCTACCACTTACAATCAATTTTGCATCTTCTCTTGAAACAAAATTAATTGGTTTACCTGAATCTCCATCTACTTGTTGTTCTATTTTCCATGCCGGTTTATTTGTTGCCGCAGAAATAGAACACGTCCCCTGTTTACATACCGTCTGTGTCTCTGTTGGAGTCTTTTTGGGCTTCAAGACCACAGTAGTCCAATCTTGGTGCGACAACGACATCTCTAAGAAATTCAAAAAGAATTCTCTTAAATAGCTGAAAGTTGCGTAATCAATCACCTTTTTTTTATATGGCATACATGTAGTAAATCACTATGCAATTACATCTCAAAAAGTTTGATTTGGCACAAATAGAAGAAGGTAAAAATATTCTTTTGATTGCAAGACGTAACTCTGGTAAAACTACTATTATTCTAGACATTCTATTTCATAAGCGAGATATCCCTATTGGAACTGTGATTTGCCCAACTGAAACCTCTAATGGAACATATAGTAGTCATGTACCAAGCCTCTTTATTCACAAAGAATACAAACCACAACTAATAGAGAATATCATCAAACGTCAAAAGAAGATTATTAAGAAAATGAAGAAAGAAGAGATGTTATATGGTAAAAGTTCAGTTGATCCAAGAGCATTTCTTGTGATGGATGATATGATGTTTGATGATAGTTGGAAAAAAGATAGAAATATCAAATACATATTTGCTAATGGACGCCATGAAAAGCTAACATTTATTTTGTCATTACAATATCTCAAAGGTATTGGACCTTCTTTCCGTACAAATGCAGACTATATATTCATTTTGAGAGAACCAATGGTTTCTAATAGAAGATTAATTTATGAATCATTTGCTGGTATTTTCCCAACATTTGAATCATTTTGTACAGTTCTCGATCAAACAACAGAAGATTATGAATGTTTAGTAATAGATAATAACTCTCGAAGTAACAAATTAGAAGACCAGATATATTGGTACAAGGCAGACATGCATGATGATTTTCGTATTGGTTGTAGGGAGTTTTGGCAATTGCATAATGAATTTAGCACAAAAAGTGATGATGAAGAAGAGGAAGAGATGTTTGATGTAAAATCTCTAGTAAAAAAGAAGCCCGGACCTGCTATCAATGTGCGGAAGAATTATTAAGACTCATATTGAATGAAATTAGCGTCATTGCCATCATCAAATAAACTAAACCTATATTATTATCAGTCAATAACAATGATAATGTAATTATTAACAAGATCCAAAATGTAAATTTATTTTTCATTACTTCTATATCATGTTGAAAAGCTATGATTATAGAAATTAATATGGCAACTATAGCTTGTACCCAAGTATTTAAGAGAACCAAATCACACAGATGTTGATCCATATTTACTAAATCAAGACATTTTTGATTAGAAGTCAGGGTTGCCTGTTCGCATTTCTAAACTACCACCTGATTGTTTAGTATTTGTTGTTATGTATGTTAGACCCAAAAAGATGATAGGACATACAACAATCATAACTTTGACAATATAAGAGCTGGCTTTCTTGTCAGCATCTTCTCTACTACGAGTCACAGTCAATACAATAGCTGATAGAAATCCTAGGATTAGAGCGACTAGTAGATTGTTCATTTAGTATTATTGACACATATTTTAGATTATCAAAAGAACGAGTTGGTACTTGTTGGCGGCTTCACAAACATATGTTTTACTTTCTTCTTCTTTTTCATAAGTTCACTGGGAATAGATGGAATGCGAACAATCTTGATATCTGGAGCTTCACTGTAATGTGATTCTATTGGGTCCTCTTTATTATCTTCTTGGAGCTCTTCATCATCATCATTATCTCTATCATTTTTGGAATCGTCATTAATATCTTCATCTTCTTTATGACATTCTTCATCATCTTCAATAATCTCAACATCATTCTCTAGAAACTCTACATCATCTTCATCTTCGTCATCTTTGGCAGTCTCAACATCATTTTCCTCATCTTCTTCAGCAATCTCAAACTCATCTTCATCTTGATCTTGATCTGCAATTTCCTCATCATCTTCGTCATCCTCAAGAATCTCAACATCATCATTAGACTCATTTGAGCTTTCTTGAATCTCTTCTTGGGTTTCTACATGTTCAACTTCATCAACATACATGCTACATAGTTCTACTAGTCGCTTGGCATTTTTCTCAATTTCTACTTTTGTTTTATTTTGGGTATCTAGAATATATGCTTCTTTCCATACCATTCTGATTGTATCAAGAAATGCGCTATACAAATGATCAATTTTATAATTTTGTTGTATGCTCAATGGAAACTTTGCAAAGAAATCTAGTTTATCATTTACATTCCAAAAAGCTACAAGTTTCAAAGCATCTTGGAACTCTATCAAAATATGTGTATATTTTCTATTTTTTGATTTGACAATTCCAAAAATGTTTTGAATCTCGCTAACATACACATCAATAATATCTCTCATTTTAGAGATTGTAAGACATTAAAATTATTTATTCAAACTCAATGAATATGGATTAGTTGATAAAGAAGACAAAATAGAAGGATCAAGACGGTCATCTTCATGTTCAACCTCTTTACGCCCTCGAGTAATCACGACAGCTTCTTCTTTTGGCAAAGTATATTGAACTACACGTTCTCTATTAGCTAGTTCAGCAATAGGAGCTAATGTATCTTTGCGAATTTCCATATTGATATTATCTGCCGTTGTATATACTTTGGCGCCTGTATTTGTTGGTGGGCGATTGTGTAACAACATCTCTTGGGAAACGTTGACACGTGCATTTGCAATATGTTCTTTTGCCATCGGTTTTTTGTGTTCAGCTTCACCACCTCCATAATATTCATAGTCTGAAACATATTGTTTTTGTGTGTTTGGAACATCTGCCGCATTTGTTGCATAGCCTTGTCCTTTGTCTCGAGTGACAGAACCATAGTAATCATGAAGAGAAGTAAATTGTTTGGCAGTATTTGGAGCACTATATTCAGTTGTTTCAAAAGCACCACCACCTTGACGTTCGACATAACCATCACGTTCAGTATCGATGGTAGTCTCTTTCATAGTTGATTTCGCAAGATCATCTGGATCATGCACTGTTGCTTTCTTTGCACCTCCAGCTAAGTTCATCTCATAGGACATTCTACGCATTGTTTCACGACCAGTTGTCTTTGCAGCAATTTCATCGGCATCATATACTGCAACTTGTATAGGACCTTTAATAGTTCCTGCAAAAGTATCATCATGAATGAGAGTTTCTTTGATGGTAGTTCTTGCAATATCATTAGGATCATATACAGTTAATTTGTCTGGTACTTGAGGAGCTGCATTTCCAAAATGGCGTGGATTATCAACAAATCCATCCTTCTTAGTAATTTTAACCACATCTAATAGAGGAGCGACAATAGATTTTACCATTGTAGTCAAGTTACCTTGTTGAACTTTGACACCCGTGACTTGACGTTCATTATTATAAACCAAAATAGTACTTTTACCATAGTCATCACTGATACCTTTCTTTTTATAAACCATTGTTGGGTTAGTCAAGCCTAACTCACCAAATTGTTCTTTAAGTGGTGCCCTGACTGATCCCGCGATAACGCCTTCTTTACCTTCTGCTCTCACGGCAACACCTTGGTAACTTGTTGATGTTTCCGGACGATTAACATCTCTCATAAGATATTCAGGTTTATCTGTATCTTTGAGATAAGCTCCAGTTGTCACAAACCATCGATCTTCACCTTGTTCAAAAAAAGTGTCAGCACGATTCTTTTCAACCAAACCAAGGTTTTCTTTGGTGCTTGGCATGCCAGTCTTGAGACCTTCTACAATACGTCCTTCACCAATTACTTTTGGTTTCGTGATAACACGTAGTTCATCAACAGTCTTTGGACGAATATAATCTTGGGTTTCGAATTGTTGAAAACCACCTTTAGGAGTTGCAGAAAATTCTTTGCCTAATCCAGGACCAACATATGTTTTTTCAAAAGGGAGTTCATTCTGGCGCATTCGAGACTCTTGAAAACGGTCTCGTATAGTATCATTTTGATTTTGGATACCAAATACATTACCCATTTCTGGAGACACATCAAAGAAAGATGGGGCTTCACATTTGTTTGTTTGAAGGTCACCAATCCCCGTAAAATTTTCAATGACTGTGGCATTAGCTTCATCAGTCATGTTTTGTTTTACGGACCTTCCAAAATATGGTTTCATGTTATTGTGACGAAATTCAGAGGGATTGATATAATCACCACTCAACGATTTGATTCTTGGTACCACTTTGGTTGTGATTGGATTTTGAGAGTCGTTGAACATTTTGGTGGCTTTTGCTTCTTCGTTGCGTTTCACTGTCTCAAAGCGTTTTGATTCATAAATATTCTCATATGATGGAATTTCACCTTTGTGTAATTTTGGAACATTAGGTACTTTTTTAAAACCAATAGAAGATTGATTTATCATATACCCAATAGCTCCAAGGGTAAGCAAAACATATAGTTCAATCATTATTACTGTTTTGCAAGAAAAATGATGGAGCTTACTTTGCGCCAGTTGAATCGCATATTTCGTCTAATTGATTTATATACAATACACAATCATGATGCAGAATGGGAGCTAACATGTCTATATGTATGAGACTGATAATTGGTCTGATAAACCAATTCGAGTCTGATTGATAAATATCATGAGAGGAATCTTTACTATTGATAGCCAATGAGTTAGATCCAACATGAGTAAATCGGAAAGACATTGGAACCATAGGAACAGGATCGGCTACATTAAATACACGCCAGTGATCTGTCACATATTTTTGAAATTGTTTGACGAACTCTGAGTTACCAACACGTGGACTACCGAATGTATGACACGATACATTTTTATTTGGGAAAACAATACTAAAGTGAAGAGCTGCAATAGTTGCAAGAGCGGCTCCTAGGCTATGACCAGTTATGACTATGTTGTCGTATTCTGATTCGCGTGAAAAAAGTTCATCATTTATTTCTTTTTGGACAGCTTTGAATTGTTCATAAAAGCCTCTATGAACTTTTACATTTTGTTGATTTTCAAAAACAATGTAACGGGCATCTAAATCTGCCATAGCATCTATCATATCTTCGGTACCTCTAAAAATGAGGTAACATGTACGATCATGAATCAACATATAAGCTTGTGTATCTTCTACTCCTTTGGTCTTTTCAAAGCTATCATAAAACTTTATTTCACTTTCAAAAAGACATTCTCTCAATTGTATATCACATCTTGGTGGACATACAATAGATAATCTTTCTTTGAATGTTTTTGGGTCTTCATAGGCAAGACGCGACATGACAGCGCTTTTTAATATGTTTTTGTAAGGTGGCGGAGGAAAACATCTTGGGGTTGATTTTGGACGTGTTAGTTTTTTAGCAATTTGTTTTGCGAGTATACTACCACAGATAGAATATAAAAGAGTGAGAATCATACTTACTCTTTAGGATCAAAAAAAGACAATTCAAGTAGTTTGTGTAGCAATCCAAGTTTTGCAATTATTGATCAATGTGTCCATTGATGAAAAATGACTGATCCAATGGACTTTATGTCCAGCTAATAGTTCTTTGTTGTCATCAAATGGTTCAGCACGAGAGACCCATAGACCATATAAGAAGGGACAATTATATTGTTTGTCGTAAATTTCTCTGATATATTGTAATGATTTTAGAAAATTGCTGATCCCATGGTTTTCTCGTCGTCTTGACCGTCGATATTTTGCTTGGATGGCGATGAATCCTTGTTTGGTAAATAGAACAATGTCGATTCCACTGGCGTTCCAACCAAACATTTTCATTAAATCTTTTTCATGAATAATATCGACACCAAAAGATGACAACTCTTTCATGAGTTGAGTCTCAAAGATGAGACCTATATTTGTGTTGGTGCTCATAGATTGTGTTCTCATGCATTGGTAGACTTATATATTTCTATGAAGATGGTGCGGTAGAGGTACGTGCAACGGTTCCCATTTGGGATTCTTTGCATGTCTTTACTTTGATTTCGCGGTGAATGGTAATATCGATACCATTACGTTGAATTACTTTGGGTGAATCAAATTCATGAACGAACCCTTCATAAAAGTATGATTTCTTGTCAGAGTTGCGAGTGGTTTCACGGAGAATGAATTTGACACTCTTTACGCCTTTTTTGGCTTTGCGGAAAAGAATACGGGCAGCTTTTTTGGCAGCGGCAGATGGAGAGGCGGAGTGATAGTTTCCGCCGTCAACACCAAAGTCAGAACCTTGCACAGTGAAAGTACGTTCGGCGGATTTCTTAGGCATGCTTTATTTATTGTGACGAAATTATTTTTATAGAGCTTCTATTCTTGGACATACAGCTAAAGTCCAAGATGGAGGATTTTGAGCATCCACTTTTGGAATATATTGGCCTTGTGACCATTTAGATGCCCAATCCCAGCAAACATTCATATTTTCAGCAGGTGGTAGTGAAGAAGATTGGTCAAGAGGTGTTGGGATGCATGGTCTATGATTATCTTTGACTACTAGACGATTGGCAATATTAAAATCAAAAGGAACTAATGCTTTGTTTTGTGGGTTCATACATAGCCATTCCCAACGATTGAAACCATTTGGGATTCCACGTAGAGTACAAGGTCCATTACTGATACGAGTAGGTTCAGCGGCCATGGATGGACATTCGCGAGATGGTAGTTTGGCATCACAATATGGTGTTGCTTGAGGTAGATATTTAGATGTGGGGCATTTTGTGGCGGGTCTGGTGATGCCGATAAGTTCAGAGTCGACATCTACAAGTTTTTCTTGTGGACAAGAGGCTGCACCTGATTTTGCTACACGGGTATCGGGAGATGGAAAGTAGCAACCACCGTCACAATCGACTCTAGGAGCTTTCAGCATATATTCACCGGGGCTAACGGATTCTCTGAGTATATGTTGATATGAACAATCATCATAATTTAGCCTAGAAAAACTCATTTTTATTTATGCCAAGAAGTTTATTATGGGTCACAATGCGGTGGGTATTTAAAGAACTAAATCGATATCGCGCCAGTTTTATTTAAGGAACTAAATGGATATCGCGCTGGCCATATTTAAGAAACTAAATAGATATCGCGCGGATCATATTTAAAGAACTAAATAGATATCGCGCGAGTCATATTTAAGGAACTAAATATATATTGCGAAAATTGTATTTAAGAAACTAAATGGGTATCACGCAGATCATATTTAAAGAAATAAATGGGTGGGTATCGCGCAGGTCATATTTAAAGAATTAAATAGATATCGCGCAAGGTATATTCAAAGAACTAAATGGGTCTCGCGCGGATCATATTTAAAGAAATAAATGGGTATCGCGCAGGTCATATTTAAAGAACTAAGTAGATATCGCGCGGATCATATTTAAAGAACTAACTAGATATCGTGCGGATCATATTTAAAGAACTAAGTAGATATCGCGCGGATCATATTTAAAAAACTAAATAGATATTGCGCTGGCCATATTTAAGGAACTAAATAGATATCGCGCGGATCATATTTAAAGAATTAAATAGATATCGCGCAAGGTATATTCAAAGAACTAAATGGGTATCGCGCAAGGTATATTTAAGGAACGAAATGGGTATCGCGCGGATCATATTTAAAGAACTAAATATATGATGCACTTTTTGTATGGAATATATTATAATAAATAATCAATGATAGCAATTCCACCTTTTCACAAATGTCTTTCAAATATTAATACATTTGTATCAGACCTTACAGCAAATCCAACGAATATATTGTTTTTATACTTTACGTCAAAAGGTCCAATTGTGAAAACAAAGTTTGGTAAATGGCAGGTTGGGGAACATACATTTTATGTAATTCCTGGAAACAATAAAAACTATGTGTATGCATATCTTGAGACAGGCTTGAAAGGATTGATTGATGTTGGTAAGTCAGGTACACCATCACCTTTTAATGCAAACTTTGTAGCAAGTGCTTCTGTTGATACCGAATTTCCAGTTGAAGTTTTGGGACCAACAACATTACCTTATCCGAATAGTGTTAATATAGGAAATCATATTGATTTTAGTGTTCATAGTTTTACACGAAATAAACAAATAGTTACTGTAATTCAAACACATCTTACAAATTATGACATATTATACAATGGAACTGCTGAAAGAAATGCTGAAGCAATAGTCAATTTCACATTAGATATTATACCAGACAACGCATTTGATAGCCTTGATACTTTTTCAGAAATCCATCATGATTATAAAGGAAATATAAATGAGGCAACTTTAAAATCCGTCTATGGAAAAGATAAAGGTGTGATTCAAGCAATATACAATTTATCGTGTATAACTCTTGGTATTGAAGCAAAATCAGGGGGTAATCAAATAAAACAATATCATAAATATAGGGGTAAAAGATATTTAGTCCGAGAAGGGACGAAAGGAGGTAAATATATACTTGTCAATAAAAAAAAGATATACATCAAAAAACAAACTGGTGGAACTTTATTACCTTCAAACTTTGATAATATGATATATGAAACTTTTGTCAAACCGGTATCAGAAGCTGCACATGGTTTTATGGGTGCTGAAGTATTTTTTGATATTGATAATGAGTTAACAAACTTTCCAAAAGAATCATCTATTACTATAATTTATGATTTTGATGAACATGTATTTGATATTTTTCAGATTGATGCCAAGATTGTACTTAATGCATTGAAAAATGAAGAGAGTTCAAAACGACAATTGGTAGCTATTGCAGGAGCTTTTCAAAGAGCTATGAGAAAACGACATGGTAGTTGGAAAGTTTCACAAGGCAGCATTTAAGGAACTAGATCGCACCGGTCATATTTAAAGAACTAAATAGATATCGCGCCAGTTTTATTTAAGGAACTAAATGGATATCGCGCCAGTTTTATTTAAGGAACTAAATGGATATCGCGCCAGTTTTATTTAAGGAACTAAATGGATATCGCGCC
>JACCDW010346821.1_pt1 | contig 38007 bp, 26 predicted proteins | sample 7449781 | NCBI WGS metagenome assembly JACCDW01 (sample SAMN15323449, study PRJNA562643) | freshwater metagenome | isolation source: river surface water | place: USA:Blue River Watershed | collected 2017-08-18 | reverse complement strand
ATAGAGGAATTGAAAAGTGGCTAAAGAGAAGTTTGAACGTAACAAACCCCACCTTAATGTGGGCACCATTGGTCACGTTGACCACGGTAAAACCACACTGACTGCGGCTATTACTGACATCCTTTCCAAGAGGGGTCTTGCCCAAGCCAAGAAGTACGACGAGATTGACGGTGCTCCTGAAGAAAAAGAAAGGGGTATCACCATCAACACTGCTCACGTTGAGTATGAGACTGATTCTCGTCACTATGCTCACGTTGACTGTCCTGGTCACGCTGACTATGTAAAGAACATGATTACTGGTGCTGCCCAAATGGACGGTGCTGTACTTGTAGTGGCTGCGACTGATGGTCCTATGCCACAAACCAAGGAGCACATCCTTCTTGCCCGTCAGGTAGGTGTTCCACGCATTGTTGTTTTCATGAACAAGGTTGATCTTGTTGATGATCCAGAATTGTTGGAGCTGGTTGAAATGGAAATCCGCGAAGAATTGACCAAGCGTGGTTTCGATGGTGATGCTACACCAATCATCAAAGGATCTGCTACAGGTGCTTTGGCTGGTGAGCCTCAGTGGGTTGCCGCTGTAAATGAACTGATGGCTGCAGTTGACGAATATATTCCTCTTCCTCCCCGTCCAGTAGATCTTCCATTCCTTATGTCAGTTGAAGACGTATTCACCATCACTGGTCGTGGTACTGTTGCAACTGGTCGTATCGAGCGTGGTAGGATCAAAGTTGGTGAAGGTGTTGAGATCGTAGGTATGATGGAAGACAAATTGACTTCTACTTGTACTGGTGTTGAAATGTTCCGCAAGCTCCTCGATGAGGGTGAAGCTGGAGACAACGCAGGTCTTCTCCTCCGTGGTATTGAAAAGAGCCAAATCCGTCGCGGTATGGTAATTTGCAAGCCAGGATCAATCACTCCACACACTGAGTTCAAAGGCGAAGTTTACGTTTTGAGCAAGGATGAAGGTGGACGTCATACTCCTTTCTTCAACAAATACCGTCCTCAGTTCTACTTCCGTACAACAGACGTTACCGGTGAGTGTGAACTTCCTGCAGGAACTGAAATGGTTATGCCTGGTGACAACACCAACCTCCATGTAAAGTTGATCCAACCGATCGCTATGGAAAGAGGTTTGAAGTTTGCGATCCGTGAAGGTGGCCGTACCGTAGGTGCTGGTCAGGTTACTGAGATCGTCAAGTAAGTCTTAATGGCCAATCTCCTTGGAGATGTAGCCTTAAAGCATAAATAACAAAGTACCTGGGTTTATATCCGGGTACTTTGTTTCTTAAAGAACGGGCATAGTTCAATGGTAGAATAGAGGTCTCCAAAACCTTTGATCTGGGTTCGAATCCTAGTGCCCGTGCAAATGAAAAGAATGAGTATCTTTACGATACCGTTCTTTTCAAAAACAAAACAAGATGAATAAGATACAATCATATTTCAGGGACTCCTACAATGAACTGATGGAGAAAGTGTCCTGGCCTAACTGGCAGCAACTTCAGCAGTCTACCATGATAGTACTCGTTGCTACCTTGGTTATCACTGCCATCGTTTGGGTGCTGGATCTTGGAAGCAGCAATCTTCTTAAATTCGTTTATTCATTGTTCAAGTAATGGAAGAAACAACTATACAACAGGACACTACTGTTCAACCAGATACCAAGTGGTATGTTCTCCGTGTAATCAGTGGCAAGGAGAGAAAGGTGAAAGAGTACCTGGACAAGGATATTCTCCGTAACGGATGGGATACTGTCATCAAGCAGATCTTCCTGCCTGTAGAAAAAGTATACAAGGTTCAGAATGGCAAGAAAGTGATGCGGGAGAGAAACTTTTTCCCAGGTTATATCATGATTGAATGCGCTGGCGGAAAACTCCATGATGATATCATTTCTGCAATCAAAAACACAACCAATGTTATTCATTTCCTGGGAAAGGAAAATCCAATTGCATTGAGGAAATCAGAAGTTAACAAGATGTTGGGCAAGATTGATGAGATGAGTGATGCTGGCGGAATGATCATGAGCGAGCCATTCATTATTGGTGAAACAATCAAGATTGTTGATGGTCCTTTCAATGATTTCAATGGTGTTATCGAAGAAGTCAATGACGAAAAGAAGAAACTCAAGGTTACTGTTAAGATCTTTGGTCGTTCAACACCTGTTGAGCTCAACTATATGCAAGTTGAGAAAATCTAACTGATTTATAAATGACTTAAAATAAAGAAGGGTAGCAATTGCTACCCTTTCTTTTTATGCATTGATCTGCCTGTTTAGTTGGAAGAGCCTTCTGTTGATTCAGTTGGCGTTGATTCAACAAATGGCAACTCTGCGGCAACCGGTGCTACTACTGGAGCAGGGCTAGGCGCTGCTGCTGCTACCACTGGGGCAGATGCTGCTTTTTTAGGTGCAGGTTTTTTTGCTGCAGCTTTTACAGGGGCTGCTTTTGAAGGTGCTGCGGCTTTCTTGGGAGCAACCTTTACAGGTGCTGCTTTCACAGGTGCAACGGCTTTCTTCGGAGCGACTTTGGCTGGTGCTGCTTTTTTAGGGGCTGCCTTTGCTGGTGCAACTTTTTTAGGTGTTGCTTTTGCTGGAGCAGCTGCTTTCTTTACCACCTTTTTGGCGGCTTTCTTGGGAGCTGCTTTTTTCGGAGCTGCTTTTTTGACTACTTTTTTAGCCGCTTTTTTGGGAGCTGCCTTGGCTGGAGCTGCTTTTTTAACTACTTTTTTTGCGGCTTTCTTGGGAGCTGCTTTCTTTACTGCCTTCTTTGCGGCTTTTTTAGGAGCTACTTTCTTAGGAGCAGCCTTTTTTGTAACTTTTTTTGCTGCTTTTTTAGCTGGTTTGGACGCTGCTTTCTTTACAGCTTTCTTTGGTGCAGCTTTTTTTACCGCTTTTTTTGCTGCCTTTTTTGCGGGTTTTTTAGAAGATGCCATGGTGTGACGTTTTTAGAAGAGTAATGAGTTTGAATTGATTGTACGAAAATTAGTAAATAATCTTCATAATTAAACAATATGGGGGCTTAAATTTTTTATCCAATTTTTGAGACAAAACCTTTGTTATTCCCCAAACTGCATTACTTTTGCAACCCCAATCGAAAGTTCTTTTTTTGAAAGGCTTTGGGAGTTCCGGTAAAATGCCGGGACGCTATCACCAAAAAACAATTTAATATGGCTAAAGAAATTTCTGGCTATGTAAAGTTGCAGGTTAAAGGCGGACAGGCCAATCCTGCACCTCCTGTTGGTCCCGCACTCGGTTCCAAAGGTGTCAACATTATGGAGTTCTGTAAGCAATTCAATGCCAGGACCCAAGACAAAATCGGTAAGGTTTTGCCGGCTTTGATTACTGTTTACACAGACAAATCATTTGACTTTGTTATCAAAACTCCTCCAGCACCCGTACAGTTGCTTGAGGCGTGCAAGCTTCAAAGTGGTTCCAAAGAGCCTAACCGCCAGAAGGTGGGTAAGGTAACATGGGCTCAGGTAGAAGCCATTGCAAAAGACAAGATGCCTGATCTGAACTGCAATACCTTGGACAGCGCCATGAAAATGGTTGCCGGTACTGCACGCAGCATGGGTATCACTGTTGATGGCCAAGCCCCATGGGAAAATTAATTGTTCACACCTTAAATCTTAATTAAGATGGGAATCACAAAAAAAAGAAAAGCTGTTGCAGGCAAAGTGGATGATAAGAAGATTTATTCACTTGCTGAAGCCACAGGACTCGTTAAAGAAATCAATTGCACAAAATTTGATAGTTCAGTAGACCTTCACGTAAGGTTGGGCGTTGATCCAAAGAAAGCCGATCAGGCTGTTCGTGGAACTGTTACCCTTCCTCATGGAACAGGTAAGACCAAGAAGGTTCTTGTACTTTGTACACCTGATAAGGAAGCGGAAGCCAATGCTGCTGGTGCAGACCACGTAGGATTGGATGAGTTTATCCAGAAGATTGAAAGCGGATGGACTGATATCGACGTGATCATTGCTACCCCTGCCGTCATGCCAAAGATTGGTAAGCTCGGAAAGGTGCTTGGTCCACGTAACCTCATGCCGAATCCCAAAACAGGTACTGTTACCAATGATGTGGCCAACGCCATCAAAGATGTAAAAGCGGGTAAGGTTGCTTTTAAAGTTGACAAGGCTGGTATCGTGCACGCTTCTATTGGTCGTATCAGCTTCTCTCCTGAGAAACTGGCTGCCAATAGCTTGGAGTTCCTCAATGCCATTATGAAGGCCAAACCTTCTACAGCAAAGGGAACCTACATGAAGAGTGTTTTCATGGCAAGTACTATGAGTCCTGCCATCGCCGTTGACACGAAAGCAATTATTCATTAATCGCTGAACACATTTTAAATCAAAAAAAGCTTAATCATGAATAAGCAAGAAAAAAATGAAGTCATTGAAGTACTGAAGGGAAAATTCAGTCAGTACAACAATTTCTACATAACCAATACAGAATCACTTACTGTTGAACAAGTTACCAAGCTCAGAAGCATTTGTTTCAGCAAGAATGTTGAAATGAAGGTTGCCAAAAATACACTGATCCGCAAGGCTTTGGAGTCATTGGATACGGAGAAATATGCAGGTGTTTTTGATGCATTGAACAACGTAACAGCCTTGATGTTCTCTGAAAACCCTAAAGAACCAGCCTTGATCCTCAGCTCTTTCCGGAAGGAAGGAAATACTGACAAGCCTGTTTTGAAAGCGGCTTTCATCAATGGAGACGTTTACAGCGGTGACAATACACTCAAAGCACTCACCCAGATCAAGACCAAGAATGAGCTTATCGGTGAGGTTATCGGATTGCTCCAATCTCCAGCCAAACGCGTTCTTGCTGGTTTGTTGCAGCACCACGAAAAGCAGGCTGAAGCAGCAACTGCTGAGTAATCAATTAGCGTAAAACCCAACGCCACTGAGGTCAAAATGTGGCATATTCATAACCATCCGCTGGAGCGAAAGCTTTGAAAGCGGTTTAAAAACTAAAAAAATGGCAGACGTAAAAGCATTGGCCGAACAACTTGTTGGCCTGACAGTAAAAGAAGTTCAAGAATTGGCTGACGTATTGAAAGCTGATTACGGTATCGAACCAGCTGCTGCAGCAGTAGTGGTATCAGCAGGTGATGGCGGTGGCGCAGCTGCTGCTGAAGAGAAATCATCTTTTGATGTAATCCTTGTATCTGGTGGTGCAAGCAAGCTTGGTGTTGTTAAAATCGTAAAAGAATTGACAGGATTGGGCTTGAAAGAAGCAAAAGACCTCGTTGACGGTGCACCTAAGCCTGTTAAAGAAGGTATCTCTAAAGCTGAAGCTGATGATTTGGCTGCTAAGCTTAAGGAAGCTGGTGCCGAAGTTGAAGTTAAATAATCAACTGTCAGACCTTCGGGTCTCAGAACAGCATTTTAAAAAAAAGCCGGATATACTCCGGCTTTTTTTATTGCCCCCTTTGCGGAAGACAGTGTCTTTAATCCATTGAAACTCATTCTTCTCTGTGGCACAATAACCAGCCTCAAGTGTTCTAATAAATTTGTCCGTTTCGCCTATTAATCTTAACTTCGCAATCCCTTAAATTGGGCACAATTCAATTTTAACTCCCGTTACAAGGCTAAGGTACTGAAAATCAGTATGTTGTCAGAGGTGTAGCAGAGGGGAGTTTTCATTGTTTTGATGATATACAACACTTTAAAAAGCACATCATTCTATGTCTTCAGCAAAAGTGGCTTCAAACAGGGTGCATTTCGGTAAGGTAAAGCACCTGGCGGAAACGCCCGATCTCTTAGAGATTCAGATCCAGTCATTCAAGGATTATTTTCAGCTTGAGACCACGCCTGATAAGCGTAACAACGAAGGTCTTTTCAAGGTTTTCAAGGAGAACTTCCCCATCAATGATACAAGGAACATCTTCATGTTGGAGTTCCTTGATTATTTTATTGATCCGCCCCGCTACACCATTGAAGAGTGTATGGAGCGTGGTCTGACATATGCAGTTCCGCTCAAGGCAAAATTGCGCCTGAGCTGTAACGATGAGGAGCATGTAGACTTCCAAACCATTGTACAGGACGTATTCCTCGGAAACATCCCATACATGACACCCCGTGGTACTTTTGTGATCAACGGTGCTGAAAGGGTTGTTGTATCACAGCTTCACCGTTCACCTGGTGTATTCTTTGGTCAATCCCTACACCCGAATGGAACCAAGATTTATTCTGCCCGTGTAATTCCTTTCAAAGGTGCATGGATGGAATTTGCTACTGACATCAACAATGTCATGTATGCATACATCGATCGTAAAAAGAAATTCCCCGTTACAACGCTCCTGCGTTCTATCGGTTTTGAAACAGATAAGGACATCCTTGAGCTCTTCGGCATGGCTGATGAAGTAAAGGCTGACAAGAAATCATTGGCTGGCCAAGTTGGAAAGCGTTTGGCTGCCAGGGTGCTCAAAACATGGGTAGAAGATTTCGTTGATGAAGATTCTGGTGAAGTTGTATCCCTTGAAAGGAATGAAGTTGTTTTGGAGCGTGACAAGGTATTGAGCGACAAGGATCTCGAAACCATCATCGAAACTGGTGTAAAGAGTGTATTCATTCAGAAGGAAGAGGTGAGTGGTGATTATGCCATCATCTACAATACCCTGAACAAGGATACCTCCAATTCAGAGCTTGAAGCGGTTCAACACATCTACAAGCAATTGCGCGGTGCTGATGCTCCAGACAATGAAACTGCCCGTGGCATCATCGACAAATTGTTCTTCAGTGACAAGCGTTATGATCTCGGAGAAGTAGGTCGTTACAAGATCAACAAAAAACTCAACCTCAACTACGCGTTGGGTCAAAAGACCCTCACGAAGGAAGATATCATTGAAATCGTTAAATACCTCGTTCGCCTTACCAACGGTAAAGCTGAGATTGACGATATCGATCACCTGAGCAACAGGCGTGTACGTACAGTTGGTGAGCAATTGTATGCACAGTTCGGTGTTGGTCTGGCCAGGATGGCAAGAACCATCCGCGAGAGGATGAACGTTAGGGACAATGAGGTTTTCACTCCGGTGGACCTGATCAATGCCCGTACGCTTTCTTCTGTGATCAATTCATTCTTCGGAACTTCACAGCTTTCACAGTTCCTCGATCAAACAAACCCATTGAGTGAGATCACGCACAAGCGTCGTATCTCCGCACTCGGACCCGGCGGTTTGAGCAGGGAGCGTGCAGGATTTGAGGTTCGTGACGTACACTATTCACACTATGGTCGTCTTTGTACCATCGAGACACCGGAAGGTCCAAACATTGGTCTTATCTCAACACTTTGTGTTCACGCAAAGATCAACGAGATGGGCTTCATTGAAACACCTTACCGCAAGGTGAACAATGGTAAGGTTGAAGTCAAGAAATTGACCTACCTGAGTGCTGAAGAGGAAGATACTGCCAAGATTGCACAGGCCAACGTGCCTTTGAATGATAAGAGTGAGTTTGCTGATGATAAAGTAAAGGCAAGGCAAACGGGTGACTTCCCGATTCTCGAGCCAAATGAAGTGGAATACATGGACGTTGCGCCCAACCAGATTGTTGGACTTTCAGCTTCCCTTATTCCTTTCTTGGAGCATGATGATGCCAACCGTGCACTGATGGGATCAAACATGCAACGCCAGGCCGTTCCATTGATCAAGCCTCAGGCTCCGATCGTTGGTACAGGATTGGAAGGAAAGGCTGCTCGCGATGCGCGTATTCAGCTTCATGCAGAAGGGGATGGCGTTATTGAATTTGTAGATGCAAATGAGATCCATGTTCGTTATGAGCGTGACGAAGCCCAAAAGCTTGTCAGCTTCCAAGATGATTTGCTTGTTTACAAATTGACCAAATTCATCAAGACCAACCAGGAAACTTCTATCACCCTGCGTCCGGCAGTAGCCAAGGGTCAGCGTGTGAAGAATGGCGACTTCCTCACAGAAGGATACGCTGTAAAGAACGGCGAACTGGCATTGGGTCGTAACCTGAAAGTGGCGTTCATGCCTTGGAAGGGTTACAACTTTGAGGATGCCATCGTAATCAATGAAAAAGTGGTCAGTGAAGATCTTTTCACCTCCATTCATATTTCTGAATTCGAATTGGAAGTAAGGGATACCAAACTTGGAGAAGAGGAATTGACTCCAGATATTCCTAACGTTTCTGAAGAAGCCACCAAAGACCTCGACCAGTATGGTATCATCCGTATCGGTGCACAGGTGAAGGAAGGCGATATCCTCATCGGTAAGATCACTCCTAAAGGAGAAAGTGATCCAACTCCAGAAGAGAAATTGCTTCGTGCCATCTTTGGAGATAAGGCTGGTGATGCCAAAGATGCATCACTCAAGGCTCCAAGTGGAACGGAAGGTGTTGTAATCGGAAAGAAACTCTTCCAGCGTGCCAAGAAAGACAAGAACTCCAAGGCCAAGGAAAAAGCAGCCATCGAAAAGCTCGAAGCTGTTCATGTCCAAAACGAGAAGGATATTCTTGAATTGTTGGTAAGCAAATTGCAGACACTGTTGAAGGATAAAAATTCTGCAGGCGTTTCCAACAACTTCGGTGAAGTCATCATCAGCAAAGGTTCAAAGTTCAATCCAAAGACCCTTGCTACAATCGATTACCAGAACATCAATCCTTTGGGTTGGACTGGTGACGAGAAGATCGATGATTCAATCAATACGCTTCTTCACAATTACAATATCAGGTACAACGAAGAACTCGGACGTTACAAGCGTGAGAAATTCAATATCTCCATCGGTGATGAACTCCCTGCTGGTGTATTGAAACTGGCCAAGGTTTACCTCGCAGTTAAGCGCAAGCTGAAAGTGGGTGATAAAATGGCGGGTCGTCATGGTAACAAGGGTATCGTGGCAAGAATTGTAAGGGCGGAAGACATGCCTTTCCTTGAAGATGGTACTCCAGTTGACATTGTGCTGAACCCATTGGGTGTACCGTCAAGGATGAACCTTGGACAGATTTACGAGACCATCCTCGGATGGGCTGGTGAGAAGTTGGGCATGAGGTTCTCTACACCCATCTTTGATGGTGCAACTGTTGCAGAAATTTCAGGGTTGATTGATCAGGCAGGATTGCCAAGCTTCGGCCATACCTACCTCTATGATGGTGAAACAGGAGAACGCTTCCACCAAAAAGCAACTGTTGGTATCATCTACATGCTGAAACTCCACCACATGGTAGACGATAAGATGCACGCGCGTTCTATCGGACCATACTCTCTCATCACCCAGCAGCCGCTTGGTGGTAAGGCACAGTTCGGTGGTCAGCGTTTCGGTGAGATGGAGGTTTGGGCATTGGAAGCTTATGGTGCTTCTAACATCCTTCAGGAATTGCTTACCCTCAAGTCTGATGACATCATCGGAAGGGCCAAGACTTACGAAGCCATCGTTAAAGGTGACAACGTACCGAAGCCGGGTATTCCAGAGTCGTTCAATGTACTCGTGCATGAATTGCGCGGACTTGGACTTGACCTCAAGTTTGATAACTAAAGGCCGTAACCAAATCATAACACAAAAGCCATCCGCAGGGATGGCTTTTTTTTGCCCTTTTAGGACCTTATTAGTGAATTGAGACATATTTACATTCAAAGATGATGCAACGTTAAATTTGGGGTATTTGAGGCTGTTGAAGAGCAAAAAAATAGGGCATCCTTTCGAATGCCCTATTCCAATGAAATAGCGTTTTATTTAGCTGAAGAAAGTACTGATCCAATAAACCAATGCAGCCAATAGGGCGCTCACAGGAATGGTAAGGATCCAGGCAACCATCAAGGAAGAAGTTACACCCCATCTTACAGCGCTGAGGCGTTTTGTGGCCCCTACACCAATGATGGAGCCGGTAATGGTATGTGTGGTTGATACAGGTATTCCCATCTGGCCAGTGAAAAACAGGGTGAAGGCACCGGCGGTTTCAGCAGCCACACCTTCGAGGGGTGTCACTTTGGTAATTTTTGTTCCCATGGTCTTTACAATCTTCCAACCACCACTCATGGTACCCAAACCAATGGCAACATAGCAGGAAATGGGAACCCATCCTGGCAGTTGTCCAAAGTCCTGGATGTTTCCGCTGGCAATCAATGCTGCGCCAATGATACCCATTACTTTCTGGGCATCGTTACCACCATGCCCGATGCTGAAAGCAGCCGAACTGAAGAGCTGAAGTTTTTTGAACATGTTGCCTACAGAGTAAGCCGTGGGCGTCTTGATTTTTTCTACATAGAGATAAACGATCATGAAGAGGATAGATGTAAGAATGATCCCCCAAACGATGGCATGGTTCTCAGATTTTTCGATATCTTTTTTGAAAGATTTCTGAATATCGAACTTTTCAATTTTGGCTTTTACCTTTTTTGCATTCGCAGGATCAATGGGATAAATCGCATTCATAGCAACGAGTGCGCTGTCCAAACTGATTTCTTTTTTCAGCAATTGCTTCAAAGGGCCTTTGTATTTCTCGGTCTCCACCTTTGCAACATCGTACTCTTTTTTCTTTTCTGCATTGTCTGCAGAAAGTGATTCCAGGATAAGGAAGTTGTTGGCGTTCCTGACCTCATCTTTCAATTTGCTGACTTCGATATCAGCCAATAAACCGTTGTTAAAAGCAAATGCAGCAATGGAGTCTGCGCCAATCTTATCAAATTGAGCCATGACTGGAGCAATCTTTGCATAAATCTCATTGGCCCCATTCAATTTCTTCTCAGCAGTTGCCAAGTCCTCTTTTGCTTTTTCATCGGTGCTGTCTTTTTGTATGGCTTCGCTTGCCTTTGCAAAATCGAGTTTGTATTTGTCCAGTTTGATGAACTTTTCAAGTCCCTGGTTCATTTTGTTTTCCTCAAACCTGTCGAAAAGCAAAACAGTCAATCCAGTTGCTACGATGATGATACCCATGCGCAACCACATGTTTCGGGCTATGGTGACAATGGTGATGAAAATGGATATGGCCATCCCAATCAGGGGAGCAAAAAAGATGAATAGGACCGTTTTGATGATGGTATCATTCTCTACGACCTTAGACCAGGAGATGGACATTCCCTTGGTCATCATGGCATGTGCAATAGCGGCACCAGCGAAACCTCCAATCAAAGTATGGGAAGAGGAAGAAGGAATACCATACCACCAGGTGAGCAGGTTCCAGAACACTGCAGCAATCAATCCAGCAAGGATTACATTGAGCGTGATAAACTCTTTGTTAACGGTCTTGCTGATGGTGTTGGCAACAGCATGATCCTGGAAGATGAAATAAGCAACCACATTGAAAAAAGCAGCCCATATAACGGCCTGAAATGGTGTAAGTACCTTTGTCGAAACTACGGTTGCAATTGAGTTGGCAGCATCGTGAAAGCCGTTGATGTAATCAAAAATCAGGGCCAGTGCGATGATAACAATGAGAAGGGTCATGAGCAATTATTTTGGAAGCCAGTAACCGGATTAGGCATACTTGATGATGATCGATTCGATTACATTGGCTGCATCTTCACATTTGTCAGTTGCGATTTCCAATACCTGGTAAATTTCCCTCTTCTTGATAACCTCTTTAAAATCATTTTCTTTGTTGAACAGGTTGTCAATACTCATGTCAAATACATCATCCGCCTGGTTTTCGATGCTGTTGATCTTTACAATGGCTTCGGTCATCTCCCTAAGGTTTTTCATGTCTCTAAGTCCATGTACCGCTTTCTTGATTTCCACGCTACCTTGTAAAACGAGTTCAGCCAATTTATGGATGCCCAGGTCGTTGGGATTGACTTTATAGAAGTTTATTTTTTTAGCAGTTGCATAGATGTAGTCTGCGATATCATCCAGTGCGGTGGCAAGAGCATGAATGTCTTCCCTGTCCAATGGGGTGATAAAATTACGACCCAACTCAGTGAACACGTTATGGGTGAAATCATCATTCTTGTGTTCCAGGTTTTCAATGATGGCTGAAATCTCCGCCCTTTTGTCTTCATCGGATTCATTGACCATCAATTGCAGCTGAGTGGCCATTTTGCCGACTACCTCTGCCATGTTTTCGAAAAGAGTGAAGAAAACGCGGTCCTTTGGAAGGAACATTTTAAAGAACGTGTTAATCGCCATAATATAGAGTTTGCAATAATAAGTTTTGCAATATTAAACAATCCTTCAACAATTTAGAGGGTCAATATGCACCCTCGGATTACCAAATTGTTAATTAATATGGTCTATTTTTCAATAATCAATTAAATAGGATTTTAACTGCTTTTTGCCCCCTTGATGTTTTGAGCATGATCATGTAAATACCTGATTTGAAATTGGCTTTCCCAATATGATCTCTTCCAACTACCAACGTATGTTTTCCTTGTGGTTTTACCCCTGAAAATAGTCTTGAAATGATGGCGCCATCTGTTGATATCAAATCTATGTTTACTTGTTCAGTAGAAGCAAGTGTGTAGGAAAGTATTGCTTTGGAAATAACTGGATTTGGGTAAAGCTGGAGGTTGGCATCCAATGCTGGCAAAGCAGGACTGGTAATAGCTGTGACCAGGTTGCTGCTCAGGTCTTTGTTCAGGTAAACATGGTATTCGCCTGGTTGAAGGGTAAGATTGGCTGATGTACCGGTTACATTGATGGATGTTTTGGTCAGGTAGCTGTGCCAGGTACCTGTTGTGGGGAAATTGACAGATGCAGTTTTGGTGCTGATGTCAAAATTTCCAACCACCACAACTTTCAAAGAATCATCATTGATCTGCATTGTTTTGACTGTATTGCTGAAATCAAAGCTGTACTTATCAGTGGTGAAGGTGGTGAGGTAGTTGGATTTCAGCCTCAACCGGATCAGGTTCGAGTATACATCAAACAAACTTCTTTTCAACACATCATTGAAGCTGTTCCAAACCTGGGGCTTGTTGTCAAGCCTGCAGTTGTTGTTGACGGTGCCATCTGTGCAGGTATTGATGGAGTAGGGGAAGCCCAGCTCACCAAACTGCCAGAGCATCTTTGGCCCAGGAACCATTGCCCAAAATGCCGCCGCCTGCCCCATTCTCTTGAGGGCCGATACCGAATCCCGGGTTGAATAGCTAGAAGTTTGATTGCCAAAATTCAAGTTCTTGTACATGAGTCGCTCTTCATCATGGCTTTCCATGTAGCCGATCAGGTGGGGTTTTGCCCAGCCTCTTTTTTGTGAGGCAATACCGCTGAAATCACTGTCCTGTGCATAACCCATGGATGCCTGGTTGAATTGATAGTTGGAGTTGCCCCATAATAACATGCCGTAATCTGATAGTTCTTTTTCTTCTGTATTGTCTGCAAAATGTTCGAGTATGCAATAGCTGTTGGGTGAAACAGCCTGGGTACTGTCATAAATGCGCTTCCAGATCGCAACCCTGCTCGCATCATAATTTCCCCATGCACCAACATTGCTGGGATTGTTGGTTTGGGTGAATCCTTTTGAAAGGTCCCACCTGAATCCGTCTATCTTGTAGTTGGTCAACCAATGCCTGACCACCCTGGCAACCAAGTCTTTGGTGGCCTGTGATTCATGGTTGAAGTCGTTGCCCACATTGAAGGGATGTTTGGCATCTGGATTGAGCCAGGGATTGTTGGCTGCCGGCTTGTTGTTGGTTCCGTCCCAATACATTTGGGCATGAGGAGAGGATCCGAAAGCATGGTTCAATACAATGTCCATGATGACCGCAATTCCTTGCTGGTGGCAGGCATCGATGAAATCTTTTACTGCATTTTCTGTTCCGTAAAATTTGTCCAGTGCAAAAAAGAAATTGGGATTGTATCCCCAGCTCAGGTTGCCTTCAAATTCTGAGAAGGGCATGAGTTCAATGGCATTCACACCCAGTCTTTTGAGATAACTCAGGGTATCTTTCAGTGTTTGAAAATTTCTTGTGGCCACAAAATCCCTGATCAGCAATTCGTAGATGACAAGGTTTCTTTTGTCTGGCCTGTTGAAGTTCTGAACCTTCCAGGGGTATGCAGGTTTTGCTGTCTGAAGAACACTGACAATACCGCTTGTTTTTCCTGTGGGATAGGCCTTGAGGTTGGGATAGGTGGAAGATGGAATGAAACTGTCGTTGTTGGGGTCAAGTACTTTTTCGGTATTGTAATCTGCCACTTTCAGAGAGCCGTCAATCAGGTACTGATAGGCATATTCATTTCCTGGCATGAGCCCTTTTAGCCTTATCCAGAAACGATTGCCATCTGGGGTCTTGTTCATTTGCCCCTCCTGGGTTTCGGTCCAGTTGTTGAAATCACCAATGACGGCTATTCTGGACTTCCCAGGAGCAAACAGCACAAGATAGGCTGATGTATCGCCTTTTTCGTAGGTTATGCCATCCCCAATTCCGTTGGGCAAAGCATCTACAGAAGCAGGTCCTGGAACAAAGAAGGAAACACTGTCTTTTGAAATAGTAGAACCCCCAAAATTGGCTTCAACCATGAATTTTTGGGTGCCTCCTGCAATGATGGTACTGGCTGCAGTGATGGTCGATGCGGATGAGGCATTGCCAATCAGGGCTCCATTGTGGAAGACCCTCAACTCTCCAGCAGAACTGGCATTGGCAGTGATGCTGATATTGTCTCCCATTTTTTTGTCTATGGCAACAAGGCTCCTGTTGAAATTAGGATGAGAAAGAGGATCATCTATCCTTACAAAATTGCCGTTGTCGTAGACAGGGATGTACATGTCTGAGGCATCTTCATTTCTCAACACCTTGCTTCCATTTCCAGACCTGAACAGGATGGCAATCTTTTGTATTTTTTCTGCACTGTTGGTGATCCCAAAAAAATTCCTCAATCCACCATTGATGCTAAAAGTCCATTGGTTGCTGCCTGTGTTACCTGCATTGGCTGCGCCTGTTGTAGTGCCCCAGGTGAATTTGACATATTTCCAATCTGCAGCGCCAGTACTGAGATTGGTGATGGCACCGATGTGTACAAAAACATCATTGGCAGGTACATAATCAAGCAGCCCCTTATTGCCCAATGTGGCGTTGGCTGTGATGCTGATGGAGGATGATCCCTCTTGAATAAAAGCTGGTGACCATTTCAACAGTTGAGAATGGGCTGCGCTCAAAGAAAAGATGGCAATGATAAATAGGAGAAATCTGCGGGTCATATGGCTTGTGTGATGTGTAGTTTGTACACAAAGCGAATATAGCCATTATTTCCAAACACGGGAAAGCTTGTAGAGCAGGAAAAAATGTGCCAGTGCAAGTCCTTCAAAAACAAGGATGTACCAGGGCCAATCGCCGATGATCAGTGGATTGTTGACCACAGGAGGGCTGGACAAATACATGTAGTTGGACCCAAAAGCCCAGTTAAAACTGCCAATGGCCAGGGCAGCAAGCTGCGTAATCAGGAAAACCTTGAACCATGAATATTTTTCTGGTTTGAACCTTTGATGAATGATGGCATATAAACTGGCAAGCAGTAGTCCGCCATGACTGATAAAATAAGCATAGTAGAAAAATCCATCCTTTCCCAGGTCAAACTCTGGCGTCAGCAAGGAATGAATGCCTCCGGTCATCCCCCAGTAATACACAACATGGGCGATAGCGGCGTTAAACCGCCAGAGTACCGCAACAGATAAAAAGCTACTGATGCCGCAAAGGTGAAGCGGTAAATTGTTTTCAATTGACCAGGAGCCAAGTGAGAGGCTGTAGATATTTTCAATGATGATGTTCAACAGCAGCAACAATCCCAGGAATTTTGGATAGTTCCTGTGTTTGGCCCAATCAACATATTTGGGCAGGAGAAGCAACAGCACAATGATTCCGAGTACGGCAGTTATACAGGTCCACCATTCTGGTGTAAAGCTTTCCATGACGATGTGCTGGCCCATTGTGTTGTTCTTCAAGTTCGGATAAAAATGTCAATTGTCATTTTTTTATTGAAATCTACCAGGGCCGGTTTAAATTGCTTTTAGAAAATGGCAAATAGATATTTTAAGTGGATTGTTTTTTTTAGTCTGTTGGGATTGCAATCAAATGCCCAGCAGTTGTTGGTTCAAACCATCAAGGGGTCAGTTGCCGACCGTTTCATCAAAACCCCACTGGCTGGTGCAACCATTGAATGGATGGGCGCTGAACCCAAACGCGTCATTTCTGATGTGATGGGAAATTTTACATTGAATGGTATTCCTGTAGGCCGTCAATCCATCAAAATCAGCCATGTCGGGTACAAGCCGATCACGTTGAATAACCTCCAGGTTGAATCGGGAAAGGAGTTGGTCATTGTTGTAGAAATGGAAGACGATTTGACCATGGAAAATGAGATCATCGTCAAGTCAAAATCTAACAAGGGCAGGCCCATCAATGAGATGGCCATGGTGAGCGGGAGGATGTTCAGTGTGGAAGAAACCCGAAGATTTGCTGCCGGTTTGAATGACCCTTCAAGGATTGCCACTGCTTTTGCGGGTGTCACAGCTGCCAGTGGAGATGGCAATGCGCTGGTGATCAGGGGCAACGCACCCAATGGCTTGCTATGGCGCATGGAAGGCATTGACATCCCTAATCCGAATCATTTTGCCAGGGTAGGAACTTCTGGTGGTGCCATCTCCATTCTCAGTGCACAATTGCTGGCCAATTCAGATTTTATGTCTGGTGCATTTCCTGCAGAATATGGTAATGCGGTGTCGGGTGTTTTTGATATCAGGCTAAGGAAAGGCAACAGTGACAAACGTGAGCATACATTTTCTTTGAGTACAATTGGTATTGACTTTGCCACAGAAGGTTATTTTAAAAAAGGATATGGTGGTTCCTATCTCTTCAACTACCGGTATGGATTTCTAACCCTGATGCAGAAACTGGGTTTCAATATTTCAGATGCTGCGACTACTTTTCAGGATCTCTCTTTCAACATTCATTTGCCCACCAAAAAACTCGGAAGTTTTTCCATTTTTGGATTTGGAGGACTGAGTGAACAGCATGATGAATTGGCCAAGGATTCATTGACATGGTTGAGGAATCCTTCTTCGCGGACTGGCTCTCTGGATGGCGCGAATACAGGGGTTGCAGGTATTTCACATCAATTCAATATCGGAAAAAAAACATTGATCAAAACCATTTGGAGCTTGAATGGAACCTCCTATAAAGAAGAAGATGAACGGCTGGATAAATTCAGTGGGCCAGTCATCTTTACACGCAAGAACAGTTTTGCTGAATGGAACTCCGTCATTTCTGCAGTGGCAAGCCACAAGTTCAACAAACACCATTTGGTCAAAACAGGCATCTATTCGACTGGAAAATCTTTTAGCCTGAAGCAGCGCGAAGCGGTCAGCAATATTTTAAAAGACAAACTGAGGGCCAATGGTCAAACGCGGTTGACCAATTATTTTGCACAATGGAAATGGGATCCCAACAACAGGGTGACTTTGCAAATGGGATTGCATGGACAGATGCTGGAGCTGAACAAGAAATCTTCTATAGAACCACGTGCAGGCATCAGGTTCATGACAGTCAAAGGACAATACCTTTCTTTTGGTGCTGGGTTACATACGCAGATCCAGCCATTGGGAAATTATCTTGCACGGATCAGGGTTGGCAATGATACCATCAGCCCCAACAAGAACCTGGGCTTTAGCAGGGCCATTCATTATGTTTTGGGCTACTCGATTCAGTTGGCACCCAATTGGAACCTGAAAACCGAAGCTTACTACCAATGGCTTTATAGGATTCCTGTGCAAGCCAGTAAAATCAGTAGTTACAGCGTGATCAACTTGGAAGATGACTATGCCATTGAGATTTTGGCCAACCGGGGGCGTGGGCAGAATTATGGTCTTGAATTTACATTGGACAGGTATTGGAATGATCAGTTTTACCTGCTCAGTACATTGAGCTTGTATCAGTCTACCTACAAGCCTTCGGATGGTATTTGGCGCAATACGAGGTACAATTCCAATACATCCTTTACTTTCTTGCTGGGCAAGGAATGGACCTTCAAAACCAAACGTCCCTCTTCTTTGGGCCTTGACATCAAACTGATTTCTGGTGGTGGGGTGAGGGTTACGCCAATTGATTTACCCAAATCCATCTTGCAGAAAACCACAGTGCTTGTGCCCTCTAAGATTTACGGGGAGAAATTGAAATCTATTTTCAGGCTGGATGTGCAGATGGAATGGAAGCTACAGTATAGCAAGATGACGGGTAGTTTTATCCTGGGAGTTCAAAATGCCTTGAATACCAAGAACCGTGTCAGTCAGCGTTTTGATGCCAGCACCGGAAGAATTGCTTATTCATATCTATTGGGAAGGATTCCTGTATTTGGTTTCAGGTTTGATTTGTAATTTGTAAAACATTTTGCCTAGAATTTCGTTAATAGGCCGTTAGATGGTCATAAAACATACAATTGCACCCCATGGAAAGAAAAGAATTTTTGAATAAAATCAGCGGTGGCCTTGCTTTTACTTGTGTAGCCTGCATGATGGCTGCTTGTTCGAAAGATGATACTACTGGTACTGGAAACAATACTGGTGGTGGAAATACAGGTGGGGGAAGTACTGGTAGCACGCTGCTTACCATCAACCTCACAACACAATTGCTTGCAGTTGATGATTTTATTTCAGACAAAGGAATTATCGTTGTCAGAAAGGCAGCTGGAAATGCCGTTTCCAGTTTTGTTGCATTTGTCAATGCCTGTCCCCACCAGGGTGTTGCCGTTACTTTCAGAAAAGGCAGCAATGATTTTTTCTGTTCAGCACATGGATCAACTTTTTCCATCACAGGTGCTGTAGTTGCTTCTCCGGCAACAAGCGGATTGTCAGCCCGAACCATTGAAATCAGTGGCACTACACTTACTGTAAAATAATCAATTCTCTACCTTTCTTCCTGCTTGAAGCTGCAAGTGCTGGGTGATGCAGGAAGGAATGTCCTGGCTGTAATGGCTTACATAAATCAATGTGGTTGATGTTGATGCACAAATCTGATCAATTGTGTTTTTGAACCTTGCTGTTTGATGGCTGTCCAATCCCTGACAAGGTTCATCGAGAATCAGCAAGGGGGGGCTTTTCACCAATGCTCTTGTCAACATCACCAGTCTTTGCTCCCCTAAAGAGAGTTGGTTCAATCTTTTCTCTCGAATGGCTGAAATGCCAAGAATCTCCATCCATTCCAGAACAATATTTGTTTCTGTTGGGCCTGGCTTTCTGAACAACCCAATGGTATCAAACAATCCCGAAGCCACAGCTTCCTTGCAAGTTATTCCCAGGTCAAAAAACAAGTGCAGCTCTGGTGAAACATAGCCAATGTTTTTCTTGATGTCCCAAATGCTTTCTCCGGTTCCTCTTTTCCTGTCGAAAAGATATATTTCATTGGCATAGGCCTGCGGGTTGTCGGCACTGATCAGGCTCAGCAAGGTTGATTTTCCTGCACCATTGGGCCCTGTAACACACCATCTTTCACCTTTTTTAATCACCCAATTGAACTTGCTCAAGATTTTTTTTCCATTGTAAGCGATGTTGACATCTCGCATCTCAACTGCATGTTGGAAGGCCAAATTGGAGTTTGCATAAAGATTTTTCAATGCAAGGGGAGAAGGAGCAACCATACCTGCATGATTTGTTGCATCTTGTATTGGTGCATTGTTTTTGGGTCCGCTGTATATTATTTTTCCATCTTCAATGATGCCCAAATGTGTGATGCAAGAGGGAAGATCTTCAGGGTTTGCAAAGAGTAAAATCTTCGTTTCTGCTTGCACGATCTTGTTCAATCCTTCCTGCAAAGTTGATCTTCCTGCTTTGTCCAATCCCACAAATGGGTTGTCCAAGATCAACAAGGAGGGTGATTCAGTCATGGCCTTGGCCAATTGCAGTCTTTTGTTTTCACCGTTCGATAACTGAATGAGCGGCTTATCGATGATGGGTGTTAAGTTGAAAAAATTGATCCAATATTCACGTTGCTGCTGGTCTGTATCTTCGAACTGTTCTGCTACCGTTAAGCTGTCTTCTGCATCTGAAGAATTGAATCGTTGCTGGTAGTAAAATTGTTGCACATTGCTTCTGTTGGTGAACTGGTGTTGTTGTTCAATCAGCAGTATGTTGGGTTTGATCTTTTGTTCTTGAGGGTTGTAGAAAGTTACTTCTCCACGGTGAAAAATTTTTCCTGCAATGGCCTTTGCCAAGGTGGATTTTCCTGACCCACTGGCTCCTGTGATAGCCCATTGTTCACCATGGCCTATTTTGAGGTTGATGTTGTCGAGCAGTAGTTTTCCTCCGAGGAAGATGGTAAGGTTACCGATTTGAATTTGCATGGGATGGCATGATTAAGGAACGACGAATGTATTTCATAATCTGCCCGTTTTTCAAAAAGCCTTGAGTTCTTGGTTATGTTCAGGATTTGTTGCTAAATTTATGGGCACTTGAAATTAACAATAAAATGAGAAAGATAATTTTATCCATCATTGCCCTTATCAGCCTGACTGTAGAAGCCCAGCAAAACAATAAGAAATCCATGGAGCTGCTGATTGACCAGCAGTTCAGGCTTGCAGCCAGTCAATATAAAATCCTGGAAAAAAATGTTCCTGATTCCATGATGCCCAAAACCGTGAACAAGAATACAGGCAGGGTGGAATCAAGCAACACAAAATGGTGGTGCAGTGGATTTTTCCCTGGCAGCCTTTTGTACATATATGAGCATACCAATGACCAAGATGTGTTGAAGATTGCTCATAAAAGATTAGCCATCCAGGAAAAGGAAAAACATTATACTGGAAACCACGATCTCGGTTTCATGATGTATTGCAGTTTTGGTAATGCATACAGGTTGTTCAAGAAACCAGCTGATAAGGCTACCATCGATACTGCTGCAGCTTCCCTGACCACGCGTTACAGGCCACAGATCAAGTCTATCCAAAGCTGGAACAAGAACCAGAACTTCAACTGTCCTGTGATCATCGACAACATGATGAACCTTGAACTGTTGTTATGGGTATCCCAAAACGGGGGAGACCAGCGCTTCCGTGAAGTAGCCATCAACCATGCCAACAGCACCTTGGCCAACCATTACAGGCCCGATCACAGTGCTTTTCATGTATTGGATTATAACCTGGAAACTGGAAAATTCATTGGCAAAAATCACCAGGGATACAATGATGCGTCTGCCTGGTCCCGTGGACAGGCATGGGGCTTTTATGGTTTCACCATGATGTACAGGTTTGTGAAAGATGAGAAATACCTTCAGCAGGCCCGTGACATAGCACAATTCATCTTGAACCATCCAAACATGCCATCAGATAAAATCCCATACTGGGATTTTAATGCCCCCACTATTCCGAATGCATTGAGGGATGTATCAGCCGCTTCCATCATCGCTTCCGGTTTGCTGGAATTGTCTAGGTATACCAAAGGAAAGGAGAGTAGCAATTATGTTGATGCAGCCAGGCAGATCATTGTGAAACTTGCATCAGATGAATACCTTGCAAAGCCAGGTGAGAATGGCGGATTTTTGCTGAAGCACGGTGTTGGCTTTTTCAATGCCAATTCAGAAGTAGATCAGCCGTTGACATACGGAGACTATTACTTCCTGGAAGCCATGCACCGTTACAAAGAATGGATTCTGAAATGATCAGGGCCTAAAGGCCTTTCATGATGGTTTTGATGGTTTCCTTGTGTTGTGTGCTAACACCAACAACAGGCAAGCGGAAAGTTTCCTTGACAACCCCCAGTTCTCCTAGATAGGCTTTTACGCCGCTGGGGCTTCCTTCCGCAAACATGGATTGTATAACGGGAAGCATTTTTTCGTGTGTTGGACGTGCCTCTGCAAATTTACCTTCGAGGCAAAGATTCACCATGGCTGAGAATTCCTTCGGGTAAGCATTAGCGATTACAGATATCACACCGATTGCACCACATGCAATAAGCGGGAGGGTGATGCCATCATCTCCACTGATCACTTCAAATCCATCAGGTTTGTCTTTGATGATCTGCATGATTTGCTCCATGTTGCCTGATGCTTCTTTTGTAGCAATGATGTTTTTGCAGGCATTGGCTATCCGAAGGGTAGTGGCCGTGCTTACATTCATGCCGGTTCTTCCCGGTACATTATACATGATCAAAGGCAGGGGAACCGCATCGTTAAGGGCTTTATAATGCTGGAAAATACCCTCTGCATTGGGTTTGTTGTAATATGGGCTTACAGAAAGAATTGCACTGTAGCCAGTAAGGTCAAATGATGAGAAAGCCGCTATCACGGCCCTTGTATCGTTTCCGCCTATGCCTGCCACTAGCTTTACCCTTCCTTTATTGAATTTATTCACCAGAGTGAATACAAGTTGTTTCTCTTCCTTGTTCAATGTGGCATTCTCACCTGTTGTGCCTAGTGCCACGAGGTAATCCACTTTGCCATTGATCAGGTGTTCCACCAATTGCTCGATTCCTGCTTGATCGATATCTCCGTTTTCTAAAAATGGTGTCACAATGGCGACACCTGTGCCCGAAAATGGGTGCTTGGTCATCGTAAATGATTATGATACTTTATTGGTAATTTCTTCCCACCTTCCCATGTTGGAGAATTTATCAATTCTCTGGTCAATCCGGGTCTCTGGGTCTATCTCTTTTAGCTCAGCTATGGCTTTTACTACTTGTTCCTTCATCATGGCGGCAGCCTGATCATGGTCCCAATGCGCGCCGCCCAATGGTTCTGGGATGATGCCGTCCACCAGACCAAACCCAAGCATGTGCTCAGAGGTCAATTTGAGTTCATCGGCAGCTTTTTCCTTGTGGTCCCAGCTTCTCCAAAGAATAGAGCTGCAACTTTCAGGAGAAATGACCGTGTACCAGGTGTTTTCCATCATGTATACCTTGTCTCCAACGCCAATGCCCATTGCACCACCACTGGCGCCTTCACCAATGATGATACAGATGACAGGCACCTTAAGTCGAAGCATTTCAAAAATGTTTTTTGCAATGGCTTCTCCCTGTCCTCTTTCCTCTGCTTCTATTCCTGGGAATGCACCAGGGGTATCCACCAAGGTAACAACAGGCTTGTTGAACTTTTCGGCAAGCTTCATCAACCTAAGGGCTTTTCGATAACCTTCGGGGTTGGCCATCCCAAAGTTCCTGAGCTGACGGGTTTTGGTATTGTTTCCTTTCTGCTGACCCAGGATCATGACGGTCTGCCCATCTATTTTTCCAAAACCACCAACAATGGCTTTGTCATCTTTGAAATTCCTGTCTCCATGCAATTCCACAAAGTCTGTGCAAATCCTTTCTATGTAAGAGAGCGTATATGGCCTGTCTGGATGCCTGCTCAGCTGAACTTTCTGCCAGCTGGTGAGGTTGGCTGTGATTTCTTTCTTTTTGTCCAGAATTTTTTCCTCCAGTTGACGGATGGAGTCTGATAGGTCAATCTTATTCTTTTCTGCAGTCAGGTTGAGTTGATCAATCTGATCATAAAGATCCTTGATTGGCTTTTCAAAATCCAAAAACTGTCTTGAGCTGTTATCTCCCATGGATTCAATTTAGATTTCTGCGGGGGTAAAGGTAATAAAATTTCATTCACCCCATCTGCTTGTTGAAAACCTATTGTTTTGTGAATAAGTTACTTCTGAATTCGCTGCTTCAACATGAATTTTTTCTTTATTAAAAAAATCTTAATATTGGTAACTTTTTTAAAGAACAAAACCATTGCTTATGCCGATCTTATCAGGTCTTCGGACTGGGATGAAGTTTTTTCTCCCATCCATTTTTATGCTTTCACTGCTGGTGCCCATGCTTTCAATAGCACAGCAAAAAACCATCACGGGTACCGTAAAGGATGATGCAGGAGAGTTGCTCTCCAACATTTCTGTGGTGATCAAGAAAAGTGCTTCAGGTACCACTACTGATGCAAAAGGATCCTTTAAAATCAGTGCTGCCGTTGGAGATGAAATAGTCTTCACCTCTGCAGGTCATGAGGAGTTCTCCCTCAAGGTCGATGCACGAAACGAATACATCATTGCACTCAAGCCCAAAACATCTGCCCTCAATGATGTTGTTGTGGTAGGATATGGTCGCCAGAAAAAGGTAAACCTTGTTGGTGCCGTTTCTCAGGTCAATGTTGATGAAAAAATTGTGAGCCGTGCCCTTCCCAACGTTTCTTCTGCGTTGACAGGTCTGGTACCCGGTTTGCAGGCTGTACAGTCATCAGGTATGGCGGGTAATAACGAAGCAAGTTTGATCATCAGGGGTCTTGGTACAGTAAACAATGCTAGTCCTTTGATTGTGGTGGACGGTATGCCGGATGTAGACATCAATAGGATCAACCTGAACGATGTGGAGTCCATTTCGGTTTTGAAGGATGCTACTTCTGCATCTGTTTATGGATCAAGGGCTGCAAATGGAGTTATCCTTATCACCACCCGTAGTGGAAAAGGAGCCAAGAAAACATCCTTGAATTTTACCAGCAACAATTCAGTTGTGGCGCCTACAAGAGGATTGGATTTCATGGACGATTATTCAAGGGCAATTACAGTTCAGCAACAAAGGACGGCTGTAAGTACCCTTGCTGGCAACCAATTGTTTAAGTTGGGAACTGTAGATGAGTGGTTGGCAAAATCCATGATTGACCCGGTTAAATTCCCCAATACAGATATATGGGATATTATCCTGAGGCCGGGTATGTACAATAACTATAACCTGTCAGCAACTGGTGGCAGTGAAACCAATAATTTCTTTGTCTCCGCAGGGGTCAAGGATGAGAAAGGATTGCAGATCAACAATGACTACAAGCAATACAATGCTCGTTTCAACTTTGATTCTAAAATCAAGAACAATATGAATGTTGGTTTCCGTTTTAATGGAAACTGGTCAACGTTCAGGTATGGATTGTCAGAGGGATTCAATGATCCGGATGCGTCTAATACGGCTGGTAATGATATGCAGTATGCCATTGCAGGTATCCTGCCTTATGACCCCAAAACAGGATATTATGGTGGCGTAATGGCTTATGGTGAAGATCCACAAGCTTATAATCCCTATACATTGTACATCAACAGCCCTTCTCAGAACAACAGGCAAGAGGCCAATACGCAAATGTATTATGACTGGACTCCCATCAAAGGGCTTACTGCCAGGATTGATTATGCCTTGAACTATTACAACCAGTTCTCCTGGTCTGCCAATACACCCAACCAGGCGTATAATTTCCAGACAGAATCTTTTGGTAGCAGGGTATACGTAGGTCAGAATGCAGGTATTTCCAACAGCACAAGCACTGGTTTCAAGACCTTGCTCAATGGACGTTTGAACTACAATACCAAGATTGGCAAAGAGCATGATATCGCTGCAGTTGTTGTTTACAATGAAGAGTATTGGTACGGTCGTTCTCAAGGAAGCTCCAGGAACGACAGGTTGCACCCCAGTCTCTCAGAGGTCAGTGCAGCACTAACCGACATCCAATCTACCAGTGGCTCATCCAGTACTGAAGGCCTGAGGTCTTATATTGGTCGCTTCAACTATACCGGATTCAACAAGTATCTTTTTGAAGCCAACTTCAGGGTGGATGGTTCATCCAAGTTCCTTCCGGGGAGCCGCTTTGGATTCTTTCCTTCAGCCGCTTTGGGTTGGAAATTCACTGAAGAGAAATTCATCCAAAAGCTTACTGATAAGTTCCTTACCAGTGGTAAGTTGAGGGCGTCTTATGGTAGCCTGGGTAACAACAGTGGGGTGGGCAGGTATGAGCAACAGGAGACACTCACTAACTTGAACTACGTTACTGGAACAAGCGTGCAGCGTGGTTTTGCCAACAGCAAAATGATCAACAGGTTCCTCTCTTGGGAAACCACTACAGTTTTCAATTTGGGTCTTGACCTTGCTTTCATGCGCAATCGTCTGACAACTGCAGTTGATTATTACGATCGTCTGACTACCGGCATGAACAGGCCTTCAGAATTCTCAACCTTCCTTAGTTCTGCTTACAGCCCTGCTCCAAGGACCAATATCGGCAACCTCAGGAACAGGGGAGTTGAAATCGATGTGGCATGGAAAGACAGGATCGGAAAATTGCAATACGGCTTTAACCTGAATGGCGCATTCAACACCACCAATCTGGAGAAATGGAACCAGTTGTTGTTGAGAGGCAATGTCTTCCTGCAAATGCCCTATCAGTTTGTTTATTCTTATCAGGATAATGGGATTGCACAAAGTTGGGCAGACATTTACAAGAATACCCCACAGGGTGCTGCTCCTGGAGATTTGCTCATGAAGGATTTGAATGGTGATGGAAGGATAACAGCAGATGACAGAAGGGCTTACCCAACACTTCAACAAGAGAGGCCAACCACCACTTTTTCCTTCAATTCTTATGTTGCATTCAAAGGATTTGATTTCACTATCTTCCTTCAAGGTGCAACAGGTAGGAAAGACTACTGGCAGACCATTTACAACAATACCAATTTCAACAATGCCCGATATGCCGCGTCATGGGAACACTGGACCAATCCATGGTCTTGGGATAACCGTGATGGATTGTGGCCAAGGCTGGGTGGAAGCGGAAACAACAGGAACCAGACCAGTTTCTGGTTGGATGACATGAGCTACCTGAGGGTGAAGAACCTTCAGCTGGGTTATACTGTTCCTGCTAAAGTTCTTTCAAAATTGGGTGTAACCAACCTGAGGATTGTTGGTTCTGCTGAAAACATTGGAACCCTCACTGCTTTCCGCGGATTGGATCCTGAAAAGCAGGGAGACGACAACAATGTCTATCCCATCAACAAGTCCTATTCTCTGGCCATTAACCTCAGCTTCTAAATTTTGTGATGATGAAAAAACTATTGAATACTTCAAAAATAGCATTGGTTCTCCTGTTTGCAGGAATCCTGATTTTGCCAACTTCCTGTAAAAAGGACTTGCTTGATCAAACACCAACTGGTGAGTTGGCTGCCGTAAATTTCTGGAAAACAGATGCGGATGCAACAACGGCACTCATGTCTGCTTATGCCGCAGCAAGGGCAGTGTTTGACCGTGATTATTATTTCGAAGGCCATGGTGAATACACCAGGGTACGGGGAACAAGTGCAACGAGCGGAAGCATCCTCAGGGGGGACGCTTATCAAGGAGCAAGTTATGGCCCATCAGGTTATGGAGCCAGCTTTGACAAGTACTTCAGTTACCTGTATGGTACTGTCAACAGAACCAACTATGTGATTGAAAATATCAACAAGAGGATGATTCCTGGAGCTACAGGAACAAGGCTTGCAACCCTGGAAAGCATCATTGCAGAAGCACGATTGCTTCGCGGAATGACCTATTTCAGGTTGATTTCCATGTGGGGTGATGTGCCTTATATCGGCAGGATCATTTATGACAACAGCGAAGTAAAGGACATCAAAAGGTTGCCTATCGGGCAGGTAAGGGATTCTATCCTTGCTGATTTTGATTACGCAGTCAACAAATTGCCAGCCAAGCCTGCTGCTCTTGGTCGTGCTGCAAAACCTGCCGCCCTTGCTTTCCGTGGAAAGCTGAACCTTTATTGGGCAAGCTGGAAGAAGAATGGCTGGCCAGAATTGGAAGGGTTTACACAAAACCCTGCTGAAGCACAAACCGCATTTGCTGCTGCTGCTGCTGATTTCAAATCTGTGATCAATGATTTTGGTTTGACTTTATACAAGAATGGTGACCCAGGCCAAATTGATGCTTTGGGAAAGGCAGACATTCTGCCGAATTATTACGAATTGTTTACGCCCAAGGCAAACGGTGCATCTGAGATGATCATGGTGTTCACCCATTCAGGAACCCCAACCAATCCTTCACAGGGTGAGGAATTGATGCGCGACTTTTCTGGTCGTACCATTGAAGGCTCACAGTGCTGGGTAGCTCCTAGGTATGAGATTGCAGACAGATACCAGTTAACCACAACGGGTGATTTTGCTCCCAAAATGGTTCAGCTGAACCCAACAACCAATCCTGCTGCCAGAACCACTTTGAATTCTGCGGTGAATCCCAATACATACGCCAACAGGGATTACAGGATGAAATCTACCATCATGTGGGACTATGAAATGTGTATTGGTTTGACATCTTTGAAATCAACAGGCTTCTCGCCCTTTATCTACCAAACTTGGGCTGCCAATGTAACAATCGGTGGTATCAAATACATCAGCTACAATACTGATGGTTCCAACTCTGGATATGTATTCAGGAAGTTTGTAAGAAACTATGAAGGGCTTGGAAGAAGTGAAGGAGACTATGCATACCCAGTTATGCGCCTTGCAGATGTATTTCTCATGTACGCTGAGGCAACCAATGAGGTTAGCGGTCCACAGGCAGATGCAATTGCATTGTTAAACCAGATCCGTCGCCGCGGAAATCTTCCTGCCTTGACACCTGCAAAATACTCAAGCAAGCAAAATTTCTTTAATTCCATAGAGCAGGAGAGGATTATTGAACTGGTGGCAGAAGGTCAGCGTGGATTTGATCTTAGACGCTGGAGAGCGATTGAAAGGGTATGGGGCCCTCCCGGTGGTGTTGGTGTATGGAGGCAGGATACTTACGGTGCGAACCAGGAAAGATTCTACCTCAATGCAGTTGACCTTACCTACAAGCAAAACTATATTTTCAGGATTCCTCCTGGTGAGCGTGACAGAAACCCTAATCTCACCCAGAACATTCCCTGGAGATAAGCTGAAAACCTAATACCCAATTATCAATTTTCAATTAGAAAGCAATGGCCAAATATTTTAAAATAACCCTTTCCATCCTGATGATTTCTGCCATCATCATCTCATGCAAAAAGGATAGTCCAGTAGATGAAGACGGACTCTTGATCACCTTCAGGCAGGAATGTTTTGTGAGCAATTTCGAATTGCTGGGTGCTGATTTTGTAAGTGTACGTTCTAAGACTGCAGTGATTGACACTGTGGCACAAACGATAGATGTTGAAGTCCTGTTCGGTACCGACCTCAAGAATGTTTATCCCCAGTTTACACTGGCAACAGACTGCAAGTTGGATCCCAAGATTACAGGAAGAACTGATCTCTCTAACCTGGCCAACCCCAAAGTTTATACCGTGGTGTCGGGCAACAGGAAGATCAGGAAGGACTACAAACTCAACATCAAGTTTCAATAAAATCTCCATTTAAAACTATTGCAATGCGAAATAAAAACATTCAATTCTCCTTCCTGGTCATCATGATGCTGGCTTCATTGGTGGCATGCAAGAAAGAGGTATACACCATTCCAGATCCCGTATCACAATTGACAAACGATTGTATCAAAAGAACAATAGGACCCAGCATCGTAAGCTTGCCTTTGGAGTTTGCCTATGCCATGGCCATTCCCAAATCCAGTGGCAAGTTGGTTTCTGCACAGGTTGAAGCATCCATTGCTGGTGCATCAGGCACCTACTTAGAACACAGGTCGTTCTATACCAATTCAAGTGGTGTGGATGTACCCGTTACGGTTGGTTCACCTTCTTTGACTGTTGACAAGACCACAAAAGTGACCTATAGCATTGATACCAATGCTGCTACACTGCGTTACTATTATGTGATACCTGAGGAAGCACGCGGTCAATCTGTTTCTTTTACTTTCTCTGTTACCAGCAGTGATGGAAAAACAGCCTCTTACAAAATGGGACCTTACACCATTTCCAAAATGAGCATCAAAAAGAATCTTGCTGTTTCTAATGGAGCAAATGCTTACATCTCCATTGAGGACATGGCTGTTTACAATGCAACAGCAGCAGCAGCGACACCAGGGAAAATTGACCTCGTTTATCTCTACAGGGCTGCTCCAACCACATTTACCCATGCCCTGGTTTCACCTGCTGCTGATGCTGCTTATCTTCCTGGTGTGACCCTTCCTTCAGGGGTGAACAGGAGTACCAAACTCAGGAAAGTATTCAATCTTCAAGATCGCAATCTCGCCAACCTGCAGTTTGGTATTTATGTGGACGATATAGACCTCAAGAATGTTGACATGGTTGACATGCCCAATTTTGCTATCGGACTTAGAGCTGAAGCAGGTGTGTGGGTCGAGACCGCTGACAAGAAATACAGGGCTTACATATTCGTGAATTCAATCAATGCCGCAGGATCTGCTGTGATCAGCATGCTGCGCTTAACATTGTAAAATCATTTTGATGAATTTTCGCACCCACCATTACAGGATCTTGTTTTTGGTGGGTGTTTTTTTATGCCTGCTTTCTGCTCAGGCATTCTCCCAAAAGTTCGTTCATCCGGGTATCGATCAGACAGCACAGGACCTTTCCCTGATGAAAAAAATGGTGCTGGAAGGGAAACAACCTTATAAGGCAGCATTTGAAAAGCTGAGGTCGAATGTGGATACATCATTTGTGGTGAGGGCTCATACCCATGTGTTGCGCGGCCCTTATGGAAGACCCAATATTGGTGGGGATGATTTAAGGAATGCAGCCAACCTGGCCTATGACAATGCCCTTGTATGGTATGTTACGGGAGAAAAAAAATATGCGAACAAAGCCATTGAAATTCTGAACGCTTGGTCTCCCACACTCTGGGATTTTGATTATAACGATGCAAAGTTGCTTGCGGCCTGGACCGGCCACTTGATGTGCAATGCAGCGGAAATTTTACGCTACACCAATGCTGGCTGGCAGGCAAAAGACATCGATGCATTCCGCAACATGCTCATGACGGTTTATTATCCTTTGTTGCGCCATTATTTTCCGCAGGCCAATGGCAACTGGGATGGTGCCATCATCCATTCCCTGATGGCCATGGGCGTCTTCCTTGATGACAGGAAAATGTACGACAATGCACTTGATCATTTCCTGCATGGGCCTGTGAACGGAAGCATTTTCAAATACATTTATCCCAACGGCCAGTGCCAGGAAACACCAAGGGACCAGGGGCATGTTCAACTGGGTTTGGGTGAATTTGTTGGAGCAGCGCAGATTGGCTTCACGCAAGGTGTCGATCTTTTTTCAATAGCCAATAACAGGATAGGCCTGGGATATGAGTACACTGCCGGATTTTTACTTGGTCAGCAACCGCAGTGCTATTGTATCGTTTCTGAAAGGGCAAAAGGCCTCAGAGATGATTACGAGTACGTTTACAGGCATTATCTTTCAAAGGGGATAACATTACCCTGGACAAAGAAAGCAGCAGATTCGGTGCGTCCCAAGGCCTCCAGAAGCGTCTTGTCTGCAGTTAGGTATTCAGCTGCACCGATGATCGCAGTTAAACCTGTTCCAAAACCATCTCCTGTTGCTTATGTGGCTGGTGCTGTTGCCAATCCTGCCAAAGCTTATCCCCAGAATCCCTTCATCGTACATCCCGGACAATCCATCCAGGCTGCCTTGGATTCATCGTCACAAACGGGAAGATGGGTGATACTCAAAACTGGAGTCCACACACTTCCAGCAACTTTAAAAATTCCCAGTGGCATTACCCTGGCAGGAGAGGGGATTGGTACCATCCTTTTTTTAGATCCCAATTCTGGCATGCGTGATGCCATGGTCAATGCTTCAAATGACATGCAGGATATTACCATTCAGGACCTGGTGATTGAAGGGGCATTGAAGACCCAAACAGGAGATGACCCCAATTCCAGCAGGTCTTTTAAGGGTGGTTATAACCGGGGTGGTATTTTGTTTCGCTCCCTCATGGAAGGTCAAATGAAGAACATCAACTTGCTCAACATTACCATACGGAATTGCACGTTCAATGGAGCATTCATCAGTGGTGCAGACAACCTCCGCATCAACAAATGTGATTTCAATGAAAATGGCGGCAATGCTGTTCCTGGTCCTAAAATTCAGCACAACCTTTTGTTGAGCCATTGCAGGCAGGTCATCATCAATGGCAGCAGAATGGCCACTTCTCCTTTTGGCAGTGGTATTGCATTGGATCATTGCAGTGATGTTGTTGTCACTGATTGTGAGGTTGCCAGAAATGCATGGTATGGCATCTTGGTTTCAGAGAGCAATAAGATCTCGATCAATAAAAGCCTGATCGAAGCCAATGACAGATCTGGCATCTTGTTGGAATTTCTTTACCGTGGAAATTCAGGCATCAAGATTGAGGGCAACCTGATTCATTATAACAATGGATTTGGGGTAGAATCCTATTCAAGCACAAATCTTACTTCTCGCAACACCTATGCAGGCAATGGCAATCTTTCTCAACAAGAGAAAATCAGTGCAGAGAAAATCCTGATCATGCAGTAATCCTCCATGGGGTTAAACAAGCCCTCTATTTATTTTTTGTTGCCGTGTTGATTTTAACCAACTGGTTTTGGCCTGCGTGATGCTCAGTCTTTATGCCGTTGATGATCAGCGTTGTCTTTTGGTTGCAACTCAGCTCAATCATGTTCTCCTTGATTTGAAGATGGGCAGCCCCATTTGGTGTGCTGGAAATGATGGAATATGGCCCATGGCTGATTTCCTGTCCATCCCCAAGGTAAATATAATCGGGCTTTCCATTGATCAGGTTGATGACCCCAAAATGACCTTTGAATTTCCATTGGTTTTTCTGGTGGCCTTTGTTTTCATTGGTTGATTGCAAAATCAATTGTCTGTTTCCATTCTTGTGGATGACATTGAATGCACTGAATGTTGCGGGATCAGACCTGTCTTCCATTGCTATGCTGTCAACAGTGCTGTTGTTGTCTGCCGAGAATGGTTCATACACAACAATAAATGGCTTGGCCACCGCTTCTCCACTTTGCCTTGCAATTAAGGTTGGAGTGGTAATGTACCTGAACGCAGGATCTGCTGTTTTGGTGGCTGGTGCCATACCAGTATAAAAATTCCTATTGCTTTCTCCGGCAAAAAATACCTGCATGTATTTGTTCGGCTTGTTTTTTTCTTTGATGCTGAACAATGCGACCATTTCCTGGCTGGTTTCGCCAGTGGATTGGAAGTTTTTGATGGCACTGAACCCTGGTGGATCAAGTGGTTTTTGGGAAATGGGAAACTGGGTAGCGCTCTGGGTGATGGGATTTCCTTTGCTACTCTTCAATTCAAGTTGATGGCCAATGTTGTGGTAAACATATTCATTGCTTACAGGATGTGAGGACCTGTAAACATCAATGTAATAGCCACTGGTGGGAGAGGTGCGAACAATGGCCATTGTTCTTTGCTGGTTGGTTTTTGTGCTGATGTCTGTGTACCGGGTATCCGTAAAGGAGCAATTGGGTGAAACAGCGTTGAGTCCTGCTTTTGGCTCCATCGCTTTCAATTTGATTTCGCCCATTCTCTTGGTGCCGCCACCTCCTGTGAAATAAGGAACAGATGATGATGCCGCACCTGCAACGACTGTATTGTGCGCAGCCCACTGGGCATAGTATTTGACATGTGAAGGATCTTCATAGGTGATGCCTTTTCCGGGATCCGGTCCCATGATTGTGCCCGCGCCATACAACTCCATCGACATACCGTTGGCATGGTTATGGTTGTAGGTCGCGCCTTGAACAACATACATCAAACCCGTCTCTTTGTCTGAGCCATTTCTTTGCAGATAGGCTTTTGCAAAATCCAGTTCACCACTGCGTGGCCACTGGTAAACAATGTTCTTGCTTTCAGGCAATTCAGGCAGATAGCTGAGCAGCCCAAGGTAATCAGCCGCTTCACGTTTGTATCCTTTTTTATCCATGAGTACTTTCATCGCAGCAGAAAGTTGGGGTAGGATAGGGTTGCCATATTTTTCGGCCATGGCCATGCCAATTTCAAGGCATTCCGCACTTTGAGAAGCAGGTCCTGTATCCCCGATAGTTGGTGCAATCAAATTGGGGAAAGAATATTTTAACATCACGTAAGAGGCCTCCAGCAGTGCCGGATTTTTTTTGAAAATATCATACCCGTTTTTTTCCATGGCCAATGCAGCAATCAGCAAACTGCTCACAGGAAAATTGTGGTAGCCCCCTGGTTCTTTCCAGTGACCATCCGGTGTCAACATTTGTTTTACAGTAGAAGGGATGCTCAAGTGTCCACAGCCTCCATTGATCGTGTCTTTGGTAGTAAAGTACTGGAGATAATATTCCCTTTTTGTTTTGTCTTCCAATGCTAGAGCAGAGAAGACCATGGCAGGTGATTGTGCCGCATACCAGTTGTTGGCCCAAAACCCCCTGAAAGTCATGGTATGGGCAATCTTTTCAAATACGGGCTCATACCATTTCATTTCATACTTGTTGTGCTTCAGGTATGCATGAAGGAAATCATATACCAGGGGCATGGGCTCGTAGCTACCATCGCCAAGTGTCTGGATGGAAAGGAATCCTGTTCTGCAAGGCCCATGGATGGGGTTTTGGAAATAAGCGCCTCTAGCCCATTGCGAGAGGATATCAGCAGCAAATTTTGCATATTCTTCCTTACCTGTTAACCAATATACTATCGATGCATCCAATGCCAATTGATTGATTTTTCCATTCAGGTTGTCAACAAAAGTTTGGGGATCAACCCATTCCTTTTTTTCGCCCGGTCCTTCTTTTTGGAGATACATCAGCATGGAAGTATCATAGGGCACCAACTCTTCAATATTGGGTTCACGGTAGGAATGTCCATCCTTGCTCACAGGAGGCCGTTTGTGTGGAGCCACGCGAACGGTAGGATAGGGCGCATTCCCCGCATAGCTGACAAGTGCTGTACCTTCTGCATCCGAATAAAATTCGGTGTAATATTTTCCTTTGCCGCGGTTCATCAAATAGCGGCTCAGAATCCATTCCGGGTCATTTTTATGTCTTTCAACATAGGGTTTGAGCTTATCTTCCATCTGCTTGAAAACATCAGCTGCCCATGCATGACCCTTTATTTTGTTAAGGATAATTGTTCTGTCCTCACTGTTTACAAGAATATGGGGATGTTGTTCCAGGGCTGTTGTTTGTTCCCCAAAACCAATAAGCAGAAGGGAGAAAATAAGAATAATTTTCATGTCAGTTTTTTTGAGCGAATATTTTGCAGTTGGAAATTCATCGGTTGTTCTTCAATGCAATGGGTTTTTCAAGATGGTTTTCCATGGTGTAGGGTAGTTTAAAAACATCCCCTTTTTTGTTGCTGAAATACAGTTCAGACCTGGAAAATTCGGCTGCATTGCCATCAGCCCAAAATGCATAGAAGTCTTTGTGGGCATGCAATGGTCTTCTTGCGTAGGAGTGGTTTCTGCTGCTGTTTTCTGTCAGCATTTTTGTCTTTCCCCAAGTCTTGCCCTGGTCTTTGCTTTCCCAAACAGCCATTTCACCACCCGTGCCATATGCTTGTGGACCGGGTTCTGTGGGGCCAATGATGGTCCAGTTTTCTTTTTCTATGTACAAGGATCCCATGTCATAATTGTGCGTAGAAGCAGTCACCCGGTGTTCATTCCATTTCCCATCTTTCCAATGGAAAATTATCCAATCCCTGGGGTCGCCTTGTGGGCCAGGTTGATGGTGTTTGCTGATCACTGCCAATACAATGGGGTTGCCATCCTTGTCAAAGTTCAGGTCATTCAGGTAAACCAGTTTGTTTTCTTTTTCAAAATCATGCACAAGGGCAGGATGCTGTTTTGTTGAAAGGGGCGTGAATACTGTTTTGCCATCAATGGTCTGCCATGATTTTCCCATATCTTCTGACTGGAGCAGGTAGAGATTGGTGCGCTTGTCTACATTTCCTCCGGGATGATAATTGAAAACCGTGACCATCTTGTTGCCGTACAAGCTGGACAACTGGTAATGTCCTCCCATGCCGGCCAATTTTTTATCTGCACTCCAATTCATGCCATCTTCACTCGTTCTCCAATAAAGTTCCCTCCCGTTGGTGTATTTGGTGAACAGGTAGAAAAATCCTTTGCCAGGCATGAACCAGGGTTGGGGATAGGTCATTTCTCCTCTGCTTGTTTCAGTAAATTTTTCAATCGAATAAGGTTCATTGCTTTTAAAAATCAGACCAGGTCTGCTGGTATTTCTTCCACTCACAAAGACCCAGATGTGTCCTTTGTCGTCGATTGAAATGGAAGCGTTGTCATGTGGATCATTGACGCCTTCTTTGTCATAAACAATCGAGGGTTTGGGTACTTGGTTTTTGTTGTGATCGTAGTAAGAGATCGCAATCAACAGGTGCTTCTCATTTTCAGCAGTCGTCGCGCCATAGACAAAAAATGTTTTGTTGGCTTTTTTGCTGTAAATGGCCACTGGCGTGTGATTGGCAGTATAGGTGCCCAATCCGCCAGAGTATTTGTCTCCGTATGCAGAGAATTGCCCAAGCGTGAACCAGATCCCTTTGTAGCCATCGGCTTTGACTTGCGCTACTGATGTGATTGCCTGCAGTATGCAGATGAATCCTATCCCAAAAAACTTCAGCATGACACGATCAATTCTTCCAATTTTCAAGTGCCTGTATGTTTTTAAGATTGCTTTTTCCTTTCTCTCCAGGAATCAAGCTGACATTCAAAGCAATTTTTGTGTTGGCAGGAACGGTCACTTCAAACCCTGTCAGAATGGTGCCAGGATTGGGGGCATCATAAGATTTGGGTGGATCGGTTGACCATGTTTTCATTTTGAGGTTGGGTAATTTTCCAACATCAAGGGTAAGGGTCTTGCCGTCTTTGATGAGCAAAGCCTGGTGGTCATTGATGATCCGCACATCTGCAGGTGTTAGCATGGTCCAGCGAATGGTTGTTTCCTTGCCCAGTGTTTCAATTTCATCCCTGATGACAACATGGCCTTTGTTCACGATGGCAATCCCTCTTTTTGATTGAGCAACCTGACCTTTGTAAATTTCAGAAAGATCGGTAACGGTGTGCATGAAAGCTGGGTTTTTGGATGATGCAATAAACGGAGCATGGCCTGTTACCAGCTGGTGCTGGCTGTCAATGGCCAGGGTATTGTGCACAAGGTTGGTGAGGCGGAATACTGTCCACCTTTCTGCATCCTGTGTTCTTCCAAACAATTTTATGCCCTTTGATTCCAGTGATTCGTAGTCTTGCATGCCAAAGTCCATGGCCCATCTTACTCCATCTGATTCCATCACAAATGAACCAATGTCCATGTGGGCATGGTTGATGGATACCGATCCGCCCTTTGTTGCCACATAAATGGCATTGGGGTCGGTCCATGAGGTGCGCATCATGGCAACAGGATTTTTTCCATTCCCCAGCCACATGGTTTCTTTTGGTGCACTGATTTTATCTATGGAGATGCCATTGCTCCACAACATAATGGCGGGGAAAAGCCTGTCCAGAACCAGTGCTTCAGGTTTTCTGGTTTTCAGGTAGCTTCTTTCCACCCAGAGCAAAGAAGGATCTTTCACTTTGTTGGCCAACCAGAACATGGCAGGGTGAAGGCCACCGCCACCACCGGCATCAGAATAGTTGAAAGGCTTGCCAGTGGCTCCAGTCATGTTTTCCATGAAGCCAGCGGTTTTCATGAATCCGGGCAACTGGTTGAGACCAAAATCCTTTCCAAATAATTTTTCTATGGCACTGATGAACATGACGTTGAAACTGGTTCCATATCCCCAGTATCCATAGCCTTCAGGGTAGACTCCGTCCGGTGCATAGTCATGCATGGGTAGTACGATGGAAGATATAGCCCTGTTGATGATTTCTTTGGCCAGCACAGGGTGGTCCTCATAAATCGCCATGGCACCGTAAGTCATGCCTGCATTACAGACCTGGTTCCAGTTGTGTTCCGCTTTCAACCAGTTGTTGTATTTAGACTCCAGTGAGGGCTCCAATCCTTTTTTCAAAATGGCCTCCTTGATAGTGGATTTGGAAGTGGCTGACAAATCGTTGTAAAGCCAGTCATAGCCAATGGCAACAGCCATGGTCATTTCAGCCACATCAAGGAAATGCGAAGGGTTCCAGTCGCTGAATCCTGCAATGGCCAGCATCTCTTTCTCAGCCCTGTCGAGGTATTTTTTATCTGCTGTTGTGCGGTATGCATACGAAAGGAAAAACAGCCTGCGCAGGGCTTCACGGGATTTGTCTAGCAAGCGTCTGCCAATCTGGATTCTTTCGATGGGTGCAACCGAGATGAGCCTATTGGATTCGTTGATGATGGCCTGCTGGGTATTGGCCCAGACCGTATCCTTGCTGATGCTCAATTTTATACTGGCCTCTTCGCCTTTCAACATGAGTATCCGAGGATGCGCTTGCATGGCCTTGATTT